>FLOH01000716.1_pt1 | contig 62561 bp, 77 predicted proteins | sample 756751 | NCBI WGS metagenome assembly FLOH01 (sample SAMEA4026879, study PRJEB14308) | marine metagenome | biome: coastal water; material: water | depth 74 m
ACTTCTTTGAATAATGGACTTTCTCTTTCCATATCAGCGATAACTGGTGAGAATGAATAGTAAATGTCATTGAATGTGCTCATAAATGCTGCACCGGATTCCGTATTCATTAATTGATTATCACGTAGTTCTCGGAGTTGTTGAACTTGTGGTGACATTTCTGAACCGTATGTTGCAGTTGCAATTAGACAACCACCGCCTTGTTCTTCATTTGGGTTTGTTGGTTGAGCCGAAGCTTCACCTACAATAATATCAAAAGAAACTACTTCTGGTGTAATTGGTGTAAATAGAATTCCTTCTATTTGTAATTCTATATTATATATTCCATCTTGTGGAAATTCAAATTTGAATCCATTTATGATTCCTTCAGATGTATGAATTAAATTTGGAGTTTGAAAAAGAGTTTTTTCAGATTCTGTAATCATTATTTTATAATCAACATGAACTTGTGTTTTTTGTAACATAGGATTAATAAATTCAATTGGCAATCTAGTTAATTCACCTGTTTTAATTTCTTCATAAGATAATTTAACATCTAATGTCCCCTTATCCGTTGACAATGTTTGAGATTCAGCAAATGCTGGAATAATAAATAATGGAATTAATAATAAAACTAGTAAAAATTTCATAATTTACTTTTTTTATCTAACAAATAAAAATTATACTAAAATTTTACTTCAAAAATTTATGATATATGGAAATACTCTACCATCTTTAAATATGGAATTAGCAGAATTTTTGTATTGTTTAAGCAAATTGGATTATTAATTATTATACTAGGAATTTTTACAATTCCAGTTATTATTCCAGATGTATTTGCACATGGACTTGGTGGGGATCAAGCTGAACCAATTAGTTTTGGTGATATGGAAGTAACTGTGAGAACGCAGTTAGATCCATCTGATATTACTGTTGGAGAACTTGATTCTGCAAATATGCAAATACGTTTCTTTGATACTTTAACTGACAAAAATCTTGATAAAGTAACATACCGCGTAGAACTTTGGCAAAGTGGAGAACTTTTAGCTAGAAATTTGTTTTATGATAACGATGGAAGATTAGATATTAAAATTAAACCAAAAACTGGATGTTATGCAGATCCAATTGAAACGTGTACTGTTTATGGTGGTTCTGAACATGCTAGTGCTCCTGGTGCACTGTTTGTTCAAGGAGCAGAATGTAATGATGATAACTTGGATATTTGTGGAAGACCATCTATGACTGGTCCAATATTTCTTACTGGTGGACTGTATACAATTAAAGTTGACATTGAAGCTGCAACCAGTCCAAGAACTGTATTAGCTGAGAGATTAACTTATGAAACTTTTGTTAGTATTGCACAAGAACAAGATTTCTTTTTGAAAACAGCAAGTGCTGAACAAGTTCCAGTTGTTGTAAAAACATACTATGATGAAGTTGATAATTTTGCATTTGATACATCTGATAATTCTATTTCATTTGATATGCCATTTGATTGGAGTCCAGATTATGTTAATTTAGTACAAGTTGTACATGAAGAGATTAGAGTTCCAAAATCATTTACACCGTATGCCGAGGGACAACAATTCAAAGGATATGTCAATGGTGTAGAACTTGATCAAAGAGCATTACTTAATGATCCTTATTCTTTTGATGACACCAATATCGTTCATTTCTTAGTTTCAAAAAATGAGTTAGTAAGAATTAATGAAATACTGGGTTCAGATAATTATAATAATCCTAAAATGGATTTAAAATTAGTTCCAGTAGATGGAGTTTCAAAAAGTTCAACTGAATTTTATCTTGTAGATACTCAAAATTATGAAAAAACTCTTACAACTGTAAATATTTCATGGGATGGACAGTATGGTGCAAACCAAAAAGTTCCATTTGAATTTACATTTTTTAATGAAAATAGAAATCTCATCAAAGATGTAAGATATTCCTACGTAGCTCTGGATGAATTTGATAACGAAATAGCTCGATATGATGGGGATGATTTAGTTAATCCTGGAATAGTTTCAACTGAAGGGATTGATGTTCAAAATATTTACATTCCATCTGAAGGTCAAATTCGTTTTGATATTCTAGTTTATGGGACTGGATTGGATTATGATCCAACTTATTCTGGAATTGGTTCTACTATAATTGAACTTGGTCCAGGTACTCAAGTTAAATCTCAAATTCCTAAGGAATCTGCAATTTTAGAAGCATCTTCAATCCCATCCTGGATTAAAAATAACGCTGGCTGGTGGGCAGATGGAACTATCGATGATACTGCTTTTGTTCAAGGAATTCAATTCTTGATTAAAGAAGGGATTTTGAGGGTCCAATAATAGATTTTTAAATAAATTTTGAGAGAGATAGATATGAAAGATATCAATGATATTATGCCAAAAGTCCCTAACATGAAATGGGGAGCATTAATGAATAAACCTCCAACAAATGAAAAATTTAAAGAAATGAATAAAATTTTTCCAGATAATGGTAAATGGCATACTGTATTTGAAGAAAATAATTCAATTACAATTGATGGAAAAGAAGTTCTAAAAAAAGATCCAAACAAGTGGACATAGATTGAAAAAATTATTGCTAATTTTACTTTTAATATTTTCTTGTGGATTTATAATTAATTTTAATGATGCATATGGTCATGGTGTTGGAAGCGAAATATTCCCACCTGTGGAATTAGATGGTAAACTAGTAAGTTTAGAAGTTTCATCTTCCACAAACGATCCTACAATAACTGATGATCAACAAATTTCTATTTCCCTAATTGATTTTGATTCTAAAACTAGTTTGCGTGATGTTACATTTTTAATAAAATCTGAACGTGGAGAACAATTTCTTTTTGAAAAAGAATTCAAAGCTGACAATGGATTTTTAGTTTTTAATTTTGTCTCCAAAGATACTGATTCAATTATTATAAATGAAAAAAATAATGATAATCTATTTGGTTCATTACTGGGTCTTGAAAGTAGATTAATTGAGATTACAGGACCGAAATTAAGTGAAGGTGGATTATACAAGTTTGATATTAGCATTATTACAGCTAATGGGTATTCTAAAAAATTAGAAACGCCTCTTGTTTTTAATGCTGGAATTTCTATTGCGCAAACAACTATTCACAATTTTGTTGATCCAAACTTTGGAAAACAAAATATCCAAATTGTCACATACTATGATGAAATTTCTAATTTTCAATATGATTCTAAATTAAAACAAATTAGTTACTATATGCCATTTGAATGGACTCTATCTAACATTGATCAAACATCCGTTGTGCATCAAGAAATTATTATTCCAAAAGAATTTGGTGCTTTACTGTTGTCTGGATTTTCAATGTCTGTAAATGGAATTGAATTATCTGATGATGTTGTAAATGTTGATGATTTTTTTACTGAAGGACGTGTTGTTCATTTTATAATTTACCAAAAAGAATTATTAAATATTTTTGAAAACAACTCAAATCAAAACGGAATGAATTTTATAATTAAGCCCGATCGTGATTACACTCATCTGAGTTCAGTTACTGACAACGGACAATTTAGAATTCTTGTATCTTGGGAACCTGAAATTCTTGAATCTAATTCAGATGCAAAAATTATTTTTGATGTTACAGATATTTTCTTAAAAAATAAACCTGTTTCAACAGATTATGAGTTCTCTATTACTCAAGATGATAAATTATTTTTTGAACAAAATGGAATAAGTACTGATTCAAAAACAGAACATAATACTGTAGACTTTATCATACCTGATAATTTATCTGGAATTGTTAACTTTAATTTTAATAATTTAGGTGGTAATGAGTTTGCGACAACTAGTATTCCTATTATGATTCATAAAAACACAATTAATGATTCTCTTTCAATTCCTGATTGGATTCGTGATGATGCATTATTGTGGTCTGAGGAAAAAATTATTGATGATAAATTTACTGATATAATTAATTATTTAATTAAAAATGAAATTATTACAATTTCTGAAAATCAATTAGTTCCAATAGAAGTCAACACAATACCTTCATGGATTAGAACTACTACTGGCTGGTGGATAGATGGTCAAATAGATGATAAAACATTTGTTGAAAGTCTTGAATTCTTAGTCAAAAAAAATATAATTTCAATTTAATTCATATTTATTCGATGTTTGAACCAGTTCACTTTAAATTAAATAATTCAATAATATGATCACTTTGTTTAGGCCTGAAAATATAATTGAAAAAAAATCAACGCTATTTTCTGTTGTAGTTGCATCAATGATTGCAATTCTAGCCATCCCGATAATTATTCCACACATGTTACACGGTTATCATTTGGCTCACATCTTTTTGCATATTGGTGGAATTACACTTGCAGTCTTTATTGCAACACTTGCAATATCTGCTTATTTTAGATTAAGAACAAAACGACTTTTACTTAGTGCAATTGCATTTAGTACTTTTATTGGAGCTGAATCTGTTTTACTTGTTGATAGTACATGGCCAAATATTTTTGATATTGGATTAATGCCATTAAATGAGATTGGACACTTGTTGACATTTATTACATTGGGATTATTGGCATTAGGAGTGTTTAGAAATGATTGATAGATCTCAAAAATTACAAGAACTAATTGATGGCAATCCTGGAATTCAATTTCGTGAAATTATGCGTTCATCTGGATTAAAAAATGGTGTACTATCTCATTATCTAAAAAAATTAGAATCCAATGGCGTTGTTAAAGTTGTTCGTGGTCCAAGGCAAGTTAGATATTTTTCTCCAAACATTACTGAAGAAGAATCAATTGTTATCAAAGCTCTTAGAAAAGAAACTCCACGTGATTTGTTACTTGCACTAATCAAAGATGACGGATTACAGTTTTCTCAATTAGTAAAAGAAGTTAAAAAATCTCCATCAACTGTCTCACTTTATCTTTCACAAATTGTTGCTGATGGGTTAGTTGAAATCAAAGTTGTTGAATTAAAAAAAAGATATCATATTAAAGTAAGAGAGCTTGTAGACAAATTAGTTGAAGAGCATAGACCAGGATCACTTGAAAAATCTACATCTGGATTTGAAGATATTATCAACTCCTTCTAAAATTTTAAAATTAAATTATTTGTTACTGGCACTAGGCTTGTTTGTATGTTTGATAGGAATTCCACAATTTTCTTTTGCAGAAGTTTCTATTCCAGAACACGAGTATGTTTCATATTTTGATTCCAATGGAGTCTATACTGTAGTTGGTAATGTAAAAAATGATCTTGAGTATGCAATTATTCCAACAATAACTGTTTCAGTAGAAAATAATTCTCAAATATTTTCTCAAACCATTCAGCATGTGCCGTTGGCTTCTGGTTCTGAAATTCCATTTAAAATTAAATTTTTTGAAGTATTAGATAATCCTATTTTATTACCTGCCAAGATATCTTTTGAACAAACTACACAACAATCACTTCCAATTGCTGTTCTTTATGATAAAACATTGATCAAATATGATGATGGACATCTAACTGGTAGAATTCAAAATAATGGTAACACAACAATTTACAATCCTAAAGTTTTTGCAGTAATTCATGGGTATGATCAAGTTTTAGATATTGGACAAAACATGGAATTTATTGAAAAAATTGATCCTGGTGAAATTATAAATTTTTCAATGCATCCTGATCCTTCAATCACTGATGAAGTTTTTTACTATAGTTGCTTTGGAACTATGGATACTACTGTAGTTCCAGTTACTGCAAAAAAAGCTGGTGGAAGTTTTGATTTTAGATACGATTCTCCAGGAACATGGTATCATGATCCAATTTTTGATAATGCAGATACAACAATGAGCATTATTGGTTACAATAGTTTTCCACTAGAGGGATATGCAAATTTTGAATTTACTCCAATTTCAGGAAATGAAAAATTTGATGTTACCTTGGATAATGAGCCTGTTAAATTCATACAAAGTATGGATGACATGGGTTCTTGGCATGTTGCTTTCATTGTAGATCCTTTAACACAAGGAACTTGGAAAATTTCAGGATTTGAAAAAGGATTGCCTCCTGATACGCCAAAAATCCCAATTTGGATAAAGCAAAGCGGGGACTGGTGGTCAACTAATCAAATTGATAACTCTGAATTTCTTGAAGGAATAAATTTCCTCGTTGAAAAACAAATTATTTTGATTCCTCTATTAGAAATGTCTCCTGAAAGTGAATGGAAAATTCCCACATGGACTAAAACTATTGTTGGTTGGTGGTATGATGAAAAAATTTCTGACGATGAATTTTTAAATATAATTAAAAATCTTGTTGAAAGAGAAATAATTATTGTTTAATAGACTTTATAATTTGAATAATGTTATTATACAAATTTTAATCAAATAAATTATCTATGTTACCATTACGTGATGAAAATCCTCACCCTCCTGGATTCAAACCTAAAGTAACTATTGCATTAATTATTGTCAATGTAATTGTATTTTTTTTAGAAGTTCTATACACTGGACAGTTTTTTGAGTTTAATAATGAAAAAGCATCTGTAATGTTTTACAATTGGGGTGCTGTTCCAGGTTTTATAACAGGACAATTTACTGGAGCAAATCTTGGTACAACTACTGTTAATTCTCCAGAATTTCCTGTACTCACATTATTAACATCTACATTCATGCATGGTGGTTTACTTCATCTTGGTGGTAATTTGCTATTCTTGTGGATCTTTGGTGATAACATTGAATTAAAATTTGGAAAAATTAAATTTTTAGGAATTTATCTTGCATGGGGAGTTGTTGCTGGGCTGGTTCATATTTTTGGTGATATGTCAAGTGGAATACCTGCTGTTGGTGCATCTGGTGCAATCTCTGGCGTACTGGGTGCGTATTTGATAATTTTCCCAAAAACTAGAATTCAGACCTTTTTGATGCTAGGATTTTTCTGGAGAATGATGCATATTCAGGCACGATGGTTTTTACCATTTTGGTTAGTTTTTCAAAACCTACTTCCATTCTTTGTTGGTGGATTTGGTGTAGCTGGAGGCGGTGTAGCCTATCTTGCTCATATTGGTGGTTTTGCAATAGGTATAGCAACCGGATATCTGTATAAGAAAATGCATAGATCTGATTTTACATATGGAACAAGATATGGTTATGGTTCAGATTCAGATTACAGATAACAATAATTGAAAGAATAAATCCTTCAATGAATTAAAAAACTTCATGCCGTTGATTACAGTATCAATGTATCCTGGTAGAACACAGGAACAAAAAGAGGAATATGCAAAAGCAATTACAAAATCCGCCGTAGAAATTCTGAAAACAAAAGAAAGTCACGTTATTGTTGTTTTTGAAGATAATCCTAAAGAAAATTGGTTTTTAGCAGGAAACCAACTTTAATTTTTTTCTAACTCATCCAATACATGTACCAGATCTTATATTAAAAAAATACGTGATTAAAATTTTAGATTGGAATTAGTTAAAGCTAAATATTTTGCATTTTTCTTTATGTTGGTTTTGTTAACTTCTGGTTTTTCATTAAATGCAAACAATGATGGAGGTATATTGCCAACGGCTGATGCGCAGGTAAAAAGTAACGGAAACAAAATATTTTTCTGTGAAAATAATCCAATTGCGAAGCAAGATTATAACAAATCTCATATGACGCCTCAAGATTATATGTCAAAATGTAAGGAAAGAACTGAGGGTTTTTCTTGGGGCAGTAGAATCTATGTCTTGCTTTGGGCTCCAGGGTTTAATGCAGATGATAAAAGACTTGACGAATTAGGCGGGGATGCTACGGGCTCAAATGGTTTAATTCAAATTAATACTAGAGAGGGCACATCAACCATAGCTCAAAAAAATAGTTGCAATAAATTTATTGAAACAGGAATTGATCATGGACTTTTTTATGGTTCAATCAAACTATCTGGATATAGGACAACAATTAATGATAATGGATTGATAAATTACGGTGGAAATAGATGTGAAAGTTCCCAAGGGACACTTGACGATGGTGTATTAAGAGCCGAAGCAAAACAAGACGGTGCTATTACAATGTCATTTCAATACACTGATGATAAATCTGATACAATGTTTAAAACTGCAACACACACTTGGCGCATAGCTGAATTGTTTTTTGATGCAGAAGAATATGAGATGAGTGATAAAGGAAAATTAACTATGAGTGATTTGGATTCTTTAAAATATCCATTTGATAAAAGAACGGCATTTCCAATTCACATATACTCTGATACAGATCAAGCTGGCGTTATGATAGATGCGTTTTGGAAAGCAAACTATAGAGGAACCCCGCAAATGAAAGGAGAATATCCTGTAAATGTTTCCTTTATTGATCCTAGTAATAGAGAATCAACATCTAACAGTAATCTGTTTGGCGGTGTTGATGGTTCTAGAGTTGAAATTAAAGCAGTTCCTGGAGATAATATCTATGCTGAATATTTTGATTACACATTACCTGCAGTCGCACCTGATGGTAAACGATATTCTACTGAAGATAAATTAAAAATTACAACTATTGCTAAAATTGTTGAAGTGAAATCTCTTCCATTAGCAATAGAAATTGTTGAAGTAAAAGATGATAGTCATACTAAACAATTTGCATTTACCAAATACACCAGTAATGGTGAATACCTAGTTTCTGTTTGGTGGAATCAATGGGATTGGTGGACTAATCAACCTTCATCGCAAGCAGATAATACATTAAATATTTCAATTGTTGAGGGTCTAAGTGAGAAACCTGTTAGTGATGTATCCTACACACTCAATGTATCCTCAAATGGTAATTCCTTAATTAATCAAGAAAGCATCTATGATGGCGATGACGCATTTAATGTGTCTCTTACGGATACAGATTTGATTGAAGTAGTTTTTTCAAACATGGGAGAAGTTGACGAATCATTAAAATTTAAATTTAAAATAGATTCTGATTCTAACTCTAATTAGTTTAATTTTAAGTTAAATTATTTTTTACAAAATTTGATTTTCTTTTCTACTTTAATTTTTTTAATAACATCTAGTGAATCCAAAATTTGCAATCTTTTTGATGCGACACTTTTTGAAATATTGCATATTGTTGCAATTTCCTCTAATGTCATATTTTTAATTAAATTTTTATAAATATTATTAAGATTATAATTACTTTCAATGCATGTTTTAATTTTAATTTCATTACTAATTCCTACCGAAAAATAATGTATTTTAAATAATTTCTCTAAAAAAATTTTATTTTCTTTAATTAATTGAAGTAAATGATATTTTACTGTAGATTGAGGAATATCTAATCTGTAAGTAATTTGTGATTGTGTGTGCCCTGGTATTTTTTTAATATGATTTAATATTTTTTGCTTATTATCCATACTCAAACTTACTATTTATTATAAAATGTAAATTGGTACATATCATAAATGAACCAGATTATTTAATATCTAAATTTAAATAAAATATTCATGAACAAGATCCTGGTTTTGGTGGTAGTGACATTGGTTATTGCAGTGGGTGTTTCAGCTTTTGCTTTGACATCTAGTAATACTGATGTATTTACATCTATTATTCAAGAACCTGTTGTTCTTGAAGGAAAAATTTCAATTTTAGATACTAATCCATTTTCAGCACCCCTTACAATTGCTCAAAGCATGAAAGTAGCACAACCAGCACCAAATGTAACAATTGGTGATGATGGTAAAATCTATGTTCTATACCAAGATACAGTTAACGAACAAACTAACATTTTCCTAAAAACATCTACTGATAATGGAGAATCATTTTCAGACCCAGTTAGAGTTAATTTACTTGATAATAATGTCGCCTTAGACGGTCGTGTAGCACCAACAATTCAACTTGGCGATGATGGTGAAGTTTACGTTACATGGGCTAACTCACGATATGAACCAAACATGTTCATGGGAAATTATAGGCAATTAGTTTTCACTCAATCATTTAATGACGGAAAAAGTTTTGAACCTTCAATTATAATTGGAGCTGAAGAATTACATTCTGGAAAATATTTCCAACACATGTCAGTTGATGATCATGGTGGTATTCACATGGCATGGTTAGACGGTCCAGCTAAAATGAATTCAACAGGTTACATGGAAAAAGACAAGTCTCGTGATAGTGGTGTAAAATATACTCAATCATTAGATGGCGGTATGACATTTGAAACTACAAAATTAATTGATGCCGATGCATGTCCTTGCTGTAATGTACAAACTGCAGCAGACGGCGAAGGTAATGTTTACATCTCTTGGCGTAAAGTCTTTGGATCTGGTGACACCCAAGTCAGGGACATGGTAGTTGCATCATCAACTGATAGTGGTAAAACTTTCTCTGGTCCAGTAAAAATTCATGATGACGGATTCCAGTTTAAGGGATGTGTCCATGTTGGAGCTCCAATGGCAATAGATTCTGAAGGAACTTTGCATGTTGCATGGTATACTGGTGCAACTGAACGTCAAGGAATGTATTATGCTACTTCAACTGATAACGGACAAAGTTTCAGCGACCCGATGCCAATCTTAACTGGTGACTGGGTTCCTCCACAAAGAATCTTCATTACAGTTGACAATACTGATACTGTTTGGTTGACATGGGAAGATGCAACTGGACTATCTACTAATGAGGAAGTTTGGAGATATGGCGACACACAAGCATTGATTTTCACTGCTCAAGTCATTGATGGTGAACTGATAAGATCAAACAGTCCCATAAATCTAAGTGATGCTAAATCACTCACTAACATAGACTCTGATAACGGATTGGTATCAATTGTTTGGACAGAAACTGATAACTCTATTAAAATCTCAACAGCTGAAAATTAGTTTTGAACTAATATGAAAACATCAAAAAAAATCCCTAGTATACTAATTTTATTTTCAGGTATTTTCTTATTTGCATTTTCATTTTCTGACACTCAATTAATCCCTGTTAATGCACAAGAATTCCGACAAGCACCAGATTACAAAGCTATTGCATTAGATGGAACTCCTGTTTCTATTTCTGACTATCAAGGTAAAGTGATTCTTGTAAATTTATGGGCTACGTGGTGTGAACCCTGTAGGGAAGAAATGCCTGCATTGGGAGAATTGCACAGCATGTTTCCTCGTTCAGACTTTGAAATAATTGGTGTAAGTATTGATGATCCTGGTTTTGAGCAAGTAATTGTTCAAACAATGGCTGAAGATAACCTCACTTATCCTGTCTGGTTGGATCCTGAGAATAGGTTTCAATTTATGTTTAGAACAATCGGAGTTCCTGAATCATTTTTAATTGATGCAGATGGACAGATAATTCATCAATGGAAAGGAGCATTTGATCCTGTTTCTGATGATACTATTAATTTAGTAGAGGCAACAATTCAAGGAACAAGTTATCAATCTTCTGAACCAACAATTCTAAGTGATGGGCTCATTGCAGGATTTGTAATTGCATTTAGTGCAGGGGTTTTGAGTTTTCTTTCTCCATGTGTTTTACCCCTAATTCCAGTTTATGCATCACTGATTACTGGAATGAGCGCAAAAGAATTATCTCAAGAGACTTCTCAAGCTACTAGAAGTAAATTAAGATTAACTGCAACTGTTAAAGGAATAATGTTTGTAATTGGATTTTCAATAATTTTCATGTTATTGGGAACAACTGTATCTTTTATGGGAAATCTATTCTTTGATTCAATTCAATGGATTGAAAGAATTGGTGGTGTTGTCCTTATCGTACTTGGTTTGCACATGATTGGAGTTTTTAAAATTCCAAGATTAGAAAAACAAATGAGATTTGATATGGCAAAGAGAAATTCTGGAAAATTTGGTCCACTTGTTGTAGGAATGGCATTTGGTGCAGGCTGGACTCCTTGTATTGGACCAATTTTAGCAGGAATTTTGACAATTGCAGCATCAAGCTCATCAGTGATTACAGGAGCTAGTTTACTTGGAGTTTATTCATTAGGATTGGCAATACCATTTTTAATTTCAGCCATTGCTATTGATAGATTTCTTGTTTTCTTTACTAAGATCAAATCAAAAATGTTATGGATTGAAAAGATTTCAGGAATTCTATTTGTAATATTTGGTATTGTGTTACTAACTGGCTCATTGGTATATCTAAATAATTTCTTTAAAATATAATTGCTAATCTATTACTTTATCTTTTTATTCTCATCAATATATTTAATTTTATGAAAGTAGCAGTAGTACAATTCAAAGCATCAACAAACAAAGAAGAAAATCTTAAAAAAATTATTTCGTACATTTCAAAAGCATCTTCTAAGAATGCAACTCTCTGTGCTTTTCCTGAATTTATGATGTTTTACACCAATTCTTCTCAAACTTCTAAAGAGTTAGCAAGTTTATCTGAAAAAATTAATGGGCATTTTATTTCAACTATTTCACAAGCAGCAAAAGAAAATCATATTCAAATTGTAGGTTCATTTTATGAGAAAAGTAAGAGTATAGACCGTGTTTATGATACTTCATTTGTGATTGATCATTTAGGTAAAGTAATCTCTACGTATCGTAAAATTCATCTTTATGATGCATTAGGATTCAAAGAGTCTGCTAAAATAATTGCAGGCTCAAAAATTGCAAAGCCTGTAGCAACATCTATTGGAAAAATTGGTATGATGATTTGTTATGACTTGAGATTTCCAGAAATGTCAAGAGCACTTGCTGTTGCAGGCTCTGAAGTTTTGATTATACCTTCTGCTTGGGTTGATGGTCCTATGAAAGAAGAACATTGGATTACAATTAATAAAACACGAGCAATTGAAAATGGATGTTATGTAATTGCACCTGATCATGTTGGAAATATTTACTGTGGACGAAGTTTAATTGTTGATCCATATGGAAAAATTTTACTTGATATGAAAAAGAAACAAGGAATTGGTTTTGTTGATATTGATTTAAAGAAAGTAAAAGAAATCCGTAAAGTTTTACCATTATTAAAAAGTAGAAGAATTGATGCTTACTCTACTTTGAAGCCTTAGTTATTCTACTCTCACAATTAAAATTTGCACATTGATGAGTCCATTTTTGATTTCGTGAATAACGAAAAATTATGATTGGCCATTTACATACATCACATGGTTTCTTTGTAGCTCGCATTCTTGCTTTTTGTAATAATGGTGATGATGCTTTACACCCATCATAAAAATTAGAACAACCCATGAAACGTTTTCGTGTGGCCCTTGATCTGATTACCATTAATTCGCCGACTTTGCATTCTGGACATTTCACTAATCCTTTTTTTGGAGAATTTGTTCCAAGAATAAGATATTTTCTTTCTTTTGATGACCATGAAAGAAATCCATTATTATCTAAATATTGAGTGATCTCTTTTTTGAAAATTTCAATTTTAGATTTTGTAATTTTAACTATATCTCGATCAGTAATTTTTTTAATTTGAACTGTTTTTACTCTTCTTTTCTTCTTTAACATTTTCTGATGTTGAATTTACTAAAACAATTTTTATAGGGAATTTGGTCAGTGAGATTTATGGAAAAGGTTTGTGTTCTTGGCGCTGGTAGTACCAAATATGGAAAATTAGCTGATAGCATAGGTGATATTACTACTCAGGCATCAGTTGCAGCCATAGATAGCGCAGGAATTGATCCAAAAGATATCAAAGCAGCCTACATTTCTAATGTTTTTGGAGTAGCTGACAAACAGGTACATCTTGGTCCTGTTTTAATGAGTAATTTAGGAATTTCAGATAAACCGTCATTATCAATAGAATCAGCATGTGGAAGTGGTTCTGTTGCCTTTAGAGAGGCATTTGCAAATGTAGCTGCAGGATTTTATGACTGTCTTATTGTTTCTGGTGTTGAAAAAGTAACTCACACTGGAACTGATTGGACAACAACTTACTTTGCATATTGTTCAGACTTTTTTTATGAAGGTCAAGCCGGTGCATCATTTCCGGGACTTTTTGCATCTATGGCAAGGGCTTACTTGACCGAATTTGATGCAACTGAAGAAGACTTTGCAAAAGTTGCAGTAAAAAACCATCAAAATGGATTGCTAAATCCTAAAGCTCACTTACAAAAAAGTATTACAATTGATGATGTAATGAACTCTGCAGTTGTCGCAAGTCCGTTAAAACTTTATGATTGCTGTCCTTTTTCTGATGGTGCAAGTTCTGTAGTCCTTTGCTCTGAAAAGTTTGCTAAAGCACACGGTGGTGATTATGTAGAAGTAATTGGTTCTGGTAGAGGTGGCTCACCAGCTGCATTACAAGGACGTGAACATATGACGACAATACCAAGTACAAAAATTGCAGCAAAAGCTGCATACGACATGGCTGGTATCACTGCAAGAGATATAGATTTTGCAGAAGTACATGATTGTTTTACAATTGCAGAAGTTGTTGATACTGAAGATTTAGGATTCTTTGCTAAAGGACAAGGAATTCAAGCTATTCGTGAAGATAGAACAAAATTAAATTCTGACATTTCAATTAATCCCTCAGGTGGTCTTAAATCAAAAGGACATCCAATTGGTGCAACAGGTGTTGGTCAAGTCGTAGAAGTCTTTGATCAACTAACTGGAAAAGCAGGTGCAAGAACTGTTAAAGATGCAAAAATTGGTTTAACTCATAATTTTGGTGCAACTGGTGCAAGTTGTGCAGTTCATATATTTCAAAGTGTGTAAAATGTCTGTTAAAGAACAATTTATTGAAAATGTAAAGGAAGGCAAGGTTTTAACTCACAAATGTACTAGTTGTGGATTACTTCACCTCTCAAATGTCTATTATTGTGAAAAATGTGGTAGTAAGGGATTTGAAGATTCTATTTTAGCTGGTGTAGGCTCAATTGCAACCTATACTATAATCACAGTGGCTCCTGCAGGCTTTGAGAAATATACTCCATATGCCTTTGTTATACTTCAATTAGATGATACAAATTTGAGAATTTCTGGATTTATGAGTGGAATTACCACCCCTGCAGATTTACCTGTTGGTACAAGAGCTAAAATTGTTGATTTTGATGAACGCGGAATTATTATTGAAAAACAGTAAAATAATTTATTTCAATTATTAAAAAAAATCAGAACTATTTCTTAATTATTTTGTAAATCTCATTATTTTATGTCTGTAGAAATAACATGTGGCAAATGTGGTGAAAAGATAGTTACTATGAAAATGTTAAAATCATTAAAAGATGTCTTGAATCCTTCTAATGGTAAGTGTCCGTCTTGTGGACAAAAACTTTCTACATCTGAATTTTCATTAGATGTTCAAGAAAAATAATTCTAACAAGATTTTTTTATTAAATTTTTTATTTTTTTTAAAAAATTATTCTAGTCACAAGTTTTATTTACTCCTAAACTTAGTTTTAGTCATGACAATGAGTGAAGACGAATTATCCATGGATTTAGATTCTGATGATGATGTAGATTCTGATTTAGATTCTGATATGGACGACGATTCTGATCCAAAACGTGGCGGTATTTTACAATCTACATCAAAACGTGTAAGAATGATCTTCTCTGTTATGGCAAGTCCTAATAGAATTGATATTCTTAGAATTTTAAATTCAAAAGGACCTTTAACTTATTCTGAACTAAAATCATTAGCAGGATTCAAATCTAAAAAAGAAAGTGGAAAATTTGCATATCACTTAAGAAAATTACTTAGACAATCACTTGTTGCACTTAACAAATCTGAAAGACGTTATACTATAACAAATCTTGGTAAACTTGTTTTAAGTTTAGCCCGACAAATTGAGGAAAGATCCATTATTGAAAGTGGAAAAATGTATGTTCGAACATCTGGTGAATCAATTGAAGAGTTTAATTCTCATAAAATTATTCAATCATTGGTTCGTGAAGGTAGTCTTCCATTAGAATTAGCACAAAAAATTACTGAAGAAGTTGAAAATAGAATTTACAAATATCAAATTACATATCTTACAGGTGCAGTTATTCGAGAAATGGTCAATTCAGTTCTTTTAGAACATGGTCATGAAGAATATAGGAATAAACTTTCACGACTAGGTATGCCTGTTTATGATGTTCAAGAAATGGTTTCTAATCTAGATGATGTTGATAATGGCACTGAAGGTATTTTGTTTAATGCTGGACAAAGAATATTTACTGAACGACTACTAACTAATGTTTTACCAAAAGATGTAGCTGATTCTCACTTGTCTGGAGACTTGCATATTTCCAACCCTGGACTTTGGTCTATGATTCCTGATACAATATTTGTTAATGTTAAAGAATTAATTGATGACGGAATTGATCTTGGTGGAAAATACCTTGATGTATCAAGAACTCCTGCATCAAAACAACTTGATGATATTACAAGTTCATTATCTACAATTATTTCACTTCTTTCAAAAGAGGCTTCACAAGAAATTGTACTTGATGGACTAGTTACATTATTTGCTAAACATTCAAAGTCTCTTCCAGAACTTGAACAAAAACTAACTAATGCATTTTCAACTGCTTCTACTACTTGTAAATATAACAAAGTTGGTACAAATATTTCAATTAGATTACAATTGGGAACTGATACAAAACTAATTAATTCAATTATTACTGCATACAAAAATTATGTCCGTATAACACCAATTCCAAAAGTTGGTTTGATAGTTGATAATGAAAAAGGAAAGTTATCTGATGTTTCACAATCTATATCTGAAATATTATTACTTGGTGGAAAAGTTATGATTGCTAAAGGCCAAACATCTAGTAACGGTGTTACAAATGGATCCACAAAAGATACTGGTCTACTTGCAATTACTTTACAGTCTGTTTCAATAAATCTTCCAAGATTAGCATTTGAATCAAATAAAGATGAAACTTACTTTAGAGCAAGATTAGCATTATTGATGAAGCCAACACTTGCTTCAATGGCATTAAGAAAGAAAGAACTTGCAGATTTAACCCGAAGAGGATTAAATCCAATATTGGCTAAAAATACGCAATATATGCAAAGGAGTTCCGTATCTCTAGTCATAAATTTAGTCGGCCTTAAGGAATCTGTGTTTAACATACTAGGATTCAAGGATAACAAAGATGGCCGTGCTATTATTCACAAAGTTATTGCAACTGCAATTGATGTTGGATCTAAAAAAGGCAAAGAATTAGGTGACAATGTTACTATTTGTATGACTGAAAATGAAGGTTCATCTCGTTTTGCAAAATTAGATGGTGAAAAATATGGTAAAAATTCTAGTCTTAATTCAATGGAAAGTGACTTTTATTCTCAAGGTACGGTGCTTAGTTCTTCAGATATTAACGACTATACTCAAAAAAGTGAAATTATCTCTGAATCTAATAAAATCTCTAAATTACTTAATGGTGGATTGCTTGTAACTTTGGATATTGACAAGCATTTGAAAGTTGATGAAATTAAAAAGTTAATTGATAAAACAGCAGAATTAGTTCCATCTTTTAAACTTGTTAGACAAACTGCTATCTGTGGTGAATGTGGATTTAAAGATGAACTATTTGAAGATAAGTGTCCAAAATGTAAATCTCCTTACATCGTATAGATTTCTAATATACTCGATGACCAATTCATAATTTAATGCGATCATCGTATTCAGAATACCACTACTGCTTTTCTAATTATTAAAATGATTGTTCTGGTTTATTGATTAGTACGATACTCGTATTAGAAATTATGTAATTTAGTCCCCTCCAACACTAATTGGAGCGTTGTCAAATATGTTGCACTAAAATTTTAACTAATTTCCTTTCAAAGTTTATAGAGACTAATATTCTTACTATCGTGGAGACATTGTTATGGATAATTCACAAATAGAAAATACGATCAATGAGATCCGTAAACGTAGTGGTACAGTTACGGCTTTCGATTTAGATAAAATTTCAAATGCCATATTTCAGGCATTAGCAGCCACCTCTAAAGCCGACCGTGGTGTTGCAGATAAACTCGCTGGAGACGTACTTAACAAACTTGTTGAGCAAGGATTTACAAGTTCTAGAGCACCTACAGTGGAAGACATTCAAGATATTGTAGAATCAACTTTAATTGATAGCGGCAATAGTGATATCGCTAAATCATACATAGTCTACAGACATGAAAGACGAAAATTACGAGATGAGAAAAAGAGGGTTTTAAATCTACAAGCCCTTGATCCAGTTTCTAAGACATTTGATCTTAATTGTTTAAGGGTCTTAGCCTCAAGATACCTATTTAGAAATTCAAAAAGTGAAATTATAGAGTCACCAACTCAAATGTTTGAGAGAGTTGCAATTCTAGTTGGAATTGGTGATATTCTTTATGATTCTCAAATCTTTGAGAAATCTGGAAATAATAAACAAGATGTTGAAGAAGCAAAATCTTATCTTGAAAAATTAGATGCTTTTGATTATAAATTCAAAGTAGGAGATTATTTCTTCAACAAGTGGCATTTTAGATCTTTAATCAATCACTATGTAGCACTTGCAAACAAAGGTCAAATGAAAGTAAGTTTCAAAGATCTTTTAACACTACTAGCAGGAAAAAAACTTGAAGTTTATTCTGATAGAATTACTGAATACTTTGAGATGATGACTGCACAAAACTTTTTGCCAAATTCACCAACAATGATGAATGCTGGTGGAAGATTAGGACAACTCTCAGCATGTTTTGTTCTTGGAATGAATGATGGTATGGAGGAGATTATGAAATCTACTTCTGACGCTGCATTAATTTTCAAGTCCGGTGGTGGAGTTGGAATTAATTATTCTGATCTTCGTGAAGAAGGTGCAATTGTAGCATCTACATCTGGCGTTGCATCTGGTCCAGTATCTTTTATGAACATCATCAATACTGTCACTGAAGTTGTTAAACAAGGTGGTAAAAGACGTGGTGCAAACATGGGAATCATCGAAGCATGGCATCCTGATGTTGAAAAATTCATTACAAATAAAACAGAACCTGGTGTTTTGGAAAATTTCAACGTTAGTGTTGGTATCTGGGAAGATTTCTGGAATGCACTTGTAAATACTGAAGATGGAAATTATGTTTTACGTAGTCCAAGTGATAGAAAACCAGTTAAAGAAATTAATGCACATCAATTAATTGATTTAATTGCATTGTCTGCATGGAAAAGTGCAGAACCTGGTTTGATCTTCTTTGATCAAATTAACAAATACAATGTATTTGCTAAAGCAAGACAAGCTCCATTACGAGCTACAAATCCATGTGGTGAACAAAGTCTTTACCCATACGAATCATGTAATCTAGGATCCATTAACTTGGTAAATTATGTTCAAAAACAAGCTGATGGTTCATTTGAATTTGATTGGCAAGGATATGAGGAAATCATTAGAAAAACAATAAGATTTTTGGATAATATCATCGATGTGAATAATTACCCAGTTCCAGAAATCAATGTAGCCTCAAAAGAATCTAGAAGAATTGGACTTGGAGTCATGGGAGTAGCTGATCTATTGTATAAACTCAAAATCCCATACAATTCAAAAGAAGGTTATGACCTACAATCAAAACTATCTGAAGCACTAACATACTATTCAATGGAAGAAAGTGTAGCACTTGCTAGTTCTCGTGGCGAATTCCCACTTTGCTCCAAGACTGAATATCCTGAGGGTAAAATCCCAATATCTGGATATTATGAGAAATCAAAATCTACACATTCATTTGAATGGGATCCATTAATTGAAAAAATCAAAACACATGGAATTAGAAATGTACTAACTACTACCGTAGCACCAACTGGTACACTTTCTATGATTGCAGATTGTTCAAATGGAATGGAACCTGCATTTGCTCTAGTATTTGAAAAGAGAGTGACTGTTGGAAGATTCTTTTACACAAACAAAATTCTTGAAGAAGCCCTTAAAGAAAATGGTATCTACAGTGATGCACTTCTTGAAAAAATTGCAGATAATTATGGTTCCGTAAAAGGAATTGATGAAATTCCACAATGGATGCAAGATGTCTTTGTAACTGCAATGGATATTCACTGGGCTGATCATCTTATGGCTCAAAGTGTATGGCAAGATTGGATTGGAAATGCAATCGCAAAAACAATCAACATGCCATACGATGTAACTGTTGATGATGTCAAATCTTCATACTTGTTAGCCCATGAACTTGGACTAAAAGGAATGACTGTTTATCGTGACGGTTCTAGACATACACAAGTTCTTCACATGACAAGTAAAAATGCACAAAAAACATTTGAAGTTACACCTAGTGAATACATGTTGTCTTACATTCACGAAAATGTTACAAACAATTACATCAAAAAACAAGTTGGTGCATCACTAGCAATCAAAATTCATGATGAAGAACTTAAGATTACACCTCAAAAACACGAAGTTTCAGAGGATCGTCTTTGTCCAACATGTAAAAACACTCTTGTATTTGTAGAGGGTTGCAGTATGTGCATTGAATGTGGATACAGCGGTTGTACTTCTGGATAAATAACAGAATCGCAACTTTTTTACTTTCTTTTATTTTCTAATTTTTATGAATAAAAAGATCATAGGCGTAATTATTCCTATTTTTACAGTTATCCTAGTATCTTTAATTTTCCTTTTTCCATCCTCTGAAATTACTTCTCAAAAAAATAATGAAATAATTGGCTTGGTAATTAATTCACCTTCTTCATCTATATCCTTACAACAACTTGATCAAATTTTTACAGATGCTTCTTCATCTGGAATTGGTAGAAGTAATGTTTACTTATTCTGGAATGTTATTGAACCCGTAGAGGGAAAATTTGATTGGTCTCAATCTGATATTTTAATGGGATTAAATGAAAAAAATAATCTCAAAGTAACTCTTTTCTTTTCAATCATTAATGGAGACACTCTGGGACCATTTCCTAAATGGATTGGAAAACCTACACTCAATGGAATAAATGAAGATGAACTAGTGAACACTTTGGATAATATTCTTTCACGATACCATGTAGTGGATTCAGTGATTATTGCTGGTGAAACTGAATCCCAATTTCGATATAATGAAAAATTTATTCCCGTATATGCTGAATTATTCTCTAATGTTTATGATAGAATAAAAGAAAAACATCCTGATGTCCAAATTGGAAATTCATTTGCATTGCATCAGGTAATCAATAAAAATTTAAAACATATTGTAAATGATTTAGCAATTGGAGATTTTGTTGCATTTTCATATACTCCAACTGATAACTTAAATGAAATTAATAAAACCCCTGAAGACGCAATAGATGATTTAAATCAAATATTTGAAATTATACCAAATAAAAAAATTGGATTTTTTGAAATAAGTTGGAGTACTTCGGATTTTGTTAATGGCGATTCTACTTCCCAACAAAATTTTATAGAAAAATTGTTTAATTTTTATGCCCAAAGTGAGTCAGAAATTGAATTTTTAACTTGGTATCGGTATGTTGATCAGGAAACAGGTACTTGTGTTATTAAAGATCAAAAAATTGGTGATCAAACAATAACTGTAGGTGGTGGCTCCAGTTTTGGTACAAGTGAGCACATAATTGAAAGATTAAATCAGTATAATTGCAATGCTGGAATTGTTACTACTGATCAAAATCCTAAATCTGGATGGAATGAATTTATAAATCAAATTCAAATGTTGAATTAAAATGATTTCATTAATTATTTCTGAATCTGCATTAGAACTTGTTCCTTACGAATTAGAAGGACATCCGTCAGTTATTTCACATGCAAGAAAATTAGGAAAGCATTCTTCAGAAATTCTATTGGATAATTCTTGGCATTTTGCAGCAATGAAAGGAATTAAAAATGAAATTAAGCGTGGACGTCCAGACATTGTTCATTTTTCAATACTTGAAGCTACAACAATTCCACTGTATCTTGAAAATAAATTAAATCTATTTGTTCATACTATTGATAATAAAGTAATACATTTTGGAAAAAATGTCCATCTTCCAAAATCATATCATAGATTTCAAGGTGTAATTGAAAAATTATATCGAGAAAAAAAAATTATTACAAATAATGAATTATTACTTGAAATTAAAGAACAAACATTTTCAGAATTAATAGATGAAATTAAACCGTCTAAAATTGTTGGTTTTTCTACTGAAGGTGAATTAAGTTCATATGAAAAAATTGCAGCACAAATTTCAGATAACTCTTGTATTGTAATTGGAGGATTTCAAAAAGGTCATTTTTCTGATTCAGTTCAAAATAAAATTACTGATCTATACTCTGTTGGATCTGAATCATTTGAAGGACATGTTGTCACATCTAGAATCCTATATGAGTATGAAAAAACCATTTTTATGTAGGAAATTTGATTTTTTTCTTATCGCAGTCATAGTATAGCCTGGTTAGTATTCGGGGTTTCCAACCCTGTGACGCGGGTCCGAATCCCGCTGACTGCATTTTATTCCTTATAATCCGAACTAATTTTTAGCTCTATTTTTAAAAAATTATCATGAAGCCTGTGGTGTACAAAATTGCAATGGAGAGAATGCAAATTCTTGTTGATAATGCCATTGCCAATGCAAGAACAGATCCTGAATTATCGCAACATCAAGCTTCTATTGCTCGTAGAATAAGTACTAAATATAAAATTCGAATGCCATACTATCTTAGAATGGTTTTCTGTAAAAAATGTAAATCCTTTATTGCCCCTGGAATTAATTCTAGAATTCGTTTAGGCAGAACATCTGTAAAGGCGATCAGAATTTCTTGTAATTTATGTGGACATACTTATCGGAAAATTATATCTTGATTATTTACAATTATATTTTAATAACTTTAAACTCTGTATAGTTATGATTACAAACTATATTTTAATAATTTTTGCAGTACTTTTTCTTATTACTATTTCCCCTGCATATGCCCAACATCATTCAGGATCTCTTTCACCTCCAATTGATCTTGATGGATTAAAAGTTGCAGTTAGTACAACTCTTTTTCCTGAAGATTTTAGTTATGGTGATTCTAAAACAACAAATCTATCCATTCGATTTTTTGATATTGAAACTAAGGTAAATATTCCAAGTGTAACGTATCGCGTTCAGATTTTCCAAGATGATAATTTACTTGCTAGTGAATATTTTTATGATGAGGACGGTAAATTAGATCTAACAATCAAGCCTACAACTGGATGTCTTGAAAAAGATCTTTGGAAATGTACCGTATACAATGGTGAAAAACATGCTATTGCTGGAGGATATTATGCTCGAGGGGATTCATTACCTACAATTCAAGGTCCAATTTTTGATAAAAGTGGAACATATTCAGTTCAAGTTTCTATTGTAGGTGCAACAACTCCTAAAACTTTGACTACGCAGGATTTACTTTTTGAAACTTTCTTAAATCTTCCTTACAAACAAATTTTTGAAATTAAGACTGCATCTGCTCAAGAATTTCCAATATCTATAAAATCCCATAACGGTGAAATCTTTAATTTTAACTATGATGAAACATTAGATAAAATTTCATATAACATACCTTTTACTTGGAATGGGGATAATCTTAACCAAATAATTTTATTTGAAAAAGATTTTTCATCCATCAAAGAAGGATATGATTTAATTATTTCTCTTAATGGAATAATCATTGATCATGATTTTTTTGAATTTAATATATCTGATACCAAGAAAAATTTTCTGAAAATTAATATTCCTTCTGAAGATCTTTTAAAAATTAAAAATAAATTAACTTTGGAATCTAATGAAAATATACTAAAATTAGAAATTTCATCTGGTGAAAAAATAAATCTAAATGAATTAAAATTTTCTTTTGATAATAATTTTATTGGAAATGTATCTTGGGATTCTAAATTAAATTCTGGTAACAAAATACCCTTTACATTTTCTTTCTTTGATGAAAATAATCTACCTGTAACCGATGTGTTGTTTGTTTATGGTATTACGGATTTATCTGGAAAAGAAATATTTTCTAATATTGGAGTTGGTGAAAAATATCTTGGTATTTTAGCCCCATATGGAATTTATCAAGACTCTATTTTTATTCCAACTGATGAAAAATATGAATTTAAATTAATTTTAACTGGTAAAAATTCAAATAATTTTGAAAAGTTTTTTGTGTCTACATCTAATTTTCAAATTAATTCCCAACTAATTCTAAAAGATCAAAAAATTAATGTTATTCCAGACTGGATTAAAAATAACGCAGGCTGGTGGGCAGATGGCTCAATTGACGATGCTTCATTTATTCAAGGAATTCAATTTTTAATCAAAGAAGGAATTCTAAAAATTTAACAATAGGATTTAAATTAAATTATTCTCTATTTTCTTTTTGTATTTGATTAGATAATCTGTTTTTACCACTTTTTTCATACTCACACCAACTTTTTTTATTGGATATTGTATGTCATAATTATCTAAAAAAAGTCATTATGCGATCTTTTTTTTAAAATTAGAATTATGCCTAATCATGTCTAAGAATTTTTACTTTTTGTTTCAATGATTTATAAGACGATTATCGATTTCTGCACTTTATGGCAAAAGTCTATGATGTACCAGCAAATGTCCTAATTGAAAGATTAGCAAATATTCTAAAGAAAGAAGATATTCCTGCTCCTTCTTGGACTCCATTTGTCAAAACTGGAGCACATGCAGATAAACCACCACAAGATAGTGAATGGTGGCAAACTAGATGTGCATCAATTATGAGAAAAATTTACTTTAACGGTCCAATTGGTGTTAATGAATTAAAGAAAGATTATGGTGGTGGTAGACCATCTGGATACGGTGCTGCTCATCATAAAGATGCAAGTGGTGCAATTATTCGTACTGCAATCCAAGGATTAGAAAAACTTGGATATTTAGAAAAAGTTGAAAAGAAAGGTAGAGTTGTTTCTAAAAATGGAATGCAAAAACTAGATAGACTTGCAACTGAAATTCTTAATGAATTAATTTTAGAAAAACCTGAATTGAAAATATACCGTTAGATAAAAATGAGTTTTCCTGAATCAAATGATCTACCACAAGATTATAACCCCAATCATGAACAAGATTATAACCCCAATCATGAACAAGCAGCACAAAAAGAACAAATTCTAAAACAAATTCTTACTCCTGAAGCTAGAATGAGATTAAATAATATCAAAATGGTTAAACCTGAATTATCTGACAATGTGGAACAATTTCTAATTGGGATGGCAACACAAGGAAAAATGCCTGGACAAATAACCGATGATCAATTAAAAGAGATTCTTCTATCTACACGCCAACCAAAGCGTGAATTTAAGATGAATCGAATATAATGCAGATAAAATATAATTATGGGAAATATTTCTAATTAGTTATGAAAGCCGTTACATATAGTGAATATGCCCCAGACGATAATTATGCTAAAATCCTAAAAGTCCAGGATATAGATGATCCAAAACCAAAAGCAGATGAAGTTGTTTTTGAAGTAAAATCTGCAGCCCTAAATTATAATGATATTTGGGGAATGAGAGGACAACCAGTACCTGTTCCATTACCACACGTTTCAGGTTCTGATGCTGCTGGTGATGTTATTGCCATTGGTGAGGATGTTAAAAATATAAAAATTGGAGATAAAGTAGTTTCTCACTCTAACATGTCATGCAGAGTTTGTAAGGCATGTACTGATGGACGAGAATTTGATTGTACCAAAAGAATGATTTGGGGATTTCAAACAGGTCCTAATTGGGGAGCATTCCAAGAAGTAACTCATTTACCAGAAGTTAATGTTTCAAAAATCCCAGAAGGGGTATCATATGATCAAGCAGCGGCTGCATCTATGACATTACTAACTTCATGGCACATGCTAGTTGGTAGAGCCAAAATTACTCCCGGACAAACTGTTCTAATTATGGGTGGAGGTTCTGGAGTAGGAAGCTTTGGAATTCAAATCGCAAAATTATACAACTGTGATGTTATTGCAACCGCAAGCCCTGACAAACTAGACAAATGTTTAGAACTTGGAGCTGACTTTGCAGTTGATCATAGAAAAGAAGATTGGCACAAAGAAGTTAGAGCAATTTCTAAAGAATTAGCAAAGAAAAAAGGTGAAGCGCCAGGTATTGATTTATCATTTGATCATATCGGTGAAACACACTGGAACAAACAATTACAATTGTTAAAGTACGGTGCAACACTTGTTTCATGTGGAGCAACAACTGGTTACAATGCACAAACTGATCTTAGACATGTGTTCTTCAAAGGAACTAACATCTTAGGTTCAACACAAGGAACCAAAGCCGAACTTGATCAAGGTCTCTATTGGATGGGTCAAGGCAAAATTAAAGCTGCAATTGATTCAACATACACCTTTGAACAAGCAGCAGAGGCACACACAAAGATGTTAAACGGAAAAGGCATGTTTGGTAAAATCTTAATGAAGCCTGAAGGCGCTTAGTCATTTAATGACTCAGCTCTTCCGTAGCCTTATTTTCGTACCTGGGAACAATCCCAGATTTCTTGAAAAGGCAAAGAAGATTCAAGCTGATATTATTTGCTTTGATTTAGAGGACTCTGTTCCAGATGATGAAAAAACTAGTGCAAGAAAATTAATCAAAAATGCATTAAAATCTCGTTCAGAATACTCTTCTTCCATTTTTGTTCGAACTAATTCCCCATTATCTGGAAAAATTCCATCAGATCTAAAGGAAATTATTCAAAAAGGAATTGATGGGATAGTTATTCCTAAAGTAAATAATGTTTCAGAATTAAAAAAAATACAAAAAATTCTTTCCAGTTTAGAAAAATCTAAAAAATTAAAACCAATTCAAATTATTCCGTCTATTGAATCAGCTGAAGGTGTTGTTAACTCTTATTCAATTGCATCATTTGGAAAACGTGTTAATGCTATTGTTTTTGGAATTTTTGATTTACTAAATGATCTTGGTGTTGAATATACAAAAGATTCACCAGGTGGAAAATATTCTCGATATAAAATCCCTGTCGATGCAGCAGCTGCAGGTATATCTGCTATTGATGGTATCTGGCAAGATCTAAAAGATTTGAAGGGATTAGAAACGGATTGTAATTTTGGAAAAAGTTTAGGATATGCTGGAAAAAGTGTTATACATCCAGATCAAATTTCTACAGTCCATAAATCATTTTATCCTAACAAAACTGAAATTTCATGGGCAGAAAAAGTTTGCAAGGTGTATTTAGAATCAACAAAAAAAGGTAAAGGTGCTACAACAGTTGATGGAAAAATGATAGACGAAGTACACTATAAGCAAGCAAAAGCACTACTTGATATTGTAAAATAATAAAATGATTGACCTTCTTGATCCAACAAATGTAATTACTCGTATGTTTAGTGCTGAAAATTATGATCAGTTGTACAATTATTGTAAAGATTTACTCAAAAAGGATCCAACTGATATGCTTGCTTTACAAAATATTTCATTATCACTGATATATCTAAAAAATTATGAAGAAACACTTGTGTATTGTGATAAAGTTCTTGAAATAAAACCATCTGATACATACGCATTAAAAAATAAAATTTTTGCTCTTGAAAGTTTGAAGCAATATGATGACGTTTTAAAATTATGTGAAGGCATTCTACTAACAAATCCTAAAGATACTTGGGCTCTAAACACCATGGGAATATCTCTAAATGAATTGGATCGCCACAAAGATGCACTTCAATACTATGATACATCACTTGTAATTGATCCAAATGACGTCACTGCATTAATGAATAAGGCTATTTCACTTAGCCATCTTGGTAATTATCAAGATTCAATTGATTACTATGATTTAGCCCAACGAGTAGATTCAAGCTTACGCGAAATACCTTCTGCAAAATCAAAATTATTTGAAAAATTAAACATGCCTGATGAGGCATTTTTAGCTGCACAAGGTGTATTGAATAAAGATATGGATAAAATTAAATCTGACGCTAAAAAAAATAAATGTTCTATTTTTCATCAATTTTGTGAAGATGAATTTGAAAATTCAAAATAATTTCATTTAGTAATATCTAAATCATTTTATACATAAACTCTCTACATTCTTTTAATGTTTACTGGTATTGTTGAAGGGGTTGGTACAGTAAACAAAATTTCAAAAATTACTAAAAATCGAAGTGCAATTGAAATGACTATTGATTTGGGTAAACAAGTAAAGGGATTAAAAATTGGACAAAGTGTTGCAGTTAATGGTGTATGTCTTACTGCAACCAAGATATCTAAATCTAAATGTATTTTTGAAATGATTGAGGAGACTACAAAAAAAACTGATCTTGGTAATCTAAAAGTTGGTGGAGTTGTAAATATTGAACGAAGTTTAAAGGCAGGTGATAGATTAGAGGGCCATTTTGTTTTAGGCCATGTAGATGGAGTGGCAATAATAAAAAAAATTCTAAAAAAACCTAAGGAAGTTCAAGTTTATTTTGAAGTTCCTAAAAATTTAGCAAAATATATTGTAAAGAAAGGATCAATTACTATTGATGGAATTAGCTTAACTGTTGTTGATATAAAAAAAACATTAGCCTATGTTTCATTAATTCCTCATACTATTGAAATTACAAATTTCCATACTAAGAAAGTAGGAGATAAGGTTAATATTGAAACTGACATTCTTGGTAAGTATATTTTAAAACAAGCCTAATTATGTACTACATTAGTGGTAATTACCCGTTTTTTAGTAAGCTATATACCTAGATCGAAATAATTTTTTTATATGTCACTTGAAACTGGACTTGAATCTCTTAAACGTGGAGAATTTGTATTATTATTTGATTCAGCTAATCGTGAAAATGAAATTGACATGGTTGTGGCAGCAGAATTTATCACTCCTGAACATGTTGCACGTATGCGTCAAAACGCTGGTGGATTACTCTGTATAGCACTAGAAAATAATTTTGCAAAATCTCTTGAATTACAATATATGCATGAAATTCTTGCTAGTTCTTCTATTTCAAATAAAGAAATGATTATGGGTTTAGCTCCATATGGTGATTATCCAACATTTTCATTATCTGTAAATCATTATCAAACATATACTGGAATTACTGATAAAGATAGAGCATTAACAATTATAGAAATGGCTAATATTTTCAAAGTTAAAAATAAACAGAAAAAATTTGTATCTTCATTTAAAACTCCTGGACATGTGCCTTTATTGATTGCATCAGAAGGATTGTTGGCATCACGTCAAGGACATACTGAAATGTCTGTTTACTTAACTCAAATTGCAGGTTTAACTCCTGTAACTGCTATTTGTGAAATGATGGATGCTGAAACATATTCTGCATTATCTGTAGACAAGGCAGAAAAATTTGGAAAACAAAATGGAATTCCATTAATTGATGGAAAAGAACTTTTAGAATATGCTGAGGTGAATTAATTATGAATATAGCTATTGTAGTTTCAGAATTTAATGAGGAAATAACATCTAGGATGTTAGATGTTGCAAAAGAAAAAGCCAATTTATTACAATTAACAATTTCTCATGTTTGTATGGTTCCTGGAGCCTATGATATGCCAATAATTGTAGATAGATTACTGCAAAATGAAAATATTGACGGGGTTGCTACGTTGGGTGCTATAATTAAGGGACAAACAAAACATGATGAAGTAATATCTCATGCTACTGCTCAATCTCTTACTACATTATCACTAAAATATCAAAAACCTGTATCTTTGGGAATATCTGGTCCTGGAATGCAAGAAAGACATGCTTATGCTAGAATAAGACCTGTTGCAGAACGTGCTATTGAGGCTCTTGTTAAAATTTCTACAGAACTGGAAAAAATTCAAAAATGATTCAACTTAGTATTTTAAAAATTACTGAATATGGGCCATGGACTTTGACATTGGGCAGTGATAGAGAACATGAATTACAAATGCTTCAAGCATCACTTTACAAACAAGTACAAAAATTATTTTCTGAAAAAAATTGTTTGGTATTTTTAAATAGATTTGATGAATTTTTTGTAGTTTCCAATTATCTTACTTTAGACGATCACATAGAAATTCAAAAAACACTTGAAGGGTTATTTGAAGTACGATTAACTATTTCAATTGGTTTTGGTGAATCTCCTTTTGAAGCTAATCTGAAAGCTTATGATGGCAGAAAAAATAATATAATTTTAAACAAAGAACATAATATTTTTGGATTTATTGATGATAAATCTGAATTAAATGTTTCAATAATGCATTTAGATGTTGATGATTTAAAATCAAAAAGAGAAGATAATTCTCCCTATGAAATTTCAGTAAAAATTTTTGACTTACATTCAAAAATCGCAAAATATTTCATTCAAAAAAATTCACTTACATTTTTTATGGGCGGTGATAATTATATGGTAGTTGCAAGTAGTGAAGCAAAAAATTCAGTTCAAAGTTTTATTGACATGATTAAAAATAATGATAATATTTCTTTGAATTGTGGGATTGGAAATGCACAAACTAGTAGGGATGCAGTAAAATTAGCCACAAAATCTCTTGATACAATTCGTGATATTAGAGATTCCGGAAAACCAAAACCTGACGTTTATGAATTATAATGTTATTAAAAAATATTAGTGCTTTATTGGGTGAAGAATTAGATTTTGTTTCAAATGTTGATATTGAAATTAAAAATAATAAATTTCAAAAAATTCAACCAGAAATTAAATCTACTTTAGAGAATGATATAGTTGATTGTCAAGGCCTATTGTTAATTCCAGGATTCATTAATGCACATACCCATATTGCTGATTCAATTGGAAAAGATATTACAATAAACAGTACTGTGAATCAAAAAATTCATCCGATATTTGGAATTAAATCTAAAATCCTAAAAAATACTTCAGAAGAAAATCTATCTACTTTTATGAAAAATACTTGCCATTCAATGATTTGTAAAGGTATTACTACATTTGTTGATTTTAGAGAAGGGGGTTTAGATGGATCACTTTTACTAAAAAAAGTATCTTCTGATATTCCAATTCGTTCAATTATTTTGGGTCGACTTGATTTTCATCAAAATTCTTCTGAAATTAAAAAAAATAATCCTTTTCCTAAAGAAAAAATTCAGGATCTTCCTTCTTTAATTAAAACATGTGATGGAATTGGTATTAGCGGTGCAAATGAGCATAGTAAATCTGTGTTAACTTCATATTCTAAAACAAAAAAACTTCGTGCAATTCACTCTTCTGAAACCCGAGAAAGTGTCCGTAAATCTAAACAAATTACTGGTCAATCTGAAACTATTCGAGCATTATCTATGAAGCCTGATTTTTTAATTCACATGACACATGCTTCAAAAAGTGATCTTCAGGCTGCATCTAAGGTAACTAGGGGTATTGTGATTTGTCCTAGAGCAAATTCCTCCTTGGCAGAAGGAATTCCTGATATTGAAAAAATGGAAAATGCTGGATGTCTTTTGGCATTAGGTACAGATAATGTTATGATTAATTCACCTGACATGTTTCGTGAAATGGATTTTCTTTGGAAGGTAACAATGGGAATTAAGAAAAAAAGAATTGATCCAAAAAATATTCTTAAAATGGCTACGGTTAACGGTGGAAAAATTTTAAAAAAAGATATTGGAGTTATTCAAAATAAAAAAATAGCTGATTGTATATTTTTCGATAAACATGCATTAGATTTAGAACCAATGCATAATCCACATGCATCTATTGTACATCGAGCATCTGAATCATCAATTAAAGCAGTAATGATTGGAGGAGAAATCGTACATGGAAAAATTTAATCCGCATGTAATTTTAAGTGCAGCCATATCAATAGATGGAAAAATTTCTACAAAAATTGGTGATTCTAAATTATCTTCTAAATCTGATAGTATTAGACTACATAAATTACGATCAAAAGTAGATGCAATTCTTATAGGGAAAAATACTCTCCTACAAGATGATCCTTTACTAACTGTACGCTATACTAAAGGAAAAAATCCCATAAGAATAATTTTAGATTCTACTGGTAGTATACCGATTAATTCTAGAATTATTAAAACAAGCAATGATGTTCCAACCATAATAGCTGTTTCAAAAAAAATTAGCAAAAAAAATTTATTGAAATTACAAAAATTACCTGTAGAAATAATTATAGCTGGAGAAAATTCTATAAATTTAAAATTATTATTAAAAAAACTTTCCAGTAAAAACATTAAAACTATTTTAGTTGAAGGCGGTGGAACTGTAAATTGGGAATTTATCAAAAATAACCTTTTCAATGAATTGATAGTTACATTATCTCCTTTTCTAATTGGAGGAAATAATGCTATCTCTTTTGTTGAAGGAAAAGGTTTTGCAAAAATTTCTAATTCCCCTAATTTGAAATTAAAATCAATAAAGAGGCTCAAAAACTATCTGGTACTAAATTATGTTAAAGTGTAAGTTCTTATACTTTATTTAAAAGAAAATTACAAGAAATTGGCAATAAAAAAGAAAACCACAACAAAAAAGACGGTTGCAACAAAAAAGAAAGTTGCTCCTAAAAAGACGGTTGCAACAAAAAAGAAAGTTGCTCCTAAAAAGAAGACTATAACTAAATCAAAAGCAACAAAACCAGCATTTGGAGGATACGCTATTAATTTCGCAGGTCGTCAAGAAACTGTAGAACAAGTATTTGGAAAAAAACCAATAGCTCCTAGTGAGATGACTAAAAGAATCTGGATATTTGTAAAAGCAAATAGTCTATCTAATCGTTAAATCTATTGTTAACAAATACACGTTAACTAATTTTCTTTCTTTTAATTATTTTTATTAAAAAGATATAGATATTGGATTTTATTTTTTGTAATTATGTCTACTGAATCATTACGACGTGATCATGAATTAATTGAAAAAGTAATCAAAGCTATGCAATCCACCATCGAATTATTAAATGATAAAAAACAAATTCCTGAATCAATTTTACTTCCAGTAATTGATTTCTCAAAAAACTTTACCGATGTTTGTCATCATACTAAAGAGGAAAAATCACTATTTCCTGCATTAGAGGAATCTGGAATGCCTACTACCATGGGGCCTATTGCTATGATGTTACTTGATCATCAACGATCACGAGAAATTGGAAATGAAATGGAAACATCTGCAAAAGAATATCTTTCATCTGGTAATTCTGAAAAATTAATTACTGATATGCAACTTTACGTTGATCATATTACAGAACATTTGTGGAAAGAAAATAATAAATTATTCATGATGGCAGAAGCACGATTACAGAATGTTTCTAAACAAGTCAATGAAGAGCTTGATATAATTGAAAAATCTCAATTAAATGATCTTGGAAAATCTAGACAACATTATGAGGAATTAGCTGAAAATCTTACTCGTGATGTTTCTAATAACAAAAATTAATTTTGACTAATAGTATATTTGGTGAAGTCATTAGAGTTAGAAAATTTTCTAATGGTGATATTGAAATTGATTTTCATCATGAAGAACAAATTACTGAATATCGTTATTCTGCTGATCCTGGTAGATTAGGTAATTTTCCCAAAAATTTAGCTGAAACATTGGTTTCAACTTTAGATACCAACATCTGTATTGAGATTTTTTTCCAAGATGATGGAATTCCTAGTCATGTAGAATTAGAACAATGTGAAGATGAAGATGAAGATGAAGATAATGAAGATAATGAAGATAATGAAGATAATGAAGATAATGATGAAGAATTATAAAATTTGTTTTTTTTAAAATTTTTTATTAGGTTTATTTTTTAATCCCTTAAAATATCTGTTGCATATCTTGTTTGATTTCATCAATTTTCTTTGAATATGCTTTTCGAGATTTTTCATTCTTTTTTATATTTAATACATTCTGACATGATGGACATTTGAACATGCCATCAAGTGCTTCTTCGAATGTAACTCTTGGACAGTCCTCATTACCACAATGATAAAAGTCAGATGCATTTTCATAATCAAATCTCTGTTGTAATCTTTCTTGAATTTTCTTTTTTTGATTTTCAATAAAATGTTCGACTTCTTCTCTTCTAGTTCTCCATCTGTATACGAACCAACCCTTTCTTTCATCCTTCACTCTAATACCTGTAATCAAAGATTTTCCAAAAAGATCATACAACACTTTTCTTACCATGTTAATTCTAAGACCTGTAGAGCTAGCAATTTCTTCATCTGTTGCATCTTCTGCTTTTAGTAATGATCTTGCTACTTTGAGATATTCATCGCCACCAATCATTGATGCAATTCTAACAAAAGGATCTTCGTATTTGTCTACCAACTTTATTCACTTCAAATTTGTAGTATTAATCCCTTGTCTCATTTACTTCAACATTTTTGCCATTTTTTGTGGGTATGATCTTTCTTTTGGCATTTGGAAAGATTTTTTCAAATTGCTGTCCATTTTGAACTCTGTCTAATAATATAGCTAAAGCACTAATTTCAGAATGAGGCTGACTTCCTACTCCTACGTTATAATCAGCTAATTCATAAATTTCTCTTGGAACTTTTTCTGCACCAACCACCACTAAAATTTTTTCTTCTTCATGTATTTGTTCTTGAACATCATTAATTTTTTCACCGTACATTGATAGATGTATTATTTTAAAGCCGTCTTTTTTTTTATTTTTTACAACTGATTTCCAGTTATCAATAAATTCAACAGTGAAATTCCCTCCCCATGTATTGTTGATTTTTTCTAAAGTATCTTTAATTTCTGGATTTACTTCTGTCATGAATATTTTTTCTGCTCCAAAAGATCTTGAAACTAATGCTACGTGAGTTGTAACTCTATCATCTCTTACAACACGTTGTCCTATTCTAACAACTTCAATTATCAAATGTTTTTACCTTCCCATTCATTTTTTTTATATTTATATGGATTTTTATCCATTATGATTTTCTCAATCATTTTTTTTAATTCATTTATGTTTTCACCTGTTTTTGAAGAAACTGAAATTACTTTTTCATTTTCCGTTAAATTTAGTAATTCTTTTTTATAATCAATTTGCTCTTTCTTCATTAAATCTGCTTTATTCAACGTAAAAATTATTTTTTCTTTTTTAACTCCTAATTCATCCAATGTCCTCATACAGCTTGCAAATTTTTTCCTTAACTCTAGTTGTGAATCACTGATATCAATTACTAGAATAATAATATCTGTATAAGTTAATTCTTCTAATGTTGATTTGAACGCATCTATCATATATGCCGGTAATTTACTGATGAACCCAACTGTATCTGCAATTAATACTGGTTCTTGATTAATTATAATTCTTCTAGTAGTGGTAGAAAGCGTTGTAAACAATTCTTTACTTTGAGCTTTTGTTTCACCTGTAGTTTTGTTAAACAATGTTGTTTTTCCTGCAGATGTATATCCTGCTAATGAAATTGTTGAAAATCCCATCCTTTTTCTTCCTTGTCTGTGAAGTTCTCTTTGTTTTCCAGCTTTTTCAAGTTTCTTTCTTACTGTCTGCATTCTATGTTTAATGTCATTATAGTAAACATCAATCTCAAATTGCCCTATTCCCATAAACCCTGGTTGCTCTCCCATGTTGGCAAGACGAACTTTTTCTTTTGCCCTAACCATTTCATATCTTAATTGTGCTAATTTCACTTGTAATTTTGATTCTGAACTAGATGCTCTACTTTCAAAAATTTCAAGAATTAATCCTTCTCTGTCTAAAACTTCTCTTTGTAGTTCTGTTGCTAAATTATAATTTTGAGTAGGTTTTAGAATTTCATCATACACTATTACATCTGGTCTAATTTTATCTGCAATTTCACGTAATTGCTCTAGAACACCACCACTAATTCCGTATTTTGGTTTTTGTAGATAATTTTGTTGAATTATGTGAACTACTTCATATCCTGCAGCTTCGCATAACCCCTTTGCCTCATTTACGGCATCTTCTTTATCATATGTAATTAGAATAGCTTTGTCCATTTTCCCATATTACTCCGTTTTTGTCAAAGTTTTTTCTATATTCATATTTAACACAATTTCTGCAATATCGCTGGCATATTCCGAAATTCTTCTTATATTTTCTGCTAATCTTCTGACTCTGTACATCTCTTCATCACCTTTTATTGATTTTGAGGCATCTTTAATTTTTTTCTCAAATTTAGTAATTTGTTCTATTTTTTTGATCGTTTTTTCAGCCTGATAGTAGTCCTCTTTGAATAGGGCTAAACATGATTCATCTAACACCGTCAATGAAAAATCATTCATTTCTTGAAGTTTTTCTAAAATTTCTTTTTTGATTGATTTTTTAAATTCTAAAAGATCCTTTGCAATAAATGCAGCATGATCTCCTGTTCTTTCTATATTTTTTACAATTAATCTATATCCTAAACAATTTCTGGCATTTCTAAAACCCATCTCTTTTAAAATATGTTCATTTTGTATTGCAATTTTTAATTGACGAATAATATAAAATCCAAATCTATCCACTTCATCATCTGTATTGATCACTTCTTGAGCTAAATCCAAATTATTTTCTTTAACTGCTAAAAGTGCATCATTTAACATTGATTTTGCCAAGTGTATCATTCGTTTGAATGCCCCATCAACTGATAATTCTAATAAATTTACCATTACTTGAATTGTCATTCCATTACTTGAATCTGAAATAATTTCAGAGCCCATTAACATTCTCTTAACTGCTTCTTTTGCAGTGTTTCTTTGAATTGGGTTTAATCTTCCACTTTTTGATTTAATATTAATTATTTTAAATCCTAAAAAGTATAATGAAATTAATTTTCTAACTATGGAATCTGGTTGTTCCTCTTCTGCAATCTCAATTGTTGCATCTTCTTTTTTCTGTACACGAGATTCAAATTTTGGCGGATACAATTCTAATGTTGATGATCCTTTTCTGATCATTCTTATTTGATCACCTTGCTTAAGCCCTAATTCCTTAATCCATTGTTTTGGTAGTGAAACTATATACGATGATTTACCTGTAAACTGTATTTTTCTAGTTTCTCCTTGTTCTTCCATAATCTAATGATAAAGTATCTATCTATATAGTTATTTATTTCTACTATAGTTTAACATTCAACTAATATTTAGAATAATTTTTACTTTATTATGGAACATTTTGTGAAACTTCAACACTCTTTGGATGCCCTATTTGGTAGTGGAACCTCAAAATACTTACCAAAAGATGTTGACATAAAATTATCACGGAGAACTGGAAGAATTAGAACTGCTTCTCATAAAGGAAAATTACTTTGTACTTTGAGAATTGATGGTAGCTTGGCAATTAGTATCCCTTTTGCTCAAATGTTATTACAAAATAAAGCATTTCGAGAAAATTGTATTGAAATTAACAAAGATGCCGCCCCATTTGTTCAAGAAGGTAGATCTGTATTTTGCAAACATGTTATTTGGTCTGGAAAAAATGTACGTATTTCAGCTGATACTCCTGTACTATTTGAAAATCAAGTAATTGCAGTTGGCAGATCTGTTTTATCTTCTGAAATGATATCTAATTTTAAACGAGGTGTAGCAATCAAGGTTAGAGATAGTTTAAAAAGTCGCAAGGAGGATCTAGTGATATGATGCGGGGAGGTAATCGCGAAATGCGAAGAATGATGGATAAGATGGGTCTTGATATGAATGAGCTACAAAATGTTCAAGAAGTTATAATTAAAACTGATAAAAAAGAAATTATTATTTCAAAACCTTCTGTTACTGAAATGAAAGCAAAAGACAGTTCTATTTTTACAGTAACTGCAGATAGTTATGAGGAGGTAGAATTAGCAGTTCAAATTTTCTCAGATGAAGATATTCAGTTAGTAAGTCAACAAGCTGGAGTTGATGAGGAAAAAGCAAAGACTGCTTTAGAGGAAGCTAAAGGCGATCTAGCAAGGGCAATTTTACTATTAACCTCTGGCTAAAATTCGCTTTTTATGTCTAAAACATGTTCTAAAAATGAATGATTTAATTAATGGAATTTTTGAATTGTGAATATAATGACTGATGTTGTTGAATCCAAAGTCACTAGAATAATTCAATCTTTGAATGGTTTAGAAGATGATCTTGACTCTTTAACTGGTAAGGTTGGAGATGTAAAAAAACAACTAACTGTCAAGACTTTGACTGAAATTGATATATTATTACAGAAAACACGTGAAATGGCTATGAAGGAAGCTGAAGTAATAATTAACGCAGCAAAAGAAAAAGCAACTATCGAATCTACTGGAATTGCACAAGAAGGTGATTCTAAATTGGCTAAAATTGAATCAAATACAAATGCCAATTTTGATGATATGGTGAAATATGTTGTTTCTACAATTTTGAAAGCATAATTTATTATCAATTTTAATTTAAAATTTAATTATCATATGTTTTGGTATTGGTTCTTTTGAAATTCTTTTTTTTGCCGCTTGAATGTTTTGCCTTATAATTTACTAATACTATGCCTATAATCCATATTGTCCCATTAATTATTGAAAAATATAATAGTGGAATTGGTAACTCTATTCCATTTGGTAAATAAGTATTCATTCCTAAAACAATGATCCCGATAATAGTTGATGGGATTAGTAAAACCAATCCAATATTTCTATAATTCATTAATATTCTAATTTTTCTATAAACTTAAGCGTGTTGGATAGTCGAGCATAATTTACAAATTAACTTCATTAAAAATAAAATCTAAAAAAATACTCTAATGTTAACTCATGAATTATACACAATACTAAATCTTGGAATGTATCTGGTAACATTCTCTATAGATATAATTAGAAAAAAATTTTAAAAAATAAATTATTTACATGAAATAATTATTCTAATTTTTCTTCTTGTCTATTTTATGTCCAAGTAGAATAACCGCCATCAAGGGTCACTGCGTTGAATCCTTCTTTATTTAATTCATCAGCTGCAATATTACCTCTATATCCAGTACCGCAGTAAGTACAAATTTTTTTGTCTTTCATATCCTCAATTTGTTTTTTCTTTGTATTTCGAATACACAACCCCAAAGGCATGTGGATTGAATCTTCAATTTTTCCACCTTTCAATTCATCTAATTCACGAACATCAATAATTACAAAATCGTTTTTTTGAGTCATCAATTCTTTTGTAGTGATTTTATTTGCCATGATATGTATAATTTATAGCGTAATTTATCTTTGAAGTTAGAAATTTTTGATTACTAAAATTAAATCTCAAATTTTTACATTTTATCTGAAAAATAGAATAATTTTTACTCAAACCCTATACTTCATATGTTATAATTACAAAAAACATGGTTCTAGATTTAGCTATACATATTTATTGTTGTTTTCTATGATTTTTTTGAAATTTATAAATTTATTATAAGATTATGTGTAATAATTACACTTTCCTATAGATTTTTTTCTATTTTATTGCGATCCATGCTTATATACTTATAATTTCCATATAAGTTACTAAAATGACATGTAAAGGAATTTGTGTAAGATATAAGGCTCAAAAACCGGTAGGCACAGGAAGATATGCCTCTGGACAAAGACGATGTCAAATTTGTGAAATATTCATTAAATGGGAAGGACTTTGGTGTCCTTGTTGTGGATACAGATTAAGAACTAAACCACGTAATTTGAAATACAAAGCAAAATTACGTGCAAGAGTTGAAGCTGACTCAATTGAGGCTGAGGCAAAATCTATTTCTGATATGGAAGCAGAACTTGCAGCAGAAACTAAAGCCGCTAAAGCTAAAGCCGCTAGAGCAGCTAAATCTAAATTAACTAAAGCCGCTAAAGTTGCTAAGGTCTCTAAAGCTAAAGTCACTAAATCTACAATCAGTAAAGTAAAGTCGACTAAAGATAAATCTGAAACAACAAAAACAAAGGAAAAAATAGCCTGTCAATACTGTGAAAAACCATATGTCTTTATCACTAAACATGAAACAAAGTGTACTAAAAAACCACAGAATGATCAGGATTCCTCTGAAAATGGATCAATAGCAATAAAAGCATAATAAATGTTCAAAGTTTATTGAACTCTCAAAATGGATTTTTCCATAGAATGGTAAATTTTGAGAGTCGAACTTTTTCTTTAAAAATTCAAAAATTTGAAAATGGATATTTTGTTTCTATAACTGAGGGTAATGATAAACTTGGTTCTATGATTGTTTCTTTAGCAACTGGTCCAACTCCTACAACTACAACTATAATTCCTTCAAGAAACGAATCATTATTTTTGAGGCTAATTGCTGAAAGAATTAGTACTAGAATGAAAGGTATTGCTTTAGTTTCTACTTTTGTTCAAAAAGAATTAGAAACTACTACCGCAAAAGCCTTAATGTCTGAAATTATGGAAATGATTGAAAATGAGTGATTTAAGAGAGTATATTTCTCAAGTTAAAAAAATTAATGAACTTAAAACGATTAAAACTAAAGTTTCAACAAAATATGAAATTGCTGGAATTACAGCTAAAGTTGATCAGTCACATGCTGTTTTATTTGAAAATATTAAAGAAAGTGATTTTAGATTAATTTCTAATTTGGTGGGAACTCGAAAAAGATTTGCTTTAGCAGTTGGTGGTACTGAAAATAACATTCATCAAAAAGTAATTTCTGCTATCAAAAATGCAAAAACACCAAAAATAGTTCCAACAGGAAAATTTATGGAAAATAAATCAAAAAATATCTATTCCATGCCTATTGTCACTCATTTTGAAAAGGAATCTGGACCTTTTATCACATCCTCAGTAGCTTATGCCAAAAACCCTGAAACTGGGAAACAAAATTTATCTTTTCATAGAATGATGCCGATTGATAAAACCCATCTTTCAATTAGAATGGTTGAAGGTCGTCATTTACATCGATGTTTTATTGATGCAAAAGAACATGGCGAGGATCTTAAAATTGCAATTACTGTAGGTGTTCATCCTGCAATATCTATTGCTGGTGCTTATCAGTTTGATTGGGGTAAAGATGAAATTGATATTGCAAATTCACTTTTAGGTGGAAAATTAACTTTGGCAAAACTTCCTTTTTCTGGATTGAATGTTCCATCTGGTGCTGAAATTGTAATGGAGGGAAAAATTCTTCGTGATAAAGTTCATCCAGAATGGATGGTTGAAATGCTTCAAACATACGATCATAAAAGATCACAACCAATTTTTGAAATTGAAAATTTGTATTTTAGAAATAATCCTATTTTTCATGATGTTCTTTCTGGTTATGGTGAACATAGATTACTAATGGGAATGCCAATTGAATCTAAACTAAATGGCGAATTGAAAAATGCTTTTTCTCAAGTTAAACAAGTTTCTATGACTAATGGAGGATCTAATTGGTTACATGCTGTTGTTCAAATAAAAAAGAAAACTGAATCAGATCCTAAAAAAATTATTAAAAAAACCTTTGAATCTCATCGCTCTTTAAAACAAGTTACTATAGTTGATGAGGATATTGATCCTAATAATGCAGAATCTGTTGAATATGCTATGGCTACTAGATTTCAAGCGGATAAGGATCTAGTCATTATTACCAATGTACGTGGATCTAGTCTTGATCCTTCAAGTGATCAGAAAAAATTACAAACTGCAAAAATGGGTATTGATGCAACACGTTCATCTTCAAAGCTTCCTGAAGGATTTGAAATGGCAAAAATTCCTAAAATTGATAAAATTAAACTAGAAAAATATTTCAAATAACCATAGTTAAGTGATCACATTAAATTGGATGAATGTATTGATAATTTAGAGATAAAAATGTCATCAGAAAATTCTAATATACCTGAAAAAAGCCCATCTGAATCCCATGCTGAAGTGATTGTTCGAATGTTTCCTTCAGATGCAAATCCTGCTGGAAATGTTTTTGGTGGTGAAATTTTAAAAAATATTGATATGGTTGCAGGTATAGTTGCACAACGTCATTCTCAATCTAATGCAGTTACTGTATCCTTGGATAGTGTAAATTTTTTGAAACCTGTTTTTGTTGGAAATGTTCTTTTCTTAAATGCACGAATAAACTATGTTCATAATTCTTCAATGGAAATTGAAGTTAAAGCAGAAGCTGAAGACATTGTAACTGGAATTCGCACTATTACTGCAACTGCTTTTGTAACTTTTGTTGCTCTTGGTCAAAACAGTAAACCTATTCCCGTTCCAAATTTATCACTTAAAACAGATGAGGATCGTGTTAAGTTTGAAGAAGGTAAATCTAGAATGGAAACACGATTAAAAAATCGTCAAAAATAAATGGTAAAGATTCTAATAATTCTTTAATTTTATTTCTAATTTGTTAATTCTTTAATTTTATCTCTTGCTTCATCAATTAATCGTCTAATTACAGGCATGTAAATTTGACATAGATACATGATTTCAATATTCTGATCTTTTTCTAAATTTACAAATGCTGATGATGTGATTTTTTCCTTAGTTACTTTAGGCTCCTCTTTTTTATTTCTTTTTATATTAATTATTTCCAAAAACATCTGAGTTTGTCTTTTCATTTCAATATTTAATTGGTCTTTTGAGATAATTTTTCCATTTTTTAAACCAATTTTAATTTCTTGATTAAAATCATTTTTGTATCTCTCTGTTGCCCTTATTCTTATCTTAATTTCAGGTAATGTTTCATTTTTATTTTTAAATTGACAAATTTCATTCATAAAATTTGGATATGGATTTTCATGTTCTTTTTTATATTTTATTGAAAACCATTCTGAAAATTTTAATGCATTTGTATCTTTTTTCTCATTTGCTTTCTCACTAAATTTTCTCTGAGTAATTTCTTCTGTAACAAATAACCCAAAATCCATATTTGCTTCCTCAAAAATTCCATAAATTATGTTATTAATTGAATTAATGTATTTATTAAAAAAATAATTTACATAAAATGGATCAGGATCATATTGTTTAATTTGTTTTAAGTATATTTCACATTTTTTAATTTCTTCTTCAATATTCATTGATTTTTGCCAGATTCTGAAACTGCATATTTTGACTGTGATTTTAACTCAATAGCCAATTTGTTAAAAATTTCATTTACGCTTACATCTACTAAATTTATTGTTGCGTTTTCTTTAACAATTTGCTTTTCAAATTTCTCTTTAATTGCAAATGAGACTGATGACCAATGTAAAATTCCCTTTAATTGCTCCTCAACTGTTGCATTTGTAGTTGGTAGGCTGGCTGATGCAAAAACAATTCCATTTGTCCATTGCATAGTTGGAATACCTCCACCAGATGATTTTGTACTAAATGCTATTTGTTTTACCCAATCCTCAAACTTATACTCAATAATTTCATGAATGATTAGTTTTTTCCAAGGTTCTATTGTGATTTCCATTGATAATATTCATGTTAATCCAATTATAATTCTATTTTTTGATTTTCTAAATAATTTTTAGCAATAAATTAAATTTCTTTAATTTCAGTAATGGTTCCTAATACTGAATCCATCTTAACTATTGCTTTTTTTTCATCCCATCCAAGTGCAACATACCAATCTCCCGCATCATCATGATACTTTGTTTCTAATGTTTTGAGATTTTCTGGTTTTATGTCGTATTCTTTTGCAATCCCTGATGTTGCTAATGCAATTGCATCTTTCTCTTTTTCTAACCTTCTCTTCATTAATCCTATTCCTGGACTCATGGTTGATTCATGATACTTCATGTAATATACTTAATTCTTAAAATTGTGCATAATGTTTATTTCTTCTAATTCCAGTATTGCCATATTTCAAATAACCCTCTTTTAGCCTAACAATACAATGAAATTAATTCAGATATTTTCAAATTCTTCATTTTTAAAATCTAGCACACTTGTTTCACTTGTATCTATTTTAGCAGTAATTGGTCCTATCGTAATTGTTTCCGCTGGATTTTGGGATGCTATATCACATATGTTTGAAGAAAAGGAATTCTTTTGGAGCCCATCTCATATGCTAGTTTACACCGGAGTTTTTATGACAACTTTTGCTGCCGGGATGGGTTGTTTATTATTACTTAGAAAATCCGTTCATGGATCTCTAAAAACTGGAATTAAACTTGTTATTGCAGGATCTATCATTCAAATGATTTCTGGATTTGGTGATTCGTTATCCCATGATTTATTTGGAATTGATGGATTGGTTTCCTTGTCTCATCAACCACTTGAATTTGGTTTAATTCTTGCATCATTGGGAGCAGTCTTAATAATAAAAAATAGAGAACACACAAAATTAAAATTATTTCTCCCTTTTTCCATTATGGCATTTTTATTTTTTGTAACTTGGTTACTTTTTAATTTGGTTTTAACTTTTGGTCACACTGTACAATGTATTCAAATTCATGTAATATTTTCATCAGGCTGCTCTATTTTGTAATTTTTTATTTTTAGATAAGAAATTAACATAATTAACAAAGAACCTAATAGTATCATAACTCCCGGGACTACCATTCCTTGTGAATTTGTATCTCCAAATTCTATTTGTACATTAACTTGATTTTCTGAAATGTTTGATACTTTTATTGTATATGTTCCATCTTTATTAAAATCAAAATATGAAACTAAAAATTTGGTATTGATTTTTTGTTCTTTTATGACATTCAAATTTGTGTCTAAAATTTGAACAAATACACTTTTTTCTTTGGTAAATTCAGGCATGTATATTTTGAAATACCCGATGCCATTTTTTCCTGTCAATTCTAATTTTGATTCAATAGAATTTGATTTTATTAATACTATCTCCTCATGATTTTTTTCTGTTTCATTTAATATCGCTGAAACCCAAACCATTCCAATGATTACCACAACTAATCCAATTTTCAGTGCTGATATCTTCATTTTACTATCTGCTAAATTATTTGATTAATAAAATAATCTAAAAGGGCTCGAAGGGATTTGAACCCTCGACCTAGCGGTTCGAAGCCGCTTGCTCTATCCAGGCTGAGCCACGAGTCCAAACAATTAAGATTTTAACAGGTGTAAATATCTTCTAGATACTTTGAAAGTTTCAAAAAAAGTTGTAGGAGTTGAATATGCAATTAGAGATATTGTAGTAGCTGCAAGAAAAGTTGAACAAACAGGCATGAAAGTAGATTATCTCAATATTGGTGATCCTGTACAATTTGGATTTCAACCTCCTGATAATGTAAAACAAGCATTGATTGATGCTATCAAAAATGGTGAAAATTATTACTCCACATCTGAAGGTCTTTTAGAATTAAGAGAAGAGATTGCAAAAAAAGAAAATGCTAAGGGACTTTCCATTACATCTGATGATATTTTAATTACAAATGGTGTTTCTGAAGGACTTGATATGGTAATTTCTTCAATTGTAGAAGAAGGCGATGAAGTACTTTTACCTGGACCATATTATCCGCCATATGCTTCGTATGTAAGATTACACGGTGGAATTCCTGTAGAATTTGCAGTTGACTTGAATGATTCCACTCCTAATTTTGATGATATTAAATCCAAAATTACATCTAAAACAGTTGCAGTTTGTTTGATTAGTCCAAATAATCCTACCGGTGTTGTGTTTAATGAAAATGCACTCAAAAAATTAGTAGATATTGCTAATGAAAATAATCTCTACATCATCTGTGATGAAATTTATGATCAAATAATTTTTGATGATAAATTCGTAGGAATTGGAAAAGTTGCAGGTGATTCACCTATAATTATTCTAAATGGATTTTCTAAAGTACATTTAATGTCTGGTTGGAGAATTGGTTATATTGCATTTAATCAGTCACCTCAACTTGAAGCATTAAGGGAACATCTTCCTAAACTTGCAAGAGTAAGAATTGCAACCAGTCTTCCAGTACAACATGCAGCTTTGGAGTCTCTTCGTGGACCTCAAAATTATATACATGATTTTGTTTCAGAAATGAAAAAACATCGAGATTTAGTTGTAAAACGTCTTAATGAAATGCCTGGACTTTCTTGTTCTACTCCTAAAGGTGCATTTTATGCATTTCCAAAAATTGAAGATAATAGATTTGGTAATGATAAAGAATTTGTTACAAAGTTATTAGAATCCAAAGGAGTTCTAACTGTTCATGGTTCTGGATTTGGAGAACAATATGGCAGTGGACATTTCAGACTTGTTTATCTTGCAAATATTGAAATTTTAGATTCTGCAATGAATAAAATCGAAGAATTTGTTACTCAATAATCCCAAACTGAAATTTTTTGTGGAATTATTTCTATAATACAATCAGTATCATCCAGCAATTTTTTTGCAGATTCATTTTCTAACGTTTTAAAATACTTCAAAAGTATTTTTTTTGCAATAGTTTTTGTTTTAGGCATTTCTGAAATAATATTGGCAATTCCTTGCCCCATCACTCCATAGATATCTGGAGAATTTACACCCACATCTACACAAAATGATACATGGTTATTTTTTTGCAGATTTTTTATTTTTTGGCTTTTAGTGTTGGTTCCTATGTACATTTTTTTTCCAGTATACCTATACCAGACAGGCGTAATGTGTGGAAAATTATTTTTACCAATAGTAGATAATCGTAAAATTTTTTGTGTTTTTAGAAATTCATCTCTTTTGTTCATGTTTTGTAAATCCTAGTACTATCATAAAAATCCCAAATGCTAGCATCCCAGTTGAAACTTTTTCATTTGTAATTTCTGCATTAAATAAAAAATCTTCTACAAATTCTGGACCCCATATCAATAATTGTTGAATTAAAACTATTGTTGCCATTATGCAAAACATTAGACCAATTGCTGTATACCAATTTCTGCCTCGCCTCTGATATTCATCACTCATGATAAGTGCCCTAGATGATTTTGATGCCTGGGTTCTTGATCTTGTTTCTTATCATTGCATTAAGTAGCAATGGTGTAGACATTTCTGCAAGATATGATAATTCTATTGGTCCTAAGTAAATTGATCTTAATCCTTTAATTTCATCAATCAGACCATTTACCACTTGAACTGATTCATTGTCATCTCCACAAACAAATATGTCGTAATCTAATTCCAGTGTAGGATTAACTAATTTTTTTTCAGAAATTACATGAAACGCTGATACAAGTTTTGATTTATCTTTCATATGGTTTGATACAAGTTTGTATGAAAATGGTTTGTTATCTTTAATTGAAACACATTCAAAACCAACATCTGTTTTTGTCATTGGAACGATTGGAGATACAACAACACAAGTATCTTTTATTTCAGATAAAATTCCAGAACATACTGAATCAATATTTTCATATGGAATTGATAAAATTAGAACGTCACTATCTTTTGCAACTGAAACATTATCATTTCCAGTAATACTTCCCTTAACGTCTCCAAAAGATTGTTTTACAAGATTTGTATATTCTACTGCTGATTCTGATGCTCTTGTAGCATCCCTTGAACCAATTATGATGTCATGATTTTGTGCCCATCTTAATGCAAAGCCTTTACCCATTCCGCCTGTTCCACCGATAATTCCAACTTTCATAATTTACTGTCTGAAAATGTTATTATTATCTCTATTTGAAAGACGTTCAACTTGGGTCAAATAATTTTCCTTAGACATGGTCAGGCAACAAATAACACTGAAAGAATTCTAACTGGCAGAACTCCGGGTGTTCCTTTAACTGATGTAGGAATTAAACAAGCAGAACAGACTGCTGAATTACTTGAGGACATGAATATCTCTGCAATTTATTCAAGTCCTATACAAAGAGCAAAACATACTGCTGAAATTGCTGGAAAGCATAATTCTGTTGAAGTTACAATTGATGATCGTCTTATTGAACTTGATATGGGTAAATTTACTGGTGTTCCATATGATGAAATTTTTACTAGTCATGGTAACGTGTTTATGAAATTCTATAATGGTGAATTGGAAATTGCTCATAATGGAGTAGAGACTTTTGCAGATGTGAAAAAACGGGTTTTAGGAATAGTTGATCATGTGATTGAGAAACATCCTGATGAAAATGTTGTTCTGGTAACCCATATGGATCCAATTAAAGCAATGCTTTCAACAATAGTTGATTTATCTTCAACCAATCTCTTTGAACTCATTATTGACAATGCTTCACTTAATATTTTTAGAGAAAAAGATCGCAAATTCTCTCTTTCTGGAATTAATGTAATGCATCCTTCTAGATTTGATCAAAATTGGTAGTTAACAATCTTGAAAACCCTTATAAAGAATTTGAAATCGAAATTAACTAATCGCTAATGAAGTTCATCTTTGGATTCTTATTGATAATTGCAGTTTTAGTTGTACTTCCAGCTGTAGATTTTGCATTTGCAGCAGGTGATGAACCTGGTGAATATTTAGATAGAAGAGCAGTCATTTGGAATTTATTTTATAAGATGATGACTGTTGCATTTACAGTTGGTGCAGTAGTTTCTGGTACTATTATTTGGCAAGTTTGGAGATTTAGAGAATCCCATCCAAAAGCAAAACCAACTAGTTATGAAGGAACTGACTGGTAGGAATGTCTGGACACTCTAATTGGCCTGAATGGATTTACGTTGGTGTAGTTATTGCGTTAATGGCTTGGGTAGGTGCTGAAGCATGGGAAGCTGAAAGACTAATTGAACATGTTCCTGAGGATGCTAAAACAATTATTGTAACAGGACAACAATGGTTCTGGTCATTTGAACATGAAGATGGAACAATAGAAATTGGTGAGTTACATGTTGAAGTAGGTCAAGCCTATCTATTTGAAATAGTTTCAAAAGATGTTAATCATTCTTTTAACATTCACGATTATGTTGTTTTAATGGATGCAATTCCTGGTAGAGTTAACACTGTATGGTTTGCACCAGATAAAGTTGGCGAACATGATATTCAATGTAGGGAGTATTGTGGATTGATTCACTATAACATGAGAGGAACACTCTATGTTACGGAGCCATTATCTTGATAACGCTTTTATCACAAATTATTGTCGAGGAGATTAACTAATGACTTTAGAATTACAAAAGCCACGTCCAATTTGGCAAATTATGTTTTCAACACACCATACTGATGTTGGATTACTTTACCTAATCACTTCACTTACTTTCTTATTCTTAGGTGGTTCACTTGCACTTGGAATTAGAGCTGAATTATTTTATCCAGGATCTCAAATCATTGCAGATTCTATGACGTTTAATAGAATCTTTACTGTTCACGGAACAACACTGATCTTCTTATTCATTATTCCATTTGCATCAGCTGTTGGTAACTATTACGTTCCAATTATGGTAAGATACAAGGATATGGCATATCCAAAACTTAATGCAATTGCCTTTTGGATGATTCCTCCTGCTGGCGTTCTAATTTGGTTAGGATTTGCAGATTTTACATGGTATGCAACTCCGCCATATTCTATCATTAGTGCTCCAGGACCTGCAGCAGATATGTGGATATTTGGATTAAAGATTTTGGGTATCTCTTCTGTATTGGGCGCTCTAAATTTTGTCGTTACAATTCTAAAATGTAAACATCCTGACATGTCCATTGGACAAATTCCATTAATGGCTTGGGCTTTCTTATCTTCCTCATTAATCATTATAGTTGCAATTCCAACATTTGCTGCAGCCCTGTTAATGCTGTTAACTGATAGACTTGGTGTAAGTGGATTTTTCAATCCAGCAATGGGTGGTGATCCAATTGCATATGCACACTTGTTTTGGTTTACATTCCATCCTGAAGTGTATGTGTTGGTAATTCCAGCAATTGGAATGATGTATGAAATTATTCCAAGATTTTCAAGAAAACCAATTTACAGTTATAATTCTGGAGTTTTTGCATTTGTTATGTTATCTATTGTCGGTTTCTCATCATGGGCACATCACATGTACGCAACCGGAATGTCTTTTACTGAAAAAACAGTCTTTATGGTTGGAACTTTAGCAGCTGTCCCAGCATCTGCTATGCACGTTTTCAACTTTGTTGCAACAATGTGGAATGGTAGAATTAGATTTGCAACACCAATGATGTGGGCTGTTGGAGGAATTGCATTATTCTTCTCTGCAGGTGCAGGTGGTGTTGCAAATGCAGCTATGCCGTTAGACTTTACAACACACGATACCTATTGGGTAGTTGGACACTTCCATCTATTTGTAATGGGTACTATTGCATTTGGTTCAATTGGTTATCTCTACTACATGTTCCCATATGTTACAGGTAGAATGTATAATGAAACATTAGGTAAGATTCACTTTGTAATGTCCTTTATTGGAACTGTCCTAGTGTTCTTTACACAACACGTACTTGGCTTGTATGGAATGCCAAGAAGAATTTTCGATTATCCGCCAATCCCAGAATGGATTGCAATGAATCAAATAGCATCTATAGGTGCAATGATTATTGGAATTAGTATGGTAATATTCTTAGCAAATATGATTCATAGTGCTGGAAAAGGAAAACCTGCAGACACAGATGATCCGTTTGGTCTTGGAGGAAGATATTATTATCCATTTGAGGCAAAGAACCCATCACATTAGGAGATAAATGAAATGAGTAAAAATAATTCCCAAAATGTTTACATGACATCCCCTGCTAGAGTTGGGAGAATGCTGGCCATTATGTTGGGCATTTGTCTAATTGGTGGAATAGTTTTCTTTTCAATGTGGGATTATTGGATTTCACAACCCCCACCAGTTGTAGCATTAATGGCAGGAGAAAAAACTCATGCAGGACCTACAGAAGCAACTGGACAAACAATTACACAAGATCTTAACTTTATCGAATCACCTGACTTTAGGAATTTGGCGTTTAACGCGTTACCTGGAGAAGACGGGAATAATCCAACAATCAACATGAGTGTTGGTGACAAAGTTGTCTTTAATGTTGTAAATGATGGTGTATCATTTCATGCATTTGGAGTTACACAAGATACAGAAGGTTTCTCTGGAGTAATCCCTGGTAGTGAAATTGCAGCACCAACAAATCCACTAAAACCAACCGAATCTGGTACTTCTGAATTTATTGCTGGTGAAGAAGGAACTTACTACTACATTTGTACAGTTCCAGGTCACAGAGCACAAGGAATGGTTGGAGAAATTATTGTATCTGGTTCAAATGGACCTGCAGTTGCAGCACCACCAACTGGTGTATCTCATGAATTAGAATTTGATTTTATAGAATCAGCAGATTTTAGAACTTTAGCATTTAACGCGTTACCTGGAGAAGAGGGACATAATCCTGATGTTACTGTAAATTCTGGCGATGAAGTAACAATTACTACAAACAATGCTGGAATGTCATTTCATGCATTTGGTGTAGTTTCAAATTCTGATGATTTTAACAGTGTCGTTTTTGATTCAGCAATTGCAGCTGCAACAAATCCACTAAAACCTGGTGAGTCTGGTAGTACAACCTTTACTGCTGGTGCACCTGGAACTTACTACTACATTTGTACAGTTCCTGGACACGCATTACAAGGAATGATGGGTAGTTTCATCGTAGAATAATTTTGGCAATTCAATATCTCGCATTATCCACTTTGGTAGTTTTGTATTCGTTGATGTTTATTGGTGGATATATTTCTGCATCAGGACTTGGTTTAACTTGTCCTGAATGGCCACAATGTCCAAATGGTATGATGCCTTCTGCAGAATATTTTATTGAATGGACTCATAGATTAGTTGCAGCAACTGTTGGAGTTTTAGTAATTTCTACAATGGTAGCTAGTATCACTCATAAAAATTCAGATTTAAAAATAAAAATTACAAGTTCACTTGCTACTGGATTAGTTATTACACAAATAGCTCTGGGTGCCTTAGTAATTGATTTAAAATTACATGCAGTTTTAGTATCTGTTCATTTAGGTATTGGAATATTCTTATTTTCAATGGTACTGCTAACTACATTATTTGCATTCCGTATGGCAAAAATGCCAATAAAGACTAGGCTTTAGATTTTTTAAAAATTCCTGGTAGGTAGATGTATCCTATTACTGCTGCAAAACTTATCGCGCCAATTGTAATTGCAGCGATAAATATTACTCCAAATGGACTTTGAGTTCCCATGTTAAATGTATAGGTAAGTGTTCCTTGTGTTCCATCCATGTCGTACAAGTCAATTAAGACAATGTGATTTCCCTGCTTTTTCCAAATGTAATCAATATCCCAATGACCTTCGTTGATCGTTGTTGGAGGAATTGCGTTTACTTGGTTATCGTTGTAAAAAACCCTGATTCCCATTGTAAAACTATCTACTTCTTCAAAATTTTCATCAGTTACTCTGACCAAAAACTGTGATGACTCATTAAGTTGTGGAAATTCTGGTGTTGTGGCTACTTGCACTCTATACCCTCCATAGAATTTTTCTGCAGAGTTAAAGAGTGAATGACCATATGCCGTATCGACTGCTGAAATCGACGAAACTAATATTATGGACATTAATAATATTGATCGCACTTTAGTCATTACACTATGAATTATCTGTGGATGAATATATTGTAAATCAATTTCTTTCAAGAAAATCTTCACAACCTTTAAATTATTATTGCCAAGAATTGAGCGTATTGACCTTAGTTAGTAACTCAATTGATATTAAAACACCTGTAGATAGTGTATTCACATACTTTGCAAGACCCGAACACGTTTCTGATCAAATAAAAAATGATACCGTTGGAATGACCGTAATTCCAATGGATATCAAAGAAGGAATGGGAGTTGGCACGACATTTAGAATTATTGGTGACTTTAGCGGAAAACGTTTAGAGTGGGATTGTGAAACAACTGAATTTGTTAAAAATGAGAAAATTGTTGCTAAGCAAATTAAAGGTCCATTTAAGAAATGGGAAATCACAAATGAATTCAAGTCATTAGGTGCTAATCTTACAAGAATAACAATGTCTGTAGATTATAAAATGCCATTTGGTCCGCTAGGAGCAATTCTAGACAAAGCAAAATTTGCAAAATCTGCTGATAAAGGAATGGAAACTGCACTTTACAATGTTAGAGGATTACTTGAAGGAAATGGCTCTATTCCAGTGTACATTACACTAGATGCATATCAAAAACTTCTTGCAGAAAAGAAAAAGATGAACAATGTACCAGTTTCAACTGCACTTACAGCAATTTTAGAAAAGTACAGTGAAATGGAAGCTAAATCAGAAATTAAATAATAATTTATTTTAAAATCTTAAGATTAATAACAACTCCAGGCTTTTACCATTTTATTGGGTTTATGGCGCAGCCAGGTAGCGCACCGGACTCTTAATCCGGTTGTCGAGGGTCCGAATCCCTCTAGACCCGCCTTTAATTATTTTCTTAAATATTTTTAGTCAATAATAAAAATTATAATTTTTTTAGTAAAGTAAATCTTGTTTGCTCTTGCCCATAATCTTCGTGCAAGTCTACATCACTAACAAGTTTTATTTTATAATCTAACCATTTTTCTCCCATATTTTGAAATTTATGATTTTTATCAATCATATTTTCAGTTTTTTCATATTTCTCACAATGCATTATCCATTTTTTAGATACTCTAAACATCTCTGCAACCCCTTTTCCTAATACATCATCATCTAGATAATTCATTAATCCATGTGTAAATACAAAATCTATTGAGGAATCCTCAAATGGCAATTTGGTTATATCTCCTTTTTGAAAATGTGCATTAGATAATTTTTCTTTTGCAATTTCTAATGCGTGTTCATTTAGATCAACCCCGTGTAATTGAAATGAATCTGAAAATAATCTTAAATCAATTCCTGTACCGCAACCTATCTCTAAAACACTCTGTACACCTGGTAAAGAACTGGCTAAATCTCTAACATATTTTGCAAATTCTTCATTATATCTTGATTCATTTTCATCAGCATATTTATTCCAAAATTCTTCATCATATTGCATATAATTTTTTAACTAAAGCTGTATTTGTTAATACTTCTCTTTCCTAATGTTGACATTTACATGGAATTAATTTTGTATCAAAAGTACAATCATGTGGTCCATCTGATTTTCCTTGTGTTGGAATATTTTTCATACAATCATCGTGACGTCCTTTTCTACAAAACCAACAAATTTCTGGTGTATCTCCAGTTGCACATGAATCCATAATTTTTAATATTTTTTATGGATAAAAAAGTTCTTTGAAATTAAATAAATGTTAACCATTGCAAAAATCTTTCATCTTTACTCATTACTACATCTGCATATGATTTTTGTATTGCTCTAGTTGCACTTCCCATCTTTCCAGTTCCAATTTTGACTTTATCTATCTGTGTAACTGATTTTACTTCTGCAGCAGTACCAGTCATAAAAATTTCATCTGCGGTATAGAGATCATCTCTCTCTAGATCACGTTCAATTACAAACCCATTGTTTTCTTCAATAATTTGTATAATGCTGTCTCTTGTAATCCCATCTAACCCTCCTGCTGAAAGTGGTGGTGTTTGAATAATATCATCTTTAATTATGAATATGTTTTCAGCACTACCTTCTGCAACTTTTCCTTGTGAATTTAACATAATTGCTTCATCATATCCATTTTCTAATGCTTCCATTCTTGCAAGAGCTGCATTTGCATAGTTTGATGCTGCTTTTGCTTGCATTGGTTGAGACCTTGAATCAATTTTTACCCAACTTGAAACTTTACATTTTGATCCTGAAAATTTACCTGCTTTTGACTCTCCCATCTTCCATTCCCAACATGCAATTGACATGTCCACTTTGTTTGTAGTGGGAGTTAATCCCATTGTTCCATAACCATAATATGCTAATGGCCTGATGTATGCTTCTTTTAACCCACTAGCTTTAATCGTTTGTAAAATAGCATATGAAATTTCTTTTTTTGTATATTCCATTTTCATTGAATATAATTTTGCAGATTTGAATAATCTGTCCACGTGCTCTGGTAATCTAAATACTGCAGAACCATTTGGAGTATCATAGCATCTTATCCCTTCAAAAATTGATGTCGAATAATGCAATGCATGGGTTAACACATGGACTTTAGCATCTTTGAATGGCACTAATTTTCCATTCATCCATATTTTACCCGTCTCTATCATAGGAAACAAAAACAACTCTGGTAATTTAAAGAATTATTTTTAATATAGTCATATTATATTTGGAAAATACATATCAGATAAACTGGGCATTGTAGCATGGAATGGACTTTGGGCTTTATTGGAATAATTCTTTTAACTATAGGCTTGATTGGTCAGGCATTTCAAATGAGAAAAATTCGTTTGACTAATTACTCAAATGGCGAATTAGCCTCACCGAATATTTTCATGAATAAGAGTAATTTCAAGTGGTATGTAGTTATTGGAATTGGTATTACTTGTTGGTATGCAGCTGAACATATTTGATCTATCTAGATCAATAATATTTGCTAAAAATTTGTATTAACCCTACTGTATTTTGGATAACCCCTGACTAAATCTAGATAACGATTCAAGAATAAACCATTTACTGGTGCAAATCTGTAAAACGTAATTCTTTTACTTGATGAAATTAATATTTGAAATTTCTTCATGTACTGCTTTGATGGCTTTTTTTATGTTTTCTTCTGCATCCTCAACAACAATAATTATGCGTGATGTTTCTTCTTGTGCATCCATATTTAAAATATTTAATCCAGACTCTCCAATCTTTGCACTAGTTCTTGATACAACTTGTTGAACTCTCCACATTTCATCACCAATTAATGTAATTACGCCCCTGTTGTATGTGATTGTAGCAAGGGAATCAAATCCTAACAAATATTTTTCATTTCTTTTTACATAATCTCCATCTAAAAATAATATTCTTGATAATTCAATACCATCTTTTGTAAACGGTGATAAAATAATAAATTCACTATAATGTTTATCTTTTTCTAACGATGTTAATAATTTTTGAACTAGACTTGCTTCTATTCTTATTATTGCACAGTTTTCTTTTCCAGTAACTATTTTTATTGGATGGTTTTTTTGTTTACCTAATTCTCTTTTTATTATAGTTGTTTTTTCTGGATTTTTTATATTTGTAATTCTAATTGGTATGCTAACTCCATACTCTACAATTTCTTTTATTGCAATTGGATCTAAAATTTTCATTCCAAACATTCCTGCAATTCTTGCTTCATTATACGATAATTCATTTATTTCTCTTAATCCAAAATCTACAATTTTTGGATCTGCTGATACAACAGAACTATCTTTTTCAAAATCTATGCTGGTTTCATATTTATTATGAAATAATATTCCTATGTCTGCAGCAGTTCTATCTGAGCCTCCTCGCTCATAGGTTGTAGTTACACCATCTACTGTTTTTCCTATAAATCCACCAATTGTAACTACTTCGTTATTTTCAACTAAATTTGAAATTTTTCCCATTTTATCAATTGATTCAGATTTTAGAAAATTTGTAAATTCTATGTTATTGTCTGTAATGATTGGCCAGTCGTTAAATTCTACTGCATCTGCATTAATTTGATTACTTCTTAGAATATGGTTCATCACATGAGACATCAAGATCTCTCCTGAAAATGCTAAAGATCTTGATCGTATTTCATTTGCAAATTCTTTATTTTCAAATGCATCATCAAGTGATTTTTGTGCTTTTTTTAGATATATATCAATAACATTTTCACAATTTTTTTTATTATCTTCGTTAACCATTTGAAGAATTTTTTGATATGTTGCTTTTACAATATCTAGTGATGGTTTAATGCCATTTTCTGCATTTTTTCCTTGTTCTAATACCACATCTGTCAGTGAACATCTTTTTCCATCATGGACTGTTAACGGTGCTGAAAATACAGCAATTACTTTGGAATCTTTTTTTAAATTATTAATTCTCTCAATTATTTTTGGTATCATTATACCGTCTGGCCCTATCACACTTCCTCCAAATTTTGCAATTATCAAGTTAGTCATAATAATGTGTTACAACCCAATTACCATCTATTAACTATTTGATTTTTCTTTGATTATTTTCTTAATAATTTCTGATGCCAATCTTGCACCATTAGTGTTTATTTTGTTTCTTTTTTGTTCTAATTTTTCTAAAATTAATGTTTCCAGCCTGTTGACATCTTCAAATATAAATCCCTCCAATTTTGCATTATTTTCTTGTTCAAAATGATCCTTGATTGGAATAAATATTCCTGGTATGCCATATGCTTTAGCCTCATCTATTGTTGATTTACCTGCTAGAGAAATTATTAAATCTGATGCAAAAATTAATTCATGCAAATTATCTATAAATCCTAAATTTTTTACATTTAAAAATTTTTTACTAATTGCTGGACCTGATACTACGATAATTTCAATATCTTGATTAATTTTTAAAATTGCTTTTATTGCTTTATCTATTAAAAATAGTCCCGCATTAGTACCTCCAATTGAAATTAGTATTGTTATTTTGTTAAATGAAAATTTCTCTCTCAATTCTTCTCTTGAATAATTTATTTTTCTAACTATTGGGCCTACTCTTTTGATATTATCCTGATCATCCCCTTCTTCTGGAATTATTACAATATCACAATTTTTTATAACATTCATCATAGATTTGTTCATTTTTCTTTCAATGAATGATACAATTCCTTTTGTGAATTTTGTTTCTAAGACATCTGTAATCAATATGTTTGGAATTTTTAAATTTTGTGCAACATTTAATGAAGCAAAGTCTTCATCACTAATTATTAAATTTAGGTTATTTTTTTCAAGAATTTTTTCTGATATATTTTTACAATTTTTATAATATTGATAATAATTCCATAACCATTTTGTTTGATTATTCAATATTCCATCTTTTACATTAAATGAAGGTGGATTATAGACATCCTCTACTTTATAGTCTAATTTTTTTAAAATTTTAGCAGCCCCACTACCTGTAACAAAATTAACTGAAATATCTTTTAAATTATTTACTATTGCAATATCTCTAGTTACATGACCTAATCCAATTGGACTAGAAAAGAAATTACAAATATTCACAGTTTACACTATTTTTAATCAAATTTCTAGATTCTCCTTTGTCTCAAAGTTTAAATGGATTTCAACAAGGTAGGCTTCAGTGGGCTCATAGTCTAGCTCGGTTATGACGTCGCCCTTACACGGCGAAGATCCAGTGTTCAAATCACTGTGGGCCCATTTTTACTCCTAATGTTATTCTTCTTGCTAATAATGTTCTATATTCCTATAAGTTATGGTTTCTGATAAAAATCATCATGTCTTCTTTTACTTTTTTTAGTTTACAAAAAAAATTACTTGTTTTAGTTTTATCTACAACATTTGTTTCAATTTCAATTACCACTGTATTATTTCTTAATTTTGATAATATTACAATTTTCCAATTTCAAGAAAATATTATCTTAATTGGTATTTTTCTAATGTTTGTAATGAGTATTTTGACATATTTTTTGTCAAAACGTCTTTCTGGACCTCTTGAACAACTTAGTGCTGCAACTTATCAAATCTCTCGAGGCGAATTTAATATTAGAACTAATATACAATCTCGTGATGAAATAGGTAACCTTTCTAAGTCATTTGATAATATGGCAAAAAAACTTCAAGAAGCAGAAATCACCATTAAACAAAAAGAAGAAGTAATTAAACAACAAGAAGACATTCTTTTGAAATTTTCTCAACATACTCAAAATGATTGTGTTGGAGTCATAGACATGAAAGATTCTACAAAGATTTCAGCTAAATTATCTGATGAAGATATCACAAAGTTATATGAAATTTTTCTAAATTTCATGGCTAAAATTGTTCAAAAATATGATGGAGTAGTAGTAAAAAACATTGGAGATGCTTTGATGTTTAGATTTCCAAATACTGATCTTGATGATAGTAAAATAATGAAAAATATTTTAGAATGTTGTCTAAACATGATTGAATCTCATGATGATTTAAAAAAACAACTTGAAAAAGAAAAAATGCCTGAATTAAATTATAAAATTAGTATTACTTATGGTTCAGTAAAAGTAGCTCAAAGTACTACATCCACAATTAGTGATATCTTTGGACCCACTGTTAATCGATGTTTTAAAATAAATTCATTGTGCCCAGAAAATGGTCTTATTATTGATAATAATTTGTATAACAACCTCAAAAATTTTGTAGAGTATGATATTTTACAATTATCTGAAACTGAAATTCACAAAAAATATGGATATACAATTTTTCAAGTTAAAAGAAAGAATTAATTTTTTTTGATAAATTATTATCCTATTTTACAGCAACTTTTACTTTGTAATCCTCTGGCAATCCAATAAATTGAAAAAATTAAAACTCCTACTGAAATAAATTTTAATTCTAATCCTTGCATTGGAAATAGCGATAATCCGCCAACTGCTCCTAAAATTACTGCTAATGGTGCAGTACAGGCTGGACATCCTGGGGTAAATGCTGCAAACACTCCGCCAAATATTGCTGATGAATTTGTTTTAACTGAATTAGATTTTACTGAATTCATTTTTTTCATTTGATTCATTTTATATGCCATCATTGCAAAGTTTATTCCAGCTAGTGTTGAAATTCCTACTGTTAATCCAATTGATGTAATGATGTAATGCGGAGCTAATTTTACAGCTGCATCAAAGTGAGTTGGTAACATTGCCATTGTTAAAAAATAATAAATTATTCCTAAACTTATTCCACTAATTATTCCAATCGTGGCATATTTTCTCATTCTTAACACATCTGAAATCAATTGAATCTTAGTTTGCATGTGACTTGATTCATATTTTATCATATTTTAAGCATTTTTTTAATAGCAAAAGATTCTTAGCCTTTAATTTTAGATTATGACTATGACTGAATTTTCATCTATAGAAAAAACTATTCTAGTTCAATATGGAATTAAAAAATATGAAAATGAAGAAATTGTTTTTGAAAAATTAAAAACTATTATGACTGAAAAGGATATTCAAAGAAATATTGATACTCTAATTGCAACTCAGATAGTGAGACGAATAGGACCTGATGTTCTTCAAAATAATGAAAGTCATACTGAATTACCTGATTTACCTGAAAATCTAAAATCTATAATTGATAATTTATAATTAGACAAAAATTCAGTATTTACAATGGATAGAAGAGATATTTTGGTTGCATGTTCAATTATTTTAGTAGGTTCTATTCCTGTAACATTGATGATTCTAGTGTCTAATGGAATTATCAACTTACCCCTCAGTAACTTTGGAACTAACTAATTACTAAATTATTTCTGATTTTAAAAGATGGCTTTTCTTGTATAATAGTGAACATTAGGGTGACGTGTCTTTTTTATTGGTGCTTAGATTATTCCTAATATACAGCGAATTTAACACCCGTACACTGCTGTTGTTAGACTTGAGAGAGTTTCGTGGTTGAAATTCTTCTCATTTCTTTTTTTGTAGGCCAATTAATGGAACAACAACATTTTTGTAAACTAGTGAATTCATAAAATTACAATTTGCACGCCAAGAGAATTGGTTATTGTATGTTAGTAACTTCGGTTACGAAACAAAATAATTCTCCGCTGGTAACTTCGGTTACCAGTGACATTCTTAATCAATTAATGTAGGTATGAAAAATAATTTGTTATCTAATGCATGTATGGCATGCTTAGGTTGCCTATTGTGTACGAGCACGATACTCTTGGAGCGGGTATGCAATAGGCAGGGTTTATTCTTAATCTTTTTAAGAATTATTTCTAATTTTAAAAATAATTTTTAATTTAAAATCCTCTAATCCCTTGAGGACGTACAATCTCTGGATGATCTTTCATCCATTCTACTTTATCTAACATTTCTTGTTTATCTTCTGGAAATGTACCTTTTACAGTATATGCATTTGAGCCATGATTTACTCTAAATACAATTTCTTCTTTAGTGTTAATTTGATTAATTAAATCATAAAGTTCATCTAATGATTCATCATCATTGATTTTAACAAATTCACCTTCCCATTTTTCAATAAATTCTTGTTTAATTCCATTTTCTAGATAGAGTGTTAATGCACCAACATAATTTGGTGAACATGCACTGATTACTTCTGCAGTTCCTTGTATGTGCTCTTTTGAATATTTTTTTCCACCTAATCCTAAAATTACCATACATGACATAATGTAACCTGCTTCTTTTGCTTTGTTAACTGATTTGATTATTGTTTTTGCAACTGCACCTTTAGTTACTTTTTTTAAAACAATATCTGAACCACTTTCAATTCCTAGATAGAACATATCTAAACCTGCATCATTCATTTTCTTTAATTCCTCCGGTGTTTTTTTCAAAATATTCATGGGCATTGCATAGCATGAAATTCTTTCAATATTTACAAATTTTTCTCTAATGTATTTTAAAATTTTAATCATATATTCTGAATCAAGATTTAATGCATCACCATCTGCAAGAAATACTCTTTTTGTATCTGGTACATAATTTGCCATCATATCAATTTCAGCTTTCACATCATCCCATGATCTCTCTGAATATTCTTTTGATCTATACATATCACAAAATGAGCATTCATTAAATGAACAACCTAATGTAACTTGAAAAATTAATGACCTAGCCTCTGATGGAGGTCTATACATTGGTGCATCATAATTTAACATCATATTTTAATTCATTTCATTTTGTTTGATTATCTTTTTTATAGTTTCTATTCTGACTATAGGCAGTACAAAATTGAAAATTAGTGTTTATGTTGATGGCTCTGGAGGTTCAAATGGTGGATTTGGATTTTTTGTAAAAGAAACTGGTGAATCATTTTATGAAAAAAAACCTGATATTACAAATAATCAAGCTGAATACCTGGCAATCATTTCTGCATTAAAGAAATTTGTTGACACTGATAATGAAATTATTATTTACAGTGATTCAAAAAATACTGTAAATCAATTAAATCATGAATTTGCTATAAATAATGAAAAACTTCGTGATCTAGCCAGAGAATCATGGCTAATTATTGGAAAATTTTCTAATCTATCTATCGTTTGGATTCCTAGAAAAGAAAATCTTGCAGGTAAGATGCTTGGCAGTTAAAATTTAAGATCAGAAATTTCTATGAATAACTTTATTATACAAAATCTCAAATTCACTTTATTATGGCCGAATCTGTTTTCTTATCTCCAAAATCTATTGCAGTGATAGGTGCATCTGATAAACCTGGCAGTGTTGGTGCTACAATTACATCCAATATTATTAATGGCTTCACAGGAGTTGTTTATCCAATTAGTCCTTCAAGAGAAACAGTTTTTTCTAAAAAAGCATACAAGACTGTTTTAGATGTTCCAAAACCAATTGATCTTGCAGTTATTGTCATCAAGAATACTTTGGTTGCACCAGTTCTAGAAGAATGTGGAAAGAAAAAAATCAAAGGTGTAATTATCATAACAGCTGGATTCAAGGAGGTCGATGAAGAAGGTGCAAAACGTGAAGAAGAAATTAAAGATATAGCTAAAAAATACAAAATCCAAATTATTGGACCAAATTGTCTTGGTGTCATGAATCTTGATCCAAAAACAATGATGAATTCTACCTTTCTCAAAATCACTCCTAAATCTGGAAAAATTGCACTTGTATCACAAAGTGGTGCAATTTGCGCAGCATTAGTTGAAGATGCTAGTGCACAAGGAATTGGTTTTTCAGCAGTTGTAAGTCTTGGAAATAAAGCTGCAATGAGTGAAGTGGATATTCTTAAAATTCTTGCAAATCACAAACAAACTGAAGTTATTGTAATGTATCTTGAGGATATGGGTGATGGTCAAGAATTTCTTAAAGTTTGTAAAAATATTACTAAAAAACTCAAAAAACCAGTTCTTGTTCTTAAATCTGGGCGTAGTCCTGAAGGTGCAAAAGCTGCAATGTCTCATACTGGAGCTCTAATGGGTTCTGATGAAATTTATGATGCGTTACTAAAACAATCTGGTGCAATTAGAGTTGATACCATGGAAGAACTAT
>FLOH01000717.1_pt1 | contig 62419 bp, 63 predicted proteins | sample 756751 | NCBI WGS metagenome assembly FLOH01 (sample SAMEA4026879, study PRJEB14308) | marine metagenome | biome: coastal water; material: water | depth 74 m
TACGCTTGCATCATGCAGAATTAATTTTTAGAATTACTCATAGGCGCAATATTAAGTCTGGTTGATATATTGGCAAACTTCTAAAATAATCCGAAACATTTATATACTTCTGTATATCCAGTGTATATACAAAATGGATATACAAAATGTTAGATCAAGAAGAAGATCAAATAAAACTAGGCTAGTTACTATTAGGGTTACTCCCGAAATTAGTGCATGGCTTAGGAAAAAAGATTATAGTCCTACTGGAATTTTTTATGAAGCTTTAAGACAATTAGGATATAGGGGGAGAAAATAAAAATGGACCGTATGAAGAAAGGGAAAATTGCTGAAAAGATTGTTGAATCCATGTTTAAGGAAGCAGGATTTAAAGTAATAAATTCAGGATATGAAAATACATTTGGGGAATTGGCAGATAGAAATAATTTGTTGAAGGGCCCTGCTGCAGGCCACATAAGGCACCATCCAGATTTAATTGTAGTAGATAGGTTCAATCATGCATATTTTGTAGAAGTGAAATTTAGAAATTTTGGAATGATTTATCAAAAGGATTTATTTAATTATCCAGAAACACAAGTAATTTTACTTACCAAAGATTCTATGCATTGTCAAGATTTAAAGAAGATTCATAAAGATGGCAAAAAATTTGTTCCATTAAATTCGATCAAACCATTTTCTGAAATACCTCAAAATATAATTCAGAAATATATATTAAAAACAAGAAGGTTGCTTGGCGATGAAAATATTTTTGGCCAAATTATTGAAGGAATATCACAAAAAATTGTTGGAAAGGACTTTCTTCAAACCCACACTCCAGGAGATGTAAAATTCTCTTATATTGAAAACTACAATACAGAAGGGGATACATATGAATGTGTTGGCAATAAAGAAAAAATAAGTAACAAGGGTAATGCTATTGCGTATAGAGATAACCAACCATGGAATAGACAGGAAATAAGTCTTCTCAGAAGATATTATTCTTCTGGAATGTCTTTGAAAGATATGGCTAGAAAGTTAGGTAGAAAAAGAGATGCAGTTATTTTTAGACTCGGTAGATTAGGTATAATAAAATTAAATCAGGCTAAAAGTTTTTTGGGAGGGAGAGAACTTCCTAATAGAAATCCTAAAGTGAGAAACACAGGAAGTAGGAAGACTGTTCGTAAAAGAAGTACTAGAAAAAGAACTACAAAAAGAAAGAGAAGTGATCGCGGAAGAAAAACAAGAAGCAAAAATAAAATGGGGACAATTAGAATTAGTAGGATAAAGCGAAGATGATGGAAAAAGAAATGAATAAAAAGATTTTTCATAAAGATCATTGTAATGGGTGCAATATGGTATATATTGATGATCTCCCTGGACCTACAGGTTTACCTGTGGAATTTAATGTTTATCTCAAAAAGAGACTTTTATGGACTTACTGTTCAGAAGATTGTCTAATGGAACATTTTTTTGAGAAAAAACGGACATTAAGAGAACATGAGAAATCAAAAAGTTATGAAGATTTTGTATGTATTTGGGCCAACAAAAAAAGACCCAGTATTAAGTACAGAGTTTTGAATGTTCACAAAATGAAAAAACATAATAAGTCCAAATGGAATAATCTTAAATACTTATTTCCTCTTCCAAACAACTAGGTACTCACGCATAGGAATCTAAGCTTTCTGCATGTCCTCCGCATACCATAACACTTATAAATCGTTAATTCACAAGCTAGTTACTCTGCGAGCGTAAGCGAACAGTAGAGCACAAACGTGTTCTAAGCAGATTAAATAAAATGAAAAGAACTGGACCATCAAACCCAAATTTACAATCTCTTATCAAAGAGCTAAAAACTCTTAGTATTGCTAATGATGTTAAACTTTGGAAAAGAGTAGCAACAGAGTTAGAAAAGTCATCAAGAAATAGAAGAAAAGTAAACATTCATCAAATTCAAAAATATTCCAATGACGGAGAAACAGTTCTAGTTCCTGGAAAAGTTCTTTCAATGGGAACCTTAACCAAACAGGTAAAAGTTGCAGCATGGGCATTTTCAGAAGAATCAACACTTAAAATAAAAGATTCTATGTCAATCAACCAACTTATGAAAGACAATCCAAAAGGGAGTAAAGTTAGAATAATTTGTTAAAATGATAATTGATGGGAAAAACTTAATCGCTGGAAGACTTGCAAGTTTTGCAGCAAAACAAGCACTATTTGGAAATGAAGTAAATATCATTAATTCAGAATTAGTTATAATTACTGGAAGTAAAAAAGTAGTAGTTGGAAAACAAAAAGAAAGACAAGCAAGAGGTCATCCTTACAAAGGTCCATTCGTTCCAAGAAGAGAAGATAAACTTCTAAGAAGAATGATTAGAGGAATGTTACCTTACAAACAATCAAGAGGAATGGTTGCATTCAAAAATGTAAAGTGTCATATGGGAATACCTGATGAATTCAAAGACAAACCAGTTACAGAAGTAAAAGGTGCAAACATCACAAAGACCCAAACTCTTAAATATATTCGTCTGGCGGAAGTCAGTAAGCTAATTGGAAGAAAACAATGAAGATAATTAACATTTCTGGAAGTAGGAAAAAAGCAGTAGCTAGGGCTACACTTAAAGAAGGAACTGGAAGGATCAGAATTAACAAACAGCCCATAAGCATAATTGAACCGGAAATTTCAAGATTAAGATTACAAGAACCATTAGAAATTGCAAAAAATTTTGCAAGTAAAGTAAACATTGACTTGAGTGTTGCAGGCGGAGGATCACAAAGCCAAATTGAAGCTTGTAGATTAGCAATTGCAAAAGCAATTTATGCTTATTCAAATAAGGATGCACAATTAAGACAAGATTTTATCAACTATGATAGACATCTTTTAATTGCAGATACAAGAAGAAACGAACCTCACAAACCTAACGATTCAAAACCAAGAGCAAAGAGGCAATTCTCTAAGAGATAGAAAATGATAATACCAATAAGATGTTTTTCATGCGGTAAACCATTTGGACACCTATGGGAAGAGTATAAAACAAGAACAGATAAAGGCGAAGAAGCAAAGAAGGTTATGAAAGATATCGGTTTAGAAAGATATTGCTGCAAGGCAATTTTCTTAGGTCACATAGACTTAATTGATACTGTTGCCAGATTTAAGAAAGCTTAATTTTAGAATTTTTTTAAATAAATTGAATCTATTAATTTATAGACATGTCTCTATGCGAATTTAAAGCAATACCAGTAGAACTTTCCTGCCCAGTTATCCCTTTCAACTTTAAATTTCCAAGTACCGTCACTTTCTGTAAAGATGTATCCCTTTTCTCCAGGACCAATACCCTGTCCACCAGTCATAGTGCAAAAGTCATATGAACCATCTGCAATAGTACAAGTTTTAGCGGAATTTGCATTAGCTTGACAAAAACCGTCAATTACCTCTAATGAAGGGTTAGCACAATTGGTTCCATCTTTTTGACATAATTCTGATCGAATATAATCTCCAAGAGGTTCAACAGCTCCACCTGTAGGAATAAAGTCTACTTGTTCGTCAGTATGTCCAAAATTAGAAACACCCTGACCTTGTACAAAAATAATAGTTCCAAAAGCTAAAATTAATAGGCTAAATAAGTATAAATGCCTCTTTTGGATTGATATATTAATATTCACTCAAATAAAAATGTATTAAGAAGTTTATAAATATTCCTGCACACAAATCCTTTTAACTTCTACGAATATATTTAATGAAATGAGAGATGATGCCTGGTTAGAACAGAGATTTGATCAATTATGGTCTTTATTTTTCCCCGATGTAGAAAAGCAGAATATATCAATTCGTTGGAAAGGTAAGTGGAAAAACAAATTTGGACATATAACCACTACTAAAGATAAAAAACACGAAATTGTAATCAACAAACTATTCAAAGATTTACAAGTTCCAGAAGATGTAATAAAATTAACAATTGCACATGAAATAGTTCATTACTCCCATGGATTCCATTCACATTTACCTAGATTACACAAACATCCCCATCAAGGAGGAATAGTTGAAAAAGATCTTAAAAAACGTGGATTTTCTTATATGTTAAAAAAAGAAAAGGAATGGCAAAAAAAAGAATGGTTCAATTTATACAAAGAATTAATGCCTCATAAAGTCCAACCAAGAACAATAGTTCAACAAAGAAAAACCTTCAGTTTATTTAGACTCTAGGTTTTAACAATAGCCTTCTATAATGTTTACATCTCATACAAAAAACAATTAATTTTCCATTCCTAGTTCTAACTTTTGAATTAGCTCCGGAAGACAAATAAATTTTACATTTTCTACAATAGTTTGATCTAAATTTTCTGGGAATTCTAACTCCCGCTTTAGCAGCAAGCTTCAAAATAATCTGAATATATTTATGACTCCTTTCAGGATGTAAACTAAACTCTGAAGATGCCTCTGAAAATAGAGTATACATTCTCTCAACAGCTATAGATTTTACATTTCCTGCCCGTTTTACCATATAAAATATAACATTTAACCCTATAAATACCTTATTACAGAAAAGATTATAAATTAAGTCAAGAAGGTAGAGAACATGGCATCACAAAAGAAATACAAATTTACAAATAAATTTTATACAATCATAGGAATTGGAATAATCTTAATTTTATTCTTGTTAGTTTTAACTCAAACAACAAAGGATTTTACATTTGAAGAAGGTTTTAATGAGATAGTAAAACTAGACGAAAAGTATGAAACTAGTTTTAAAACAGAAAAATTACAAAGTGAACTAATCAATTACAAAAATATTGATCCTTACCTCCAAGATTTAACAGATTTAAGAGAACAAGTAATTAAATCTTCAGAAAAAGAATATAATACAGAAAAAGGAGCACTCTTATTATTTATTGATGCAAGAGCATTGATGTTAGTTTCAGAAAAAAGTTCTACCCTGGCTCAAACAATTGGTCCAAGAGCATTTGCTGAAGGAGAAGAAGGTTTTAGTTGTTTAGATGCAGGATACTTAATCAATGGTGCATATTATACTAACCAAAGTTATGGTGCAGGACTGGAAGCATACCTCTTACTAGACAGACTTCTTGGGAATCATCAAAAAACCCCTGGAGTGTGGAGATTAGTAGGAATTGACGATGAAAAACCAAAGTTCTTTTACTCAGAATTAGGAAAAATGAAGACAACTGTAGAGAGAAATATTATTGCCTTAGAACAATTCTGTTTAATTGATATGAGTCAAGGACTTATTTCTCCAGTTGACCCTGAAAAGTATATTTTAATTAACAGAGATAGTCTTTAAATAAAAGAAGAAAAAGACTTAAATATCCCTTGTACCACTTGAGAGGGTTAACAAATTGGGGGCGTTATTATGGAATATAAAGACGATAAAGGCAATACACTCTATGGATTTTCACAAGAAAACCTAGAACAGACAAATCAAGCCATAAGGGAAACAAATAAACTTCTCCAAGTACTATTAGTTTTGATTCTAATCTCATTACTCCTTGGAATTGGGTTTATGAGCTGGCTTAAAATGAACAGTATCATTGATTTATTGATAGGTTAAACCTATCCAAAACTCTTATAAACAGCCCAGGATACAAAAACCTTGGACGACCATGGCGGTTTGGTTCTACCCGTTCCCATCCCGAACACGGAAGTCAAGCAAACCTACGTTCCAAGTTGTACTGCACTTTGCTGTGGGAACCTTGGTTAGTTGTCCGCCTTATTTTTTTCTTCTAAGACCAAAGATTTAGAAATACGCCCCAATAATGTACAATTACATATAACCAAATAATATAAAATAATATAGCACTAATCAAAACAACAAAAACTGTATTAATGATTTCATTCCTTCTTTTTTTAACTTGATCAATAGTGCATATCTTCTTCTTTCTAAAATAAATTATTAAAGAAATAGTCAATAAAATCAAACCAATTCCTCTAAACAACCATTTATACTGGCCATATAATATGTCTGATAATGACGCCGCATAACTAACAGTTCCAAAGCCAAACAACAATAAAATTATTGGAGATAAGCAACATAATGATGCGAACAGAACTGGGAGTCCAGTTATCTTAAAAATTTCTTTTAGTTTAACCATCACATCATCTTAAGATCGCCAGTTACAACGTCTATTTTATCCTCATCATCAGGACCTATAGCACAACAAGTAGTTGTGCTCGTTTTAAAAAAAGTTTTACCTGCATCTGTAATTATTGCAGTTTTAATTTTATGTGATCTTGCTTTATTCAAGTAATATCTTAAGTCTTCTTCATCCACTACTCTCAATACAACTTTTTTCATCCCTTCCCTCTTCCAAGCGTTTACTTTTTCAGAACTACAGCCTAGTACTGCCTCGACACTTGCATGAGCAACTTGAACTGCCAATTTTCCCTTGGGCATTTTCAAATCATCTCTTACTAATATTACTTGTTTAGAGCTCATATAAACTTCACCAAGCCCTTAAGTTTCATCTTAACTCTTTTACCAAAGCCATCTTTTCCTTTCTTAGGGTGGAACTTCTGTTGTTTTTGACCCATAACATGAAATTTATGTTCAGCAGCAGTTAGTAATTTTTTCATAGCAGAATGTACATTAGTTTTTATTGTCCAACCTTCGGCTTCTGAATTAAGAACATCTTTTCCAACACTCAAATGTGTTCTAAAACTATATCTAACTCTCCCTCCAATTTCATAAGTCTTTACATGAAATTTTAAATTATTTTTAATTCCAAGCCGTTGAATATCTAAATCATATTTAGAAACAATTTTCTTCACTCTCTCTCTGTCAATTCCTTCCAAAGAGTTTAAACCTACATAATTTACTACCATAATATCACCTCAGTTATTGATCATTAAATATCTATCGTTTAATATCCAAAGTACTCCTCTATAATTTTTCTATGTTGAAATCCAATTTTAATATCTGTAAGCTCATCTAGTTTAAACCATTTTGCATCTAATATTTCTCCTTCGTTAGCATTATTAATTGAAACTTCCCCAATATGGACCCCAGAAAATACGGAAGTATATGCAAAAAAGCCAACTTCTTCAAATAGATCTTCATAACTACCAAAATATTTGGGTTTAAAATCCAATCCTGATTCTTCTTGAACTTCTCTTATAACTGCAATTTCTTCAGTTTCACCTTCTTCTATATGGCCACCAGGCAATGCCCAAGTGTTCCTAAATGGAAAATGTCCCCTCTTAATTAACAATACCTTGCCTTTCTCAGAAATAATTGCATTAACTACTTTTTCTCTTTTTTTTGATTTATTTTCTTCAGAGTTATCACTGATAAACTTCTTTAATTCTTCCTCTGTATTATCTTCTTGAATTTTTATTTTACTTATATCAATCATTTGAATACTTCACCAGTTTCACTATACCAAAAATAAAGATCTAGTTCGTCCATACTAATCCCAATTTTAGCACTGTAAGAGATAAACTTTTCTTCTATTAAAAGATATTCCTTTTTAGTTAATCCTTTGGAATGGTCCCCAATTACATCTAATCTTAAAAGATTTCTTAAAATATGTCTGTCTAAAATTGCCATATTTCTAAACCCAACATTTCTCAAAAAATGACTCGACTCTTTAAACCCAAACCCCTTAATATTTTTTACAAGCCAATCTCTGATCTTCAAAGGATCTTCTTGTTTAGTTTTCAAATCAAATTGAACCCATAATTCTTCAAATAGTGGTTTTAAATTAAAAATATACTTAGCCTTGTTATTATGAAATCTAGTTTTTGTCTTTAAAACATCTACAATATTATCGGCACTAAAATTCCCACCATAGAGGTTCATAGCTCTTAAATCATCAATCGCTAAAGCACACCTTTTGGCATTGCTTTGTGGAGTCAATAAACAAAAGCAAAGTTCATAAAAAATATCCTTTTTGTCTACAATTTTAGAAAAATCCTTCAGTCTACCTAAAACAGAATGTTTAATTTTATTATAATCTTCAATATCTACAAGTTTCATTTTAAATGCAATTCAACAACATCATCATCCTTTAGAACATGGTCTAAACCCACCATCTGACCTTCAAATTTAGCACTTAAACCATACACCTTGGCATATTTGAAGCTTTTAAGAAAGTCTTTGTGAACCTTCTTAGCAACATCTTTGAGAGTTGAACCTTTTTTGAAAGCAACAGGAGGTAAATCTTTTTCACGTCCGGGTTGTTTTGTATATATCTTCATCACGCTTAGCTTCTTCCAGATTGAATCTTTAAAATCATCTACATTTTCATTATTGTAAATTGCCCTTTTTGTTTTTACTTCGGCTAATTCTTTGTCTAAAAAGTTCTTATCCTCAACAGTATCAAACATCATCACCATCAAATCGGACTGTTTGACTATGCCTAAATATGTAGGACCCATAACACTGCCTTCATAATTTTTAACAACTGCAGGAAGTTCAACTACTTGAATTTTGATTCCATGATAGTCCATAATACCAATCTCGGGTTTTTTAGTAGTAAATTCATAACCTGCAACTTCTGCATTTGTACCAGTTAAAGCATTTAACAACGTACTCTTACCAGAATTAGTTTTCCCTATTAAACAAATTTGAGCAGCACCTTCTTTCTTTATTGTTGGAGAATATCCTTTGGAGCCCGCCTTGCCTTGCCTTTCAATACTTGTCTTTAATTTTGCTATTCTCTCTTTAATAGAAGCATTTAATTTTTCACTAGACTTATGTTTTGGAGCAGTCTTCAACATCTTCTGAAGAGCTTTCAATTGTTCACTAGGACCATTAGCCTCCCTATAGTGTTCTTCAGCTTTTTGAAAATCAAATCCTTGATTGGTTGCCATAATAAATAAATAATAAAAATGTCTTTAAAAGTTTTACAGAAACCTAATAAAAAGGCTTAGCAGAATTGTCAGAAGGCTTTTGACCCCATGAAGCATTCTTTCCTGTTCCTAAGTCCCTAGGAGTAAACTTAACTTGTGGATTTCCACTATCCGAATTACCCTTGCCAGAGATTTTATGAACAACAGCCATTAAGAGTAAGATAACTATTATCAGGATTAATAATGTCCAAATCCAACCCAAACCTTTCTCAGTTTCAGGAGCAGTTACAACATCTTCAACTGTATCTACAGGAGATTCCATCACATCATTATTACTTAAAACTGGAGTCATTATTTCCTTAAAGACTAAGTCTGCAGCTTTTTGGTGTATTTTGTGTAAATAAATTTCAAGATCATTAACTCCGTCTGCATTAACATCAATTTCCTTTGTTTCATTAACCCCGATGGTAACTGTAAATGGTTCACTTGAAATTAACAAAGAAACGGATTCATCTTCAAGCTCTTCAACCTTAATTTCATGTTCTTCCCCAGCAACCAATAATTTGATCCCACCTAATTTTTTAATTAATCTTGCGTCACCATCTTCAGGCAATGCACCATACTTTCCAGCATAGTCTTCTATAGTTCCCTTTCCTATTACCTTACTAGCAATAGGTGCTACAAAGTCTTCATTAGTAAATGGAGATGTTCCGCCAAGTATAACACTTTGTGTTGTAAAATTCAAAATTGTTTCTAAGTTATTCCCTGCATTGTCCTGAACAAAACATTTAACACTAAATGTACCTAGTTTTGCAGATTGAGCTGTTGAGATTGTGGCTCTTACTTGTGCAGTTGTATTTTCTGTCAAAGATAAATTTTCAGAATAAGAACTTATTCCAGGATATTTAATTGCAATATAACTCTTAGTTATGTCTATATTTGCAGTAGCATCTGTAGGCGTACAGTTAACTCTTAGTTCGCCACCATAATCTACGTTTAACGCATTTGTAAGATTCAGAAGATTCTCATCTGTAAACTGAATTGTAGCATTAGGGTTTGTACGATCTAAAACTATTCCTGTAAGAGTTGTAAAATTTAACCAAGCAATACCTGTTGCATTATCTATCGAAGTAACGTTAATTGTAAAGTTTCCATCTGTAAAGGAGCCATTCGCTGCTGGCCAACTAATATTAGCCAATGAATTATTAAGCAATGTTGCATTTGAATGTGTAAAAACTTTTATGTTAGAGCTATTAAAAATATCTACAGTAAGATTAGTGATGTTTAGTCGGTTGTTAGAAAATGTTAGATTTATCCAAACATTAGAATTAGTAGCTGTGTTTGAAGAAGGTGTATCAACAGTAATAGTAAGTGCAGATACTGCTATAGCACTAAGAACAAACGATAAGACTAATACACCAATTATTTTGTAATTAACAAAAGCACCCTCTTTTGCGACCATAGTTCAATAAACTACAAAATTATTTATAAACCTTTTGATTAAAAGATTAAGCAAGGAATTAATAAATCACAAGATTTAAGAAAGAATATTCTAAATTTAAGTTAACTGTGGGAGTGCCGGAGTGGTCAAACGGGATGGCCTCAAGAGCCATTGGCTTAGTGCCTACCAAGGTTCGAACCCTTGCTCCCACATTTATACAAAATGATAGAATATATAGTAGGGTTCTTTGCATTGTTAAGCGTGTATAATGAAATTAATTTCTTTTTAATCAAAAGACATGTAAAAGGTCCAATAAAAATAATGAAGGGTGCTGAAACTTTCACTAAAAAGAAAGGTAAAACGGTTGCATTATTATTACATGGTTTTTCAAGTAGCCCTAAAGAATTTGTAGAACTTGGAAATTTTTTAGCAAAGAAAAATATCTCTGTTTATGCACCACTCTTACCGGGTCATGGAACATCGCCTGAAAGATTAGCAGTTACAAAATATTTCCAATGGATTGAAACAGTAGACAATATCATAACTATGCTTGAAAAAGATTACAATGAAATTTATTTAATAGGCAACTCTTTCGGAGGGAATCTAGCATTAATCTCTGCAAACAAATCTAAAAAAATCAAAGGAATAATCACTTTAGGAACACCTATGCTATATAGGAAAGATAAACTAAAGAGGTATGTCTTTTTTCCAATCCTAAAAAGGATAAAATTGTTCCAAAAGAAAACCTATCAAAGAGATATGACTGAAATAGACAAAAGAAGGGTAAGTTACAACGTTATACCCTTAAAATCAATAAACCATGTTCTTAAAATTGTAGGCCTATCTAAGAAGAACTTAAAAAATATAAAGAGCCCATTATTAGTAATACAGACAAAAAATGATAGCGTTACTAATGAAGTAAACGGAAAATACATCATTGATAATGTTCAGTCTAAACAAAAAGAACTAGTTACAATTCCAGAATCATACCATGTGTTCATACTTGATAAATATAGACAACAGGTAAATAAAATAATATTAAATTTTATAAAAAAATGAAAATACTAATTAATTCAAATGGAAAAAGATTTCTCTGGAAATCTGGGGATCTACATACAGAAGATGGAATTATAAAAGAGTCAGACATAAAAAATAAATCTAATCAAATTGAAAGTAATATAGGGAAAAAATTAATTAAATTTGAAGCTAAATTTCAAGACCACTTAAAAGAACTTAGGTCCGGTCCTGCAACAGTAAATGCCAAGGATGCAGGAACAATTATTGCACAAACTGGAATTAATTCTAAAAGCAAAATTGTTGATGCTGGTTCTGGTTCAGGATTTTTAGCAGCATATCTTTCAAATGTTACAGACAATATAACCACTTATGAAAAAAACAATAAGCATTTTAAAATAGCTAAAACAAATCTAAAACAAATAGCTCCAAAAGTAATCATAAAAAATGGAGACGTCTCCGAAGGAATAGACGAAACTAATCTCGACTTAATAACATTAGATTTGCCAGATCCAGAAGACATATTAATACATGCAGAAAAATCTCTTAATTCTGGAGGGTATTTAGTATGCTACCTTCCGAGCATAACTCAAGTACAATCAGTAATTAATGCATCAAAAAATCATAATTTGATTCTTGAGAAGGTTCTAGAAACAATTGAAAGGGAATGGACTATCAGAGATAGAATTTGCCGTCCAAATCATCAAATGTTAGGCCATACTGCTTTTTTAGTATTCTTTAGAAAGTATTAAAAACCATTGTACTAGACAACTAATATTGCTTATTCTACTAACCATCTAGTACAAAAAATTAAGTGAAACCACTCTTAAAAGGGTTTCGGAGACAAAAAATGAAAAAAACAATCAACAAATATGTCATAGACACCTCTGCAATAATAGAGAAGATACCCAGTTCTAAGATCAAAGAAAAAAAGATTACTGAAGGAGAAATTATCATTCCACATGCAGTAATTGCAGAATTAGAAAGCCAAGCCAATAGAGGAAAGGAAATTGGTTTAATAGGGCTAGATGAAATACAAGAGATTAGAGATCTATGCAATAAAAAAATCACATTAAGTTTCTTAGGTGAAAGACCTTCTGAGCATCAAATAAGACATGCAAAATCAGGAGAAATTGATGCATACATAAGAGAACTAGCTTCTCAAAATGATGCAATTCTTATCACTGCAGATATAGTTCAAGCTAAATCTGGAAAAGCATTGGGGATTGAAGTTGATTTTATAGAAATTGTAAAATTCCAAGAAAAATTATCTTTAGAAAAATATCTTGACGATAAAACTATGTCTCTTCACTTAAAGGAAGATAGTTATATTTTTGCAAAGAAAGGTAAACCGGGTAATTGGAATTTAGAAAAGATAAACAACAACATATTAACCCATGAACAAATGCAAGGTTATGCACAAGAGATAATTGAAAAAACTAAATTAGACAAAAAATCATATGTAGAAATCTCAAAAAAATGTACTACAGTTGTACAATACAAAGACCTTAGAATTGTAATTGTAAAGCCTCCAATTTCTAATGGGTGGGAAATTACAATCGTGCACCCCATAACTAAGCTAAACTTAGAAGACTACAAAATCCCTGAAGACTTAGCGGAAAGAATAGAACATCAAGCTAGAGGGATTATAATCTGTGGAGAGACTGGTTCGGGTAAAACTACCCTTGCACAAGCAATAGCTGAGTGGTATGTAAATGACAATAGAATAGTAAAAACTGTTGAATCCCCAAGGGATTTACAACTACCTAGCTCAGTTACACAATATTCAAAAAACTTTGCAAGTGAGGGGGAAATACATGATATCCTCTTCCTTTCAAGACCAGACAACATACTGTTCGATGAGATGAGATCTACACCAGATTTTACCCTTTACACAGACTTACGTCTAGCTGGATCAAACATGATAGGAGTTCTCCACGCAGCTCAAGCAATTGATGCTGTTCAGAGATTTATTTCACGTTTAGATACTGGAATGATTCCTAGTGTTGTAGATACAGTTATTTTTATGGAAGCTGGAAAAATAGAAAAAGTTCTAACATTAAAAATGATGGTCAAAGTTCCAAGTGGAATGACTGAATCTGATTTAGCAAGGCCTGTAATTGAAGTTAGAGATTATCAGTCAAATAAATTAGACTATGAAATTTATAGCTACGGTGAACAAACAGTTGTTATTCCAGTTTCATCAGACACCAAAAAATCAGGTGCTATGAAACTTGCGGAAAAAGAAATTGTAAAATATTTTTCAAGATATTCTCCATCCGTAACTGCAGAAGTGATCAGTAGCTCAAAAGCTGTTATCTACATACCTTCAGATAAAATTGCGAAGGTCATAGGTAGTGGGGGACAAAATATTGAAAAATGTGAGAAAGACTTAGGAATGGGAATTGATGTTCGAGAGCTAAAAGAAGAAAAGAGGAACATCAAATATTCCATAATTGAAGATAAGAAGAACATAATGTTACTCTCTGAACCGGGCAGAACTCTTGATATTTATGCAAATGGAAAGTTCGTCACAACTGCAATTACAAGCAAGAAAGGTGAAATAAAGATAAATAAAAAAAGCTTGCAAGGAAGAGATATTTTGAAGGCCCTTAGTAATAAAAATGGGAGTATAGAAGTCAAGGCCTAGAATGGAAAAATACGTTTTAGATTCAAGACCAATATAATAAGATATTTAAAAAGATTTAATTGAAATTATAATATGGATCCGTAGCTCAGTTTGGATAGAGCGTTTCCCTCCTAAGGAAAAGGTCGCAGGTTCAAATCCTGTCGGATCCGCTTTTTCTCAAATCACACTTACCACTTACACGCAAAAGATTTCTAAGCAACATTACATTTATATGAAAAGAATGTACAAAGAAGAAATAGAATTTATTATAAAACTTATTCATCAAGGAAAAAGTCTAAACAAGATAAGTAAAATTGCAGGGAAAAGTAAATCAACAATATACTACTATTACAATAAAATAAACGGCATAACAATAAAAAAGATTTCTTTAAAAAATTTAGATAACGAATTCCTCGGAGAGTTTTTAGGAATATTCGCAGGAGATGGAAATTTTTATTTCAATAAAAAAGGTTACAAGTATCTTATACGTCTCTTTTTCAATTCTAAGGAAGAAAAATATGCAAAAGAAATAAAAGAAATTCTATCCAAAAGTTTTCTAAAAGAACCCAATTTAAGAAAGGAAAAAAATCAAAATTTAATAACAGTAGAGTACAGATCAAAAATTCTCATAAACTTCATTAAAAAATATCTAAAATGGGATCCCACAAAAAAGAAAGGAGAAAGTGTATGCTTAATAAAGAGCCAATTTCCAAAAAACTTCAAGATTGGATTCATTAGGGGATCTCTAGATAGTGATGGACATCTTTCAGAAAATAAAATTAGTTTTGCTTCAATCTCAGAAAAACTAATAGAAAACATAGAAATATTTCTCCAGGAGTTAGGATTCAAAAATTTCCATAAATCCTCATATTTGGACAAAAGAGGGAATAGAAAGAGGATGTACTACATAAATATCAATAAACCAGACAGAGAGAATTTTTTAGAATTGATCCAGCCTAGAAATAAAAATTTCTAACTGAAAAGCTTAAAAAAGGATGAATAGTTAGATTGTCCTATGCGCTGGTAGTGTAGTAGTTAGCATCCGAGCCTTCCAAGCTTGGGACGCGGGTGCAAATCCCGTCTGGCGCAGTTTTTATTTTCAAGCAAAGTGGTGACACCAGCAGCAGTTGAGGGAATGATCGGAACTACCGTTCGACAAAGTTGGCTGAACCTATTGTTGAAATCGCCAGCTTAATCAAGGTAACAACCCCTTCAACAATGTCAGAGGTTTTTTGTTTTCAAAATATGCGATGCACGGCTGGCGCACTTATTTTATAACAAATGGAGCATTTTTAGGAATATAAACTTTATCAGGAGTTAATTCTTTAACAGATTTACATCCAGTAGAAGCCAACAATTCATAAAAATCATGCTCTAAATTTTTAACATAACTAGTAACTTTAACAGATTTGTCAGATATTACTAACCCTTTTTGGAATCTAGGATCATGCGTAGTTATTCCAACTGGGCAGGTGTTTTTATTACATTGTAATGCCTGTATACACCCTAAAGCAAACATAAATCCACGAGCAGTATAAATTGCATCTGCACCAAGGGCCATAGCTGTTAACTGTTTACCAGGACTAACTAACTTTCCTGCACAAAGTAATTTTAATTTATTTCTAACCCTTTCCTCCACCAAAATTCTTTGAACTAAAGGTAAGGCTCTAAACAAAGGAATCCCTACATTATCCATGAAACTTTTTGGAGCTGCACCAGTACTACCTTCAGCACCATCTATTGAAATAAAATCTGGGAATATTCTTTGCTTTTTCATTTCTTTAATTAAATTTCTAAATTCTAATTCAGAACCAAAACATAATTTTATTCCAACAGGTAAATTTGAAAATTCTTGAACTCTTCCAATAAACTCAACAGTAGTTTCAGGATTTGTACATTCTATATGGTGTGATGGTGAAACAACATCCTGACCTAAAGGGACATGTCTAAGTTCAGCAATTTCTTCTGTAATTTTTTCTTTAGGTAACAAGCCACCTTTTCCAGGCTTAGCCCCTTGTGAAAATTTAATCTCAATCATTTTAATTTGAGGATTTTTTGAAAGGTCTCTTAATTTATCACCATTCAAAGAACCATCTGGATTTCTAACTCCAAACTTTGCAGTACCTATTTGAAAAATTAAATCACAACCTTCCATTAAATGATACTTAGGATATCCTCCTTCTCCAGTATTCATTGGAATACCTGCATTCTTAGCGCCACGAGATATAGCTCTCACTGCATTTTGGCCCAATGCACCAAATGACATAGCACTAACAATAAACGGTTTATCTATAGTATATTGATTTTTTATCCCCCTCTCTTCACCAAAAGTCAAGGAATACTTTTCCATATCATTTTTATCTACTGGATATAAAGAATGTCTCAACTTGATCTCTTCATCATCAAAATTTAACAAAGAACCGAAAGCTTCTGAAGAATCAATATTTTTTGCCTTCCTATAAACTTCTGCTCTTTCTGCACGGCTAAATGGCTTTTCTTCAACGTCATTCGCATACAGGTATTGTCTTAATTCTGGTCCGACACTTTCAATTATATATCTTGCTTGGGCAATAATTCCAAAATTTCTTAACAATGCATGTTTTTTCTGTATATGTCTATAATAGAAATTAAACAAAAACAACAATAAGAAAATAGCAGTTCCAAAATGATAACTCAAAGAATAAACACTCCCCAGAAATCCAAACATTACTAAAAAAATAACTATCCCTGCATTTACATACCTAGAAATTATTGGTAAATCTATTGCTAATCTTGCCATTTATTTAAACTTGAATCTCCTTTATTTATATATTTCCTTGAACTATCTTTTTTTGATAGATTCTACCGACTCTCTTAACATTTTCTCAGTATCTGTTTCATTTTGTTTATCTTTTCCATTTCCACTAGTTGGACGAGCATAAACTCTTGAAAGAGAATAACTTTGTGTTTTAGACTTACTAGAACTAATCCCATCATTACCAAAACCTTTCCAAGCTTTAGAATCACTATTACTAATTGTTTTTGCAGAAGATTTAAACTGGAAGTAAAAGAACAATGCTATGGAGATTATTAATATTATGACTATTGAAAAAACAATAAAACCTGAATTGCTATCACTTCCACAATCCTCAGGACAGTTTTCAGAATTTTCTCCCCTCAATGTATCACAAAAGCTATTTGGACATAAAGTATAAGGATCTTTTGCATCATTCAAACCATCAAAATCACTATCAAAACTATTTGGATCTGTACCTTTTTGCAATTCCATCGACAAAGTTAAACCATCTCCATCATCATCTTCACCTTGGGCATCAATACAAGAAACACTACAAAGACCACCGCAATCTACACCCATTTCACCTTGATTTTTAATATGATCATTACAACTTGGACAAGAAGGACAATTTAGTCCACCACAATCACTAATAATTCCACCACCTAAGTCTACATTAATTTTATTTTCATCTTTTTCTAGAATACCATTAGTGCAATCATTGCATGATTCACAAGGACCTCCACAGTCTAAGCCTTCTTCACCCGTATCTTTCAATCTATTAGTACAAGTTATCGGAACCCCCTTAGATCCCAAACTACAACCTTCATCAATTTCACCATTACAATTATCATCCAAATTATTTCCACTGCCTAGTCCACATTTTTCTACATCGGGCAATGTTGCATTCAAACAAGTTCCAGACCATTCGCCATACTCTGTACAAACTTCTTCTCCAAATACACAAATTCCAGTTTCATTAATAGGGCCGCATTGTCTTAAGTCTCCCAAATTACATTCGCAACCTTCATCAACTAATCCATCACAATCATTATCCTTAGAATCATCGCAAACTTCATCATTAGGGAATAAATGTTGACCTATACAAAAGCCCCACCTTCCACCTTCACAATATTGAGTGCCATAACTGCATTCTCCATCATCATACTCTCCGCATTGCCTAGATTCTCCATCATTACACGCACTAACACTAAAAGAAATTAACAGTAATAAAAATAGAACTAAATTACTTTTTAACAATATTTTTTGGTTTAAATGCATAATCCACTTGCTCCTTTTTCCAACCCCTTTCAAGAAGTGTTTTTATAATTTTTTCACGGCTTAATCCAGTTTTAAGCGAGCTTGAAATATAAGTTCTTAATTTTTCTTCATCACCAGGGCTTACAAATTGTGTAATTTTTCTAGTCTCACCTTTTGAACCTGCACCTGATTTAAAGAACTTAAAATAAAGTGTAACTGCAATTATAATTAAAATACCTATAAAAAACACAATTAAAATTCCAGACCAATTAACTTTTTTAGCACAATCTTCTGGACAAGAAATTGCATCTTCTAAGTAGAACTTTTCTCCATCAACTTCTAAAACTGCACATTTGTTATCTCCACAAACTGGGACAGATTCATACCCTCTAGGCACAATACCACTCTTAGGGATAAGAAGTGTCTTCAGTTCACTTAAACCAAGAGAAATATCTCCTTCAACAAAATAAGAATAACTAAATCCACTTACAGAAGAGACCTCTTGTCTATAAATATAGTTTTTACCTTCTTTGAACAAACTAAAATCATTAATTACTACATCACTTGGGCCTAACGCAAGAGAACTAGGAATAACCTCATAAACATAATAATTGCTCCCACGACCATTAATAGTCTTTTTAACCGATGTTCCCTCCAATAAAGAACCGTCAAACAATTCCAATTGAGAGTACTTCAAAACTGCATTAATTGTGAAATCCTTTTGGAGATAATAAGCACTTTCTAAATTCTCTCCATTTTCAACAATGTCTAAGGTAATATCCTCAGATTCAACAATGATTGTTTCTTCTAACTCAGAAAGAACATTTATCACCTTAGGTAAACCCTTCATTAAATCATCAAGATTATCATTTAGATTGGCATTAAAATCATCAATCTCTGTTAGATTAGAATTATTCAAAGAATTAAGTGTAGTTAAATAACCATTCAGTGTATTTAACCCAGAACTAACTTCATCACTCAAACCAAAACCATCCAACACATCAGAATAACTTGTTTGTTGTAAATTTAAAAAATTAATATATTCATTAATTAAACTTTTGGCACTATCTCCACTTAAGCCAGTTGTATTTCCACCAATATAAACATTCAAGCTTGTAGACGGTCCTGGATCTAAACTAAATTTAATAATATAGTCACCAGATTCATTTACAAAAGGAGTGAACAAAAATAAACCCGAAGTGCTCATCTCTAAAATTTCACTATCAATCGAATTTTCTAAATCAATATTGCCGATTTCGATTATTCTTCCTGGATCAGAATTCATCCCCATGTAAAATTGATCTGTTGATTTCAATCCGCTCCCAGTTTGAAATTTCATATTTAAATTCTCTACAGATAATACCCCTTCAGACAAACTTCCAACTTCTAAGGGTATTGCGCATTTTCCATCTGTTAGTTCTAAACAATTTTCAATTTCATTATTTAATACATCAATAAAAGCACCATAACTATTAACTAAACCCGCCATAAAATTAGCTTGACCATCCAAAGTTTCTGTATACTCTCCACTTTTTATCTTAATTAAAAAATCATCAGATCCCTCAGAATCACAAGAGTATTTATCTCCAGTAAAACTACAGGTATATGCAGAATTAGGATTGTTGCCTTCTATTCTCAGTTTAGCCTGTTGAGTACTTCCACTACCTTCAACATTGTTATATACACAAACTAAAAATTCTCCCTCGATAGCATAGCCCATATTTACATCGCAGCCATAATAGTTTGAACCTGCACCTTCTGGTTCTAAATCACAAACATACTGGCCACCATAACCATCACAGTCAACCAAACAACTAGGATTAGACAGCTGTACAATTGTTGCAGTAATATTTTCTCCTGCATCTAACTCCTCTAGCTTAGCATAAACTTGTACATCCCTTGTGTAAGGTAAATTAATTTTTTCACACCAATAATTAGAATTATCATTAGTAATTATTATTTCCCCCTCATCACTTTCAGTTAAGGTATCAGACAAGATGTAATCACTAGAATAACTAATAAAATCTCCAAAGAACTGCCATTCAATATTCCCATCAGCACCAAAATCTAAGTAGGGCATTTTTGGTACAGGACTTCCAGATCCATAAACATCTAAATTAAGACTTACAAAGGTGTCCGTATTTTTATCGACTCTAAGATACACAACTTGAGACCCAGCATCATTAAATGCAAAATCTGCATGTAATGTTGAACCAACTAAATTTTTATCTCCCTCATCAGTATTATAATAAATTCCTTGGTAATCTAATACATCTTTAAAATTTCTATAAACTTCTTTACCTTCAATTTCACCCTTAAGAACCGTATTAATTACAATAGGACCTGTTAAGTTAATGCTTAAGTCTAAAATTACTTCCTCACCTATTAAAAATGAAGGTGTAAAATTAGTATTGTTTGCTCCTAAAACAATGTCAATAGAAACAGGTTCATTAGTTTCAGCAGCTAATACTAAACCAAAACATAATACAATAATCCCAATAACACTCAAAACTCTGAATAATACAGCCAATTTAACCCTCTTTTTACCAAATAGACTCAAATGTCTACTTATTCATAAACTCCTTTTTAAACTATTTAAATATATTGATATAATCACCAATAAAAAGGTTTTTAATACAAAATATGCCATTTCAAATCATGAGTCATAAACTACAACAACTATTTGAAAAAAATCAGAAAAAACTGATGATTTTACCAATTCTTATGATAGTGGTTTCACTTGTATTTTTGATTACTACTTATTCACAAACAGGAGAATTAATCGATAAAGATGTTTCTCTTAGTGGAGGTATGACTTTAACACTCTACACTGAACAAGCAATTGATCAAATTAAATTAGAAGAATCATTGAAAAAAGACTTTTCAGAAATATCAATTAGAAAACTTTCAGAGTTTGGAACTAACAAAGAAATAGGTGTTGTTATTGAAACTCCTGAAATTAATGAAGAAGCAATTAAATTAAGAATTGTAGAAGCAACTGGAATAACTTTAACTGAAGAGAACTTATCTATTGAAGTTGTAGGTTCTTCCTTAGGAGATTCATTCTATTCTCAAATGATAAAGGCATTAATTTTTGCATTCTTATTCATGTCATTAACCATATTTATAGCATTCAGAAAGATTATTCCTTCATTAGCTGTTGTAATTGTAGCTTTTGGCGACCTAACAATCACATTATCTATACTAAACTTAATTGGTATGAAACTATCCTCAGCAGGAATAGCTGCATTACTTTTACTAGTAGGTTATTCTATTGACACAGATGTATTACTTACAACAAGAGTACTAAAACACAGAGAAGGTACAATCTGGGAAGGAGTTCTTAGTTCAATAAAAACAGGTCTTACCATGACAATAACAACAGTATCAGCATTAGCGGCTGCATACTTAGTATCCACCTCATTAATATTAAAACAAATGTTTGCAATTATTATCATGGGATTAATAGTAGATGTAATTTTAACCTATCTCTTAAACGCGCCAATGTTAGCACTATATGCAAAAAAGGAGAGTAAAAAATAATGGCAAAATTATTCGGTCCGAGAGTTTGGATATTAATCTTCTTTCTATTTATTTCTCTATTAATGATTGATCCTTCACCTTTAGCAACAGGTGTAGAAATAAAACAAATTGATTCTATATCTCCTGCATTAGAAGTGGGAATGGTAACCGGAGAAAAAATAGTTGAAATTAATGGTATTAAAATAAAAGATTTAACAGACTTTAAAACAGAAATAGACAAATTAGAACCAGCTTCAAAAGAAATTACATTAGAAACATCTAACGGAAAAATAACTTATAATGCTACAACATCTATAGGATTTTCAATAGACAGCAATCTAACAATCATAGCGACAGAAGATTTCGTTAATGCAGATCCCAATTCAAAACTAATCTCAATCAATGGAGAACTAGTAGATTCCCCAGAAAATTTTAACAAAATAAAATCAAACTTAATTCCAAAATCTAAGGTAATAATTAAAACTGATAAAGATGAGTATGCATTCTTGAGTACTGGAAATCCAGGTATTTCAGTTCAAGCAGCTAAAACATCTAACATTGAAAAAGGCCTTGAACTTCAAGGTGGGACTAGAGTTCTACTAGAACCTCAATCTGAAGAGGAAATTTCTACAGCAGATATCAACAACATAATTGATGTAATGAACAAACGTCTAAATGTATATGGCCTTGCAGACATAAAAATTAGACCTGCAAAAGACTTAGATGGTAACAGTTTCATATTAATAGAAATCGCAGGGGCTACAAGAGAAGAAGTACGAGACCTAATATCCAAGCAAGGGGTATTTGAAGCTAAAATAGGAGAAGACGTAGTATTCGAAGGTGGGAAAAAAGATGTCCCATACGTATGTAGAGACGACGGATCATGTGCAATCATCCAATCGTGTTCAACGATCGGACCTGAACAAGCAACCTGTAACTTTAGATTCTCAATTTCACTATCCTCTGAAGCTGCTAAAAGGCATGCAGAAATAACAGGAAAATTACAAGTTAATCAATCTGCTAACGGAGATTACTTAGAAAAACCTTTAGACCTATACTTAGATGGTAAACTTGTAGACACATTACTTATTTCTTCAGATTTGAAAGGTCAGGAAGCAACACAAATTTCAATTTCGGGTCCGGGTTATGGTACAACTGAAGACCTAGCTTATCTTGATGCAGTTGCAAACATGAATAATTTGCAAACAATCCTAATCACAGGTTCTTTACCCCTAAAACTAGAAATTGTAAAAATGGACACAATCAGTCCTGCAATGGGAAAAGAATTTATCAAAAATGCTTTCACTGCAGGAGCGCTTGCAATTTTAGTTGTAGGTTTAGTAATCTTCTTGAGATATAGAAAATTGAAAGTTGTAATACCAATGATTATCACCAGTGTATCAGAAGTGATAATAATTTTAGGGTTCGCAGCATTAGCAGGATGGAACTTAGATTTAGCAGCAATTGCAGGAATTATTGCAGCAGTAGGAACTGGTGTAGACGATCAAATTGTTATCACAGACGAAGTTTTAAAGAAAAGAGAATTTAGCTTAAACTGGAAAGAAAAAATAAAGAGAGCATTCTTCATTATATTTAGTGCATATGTAACCACTGTTGTTGCAATGTTCCCTTTGATGTTTGCAGGTGCAGGTTTAATCAAAGGATTCGCATTAACAACCATTGCAGGAGTAACCATAGGTGTATTCATCACAAGGCCTGCTTTTGCTGCAATGATTGAAAAATTGCTTAAATAGTCCCAACAACTTAATGATTATGAAAAGAGATAATTTAAAGAAAAATTTAATATTTCAGGGTGTGGGAGGGGTAATTGCAAGAATAGGGTCACTTATTTTTACAATAATTTTGGCAAGATTATTGATCCCTTCAGATTTTGGACTTTACAACCTTGCACTAACAATTATAATTAGTTTAACTGCAGTCATAGACTTTGGGTTAAGTACCACCGCCGTTAAGTTTATTGTAAGCTCAAAAACAAAAAAGCTTGCCCGTTCTAGATTTTTATTTTTATTCAAATTGAAGTTTATGTGGTCATTAGTAATATCCATATTAGTTTTAATTTTATCAAAATATATTTCTAACTTCTACAGTAATCCTCTTTTGGAGATACCTCTAAAGGTTGGGGCAATTTACTTATTCCTATACTCTCTCTACAATTTATTAGGGGCAATTTTTTTAGCATTAGAAAAGTTAAAATATAATACTTATATGGAAGTTATATTCCAAACATTTAGACTACTCCTAATCATCTTCTTTTTAAGGGTGGGTGGTGAAATAAGTCTAATATTTTTATTTTTAGCAATCTCTGTGGGGATTTCAATTTTATTTGGGGCTTGGGCAATAATTACCAAATTTAAATTTTTGATTAAAGGTCCAACTATCCCGGTTGAAAGAAGAAAAATGCTAAAATTTAGTGGATTTATAACCCTTGGTACTTTAGGAGTTATGATCTTCTCAAACATAGATAAACTCTATTTGGGTTATTTTGTAGATCTACAATTCATAGGGTACTATGCTGTAATTATAAGTCTCCTGGGAGGAGCAATTGGTACATTCTCTATAATGGGGATTTTTTTCCCGAGATTTATATCTACAAAAGAGAAATTTCTCGAAGAAAAATTCAGAAAAACTATTGAATTTATCTCACTTGTGACTATACCTGCAACCTTTGGATTTGCTTACATATCCATACACGTGGTCAGATTGTTATATGGTGACGCTTATGTCCCATATGACCAATATTTACCACTATTGCTTACATCAATAGTATTATCTCTCTTAATATTTGAAGGAATTATAAATGAGCTATTCAAAATGTTATTGAATTCTCGTAACCTTGCAAAAGTAACCGGAATAGGTATGTTGTTAGCAGCCGTCCTTAACATGGTTTTAAACCCATTACTAATAATATATTTTTTAAGATTCGGAGAGGGGTATGCACTCCTAGGAGTAGCATTAGCAACAGTAATTAGCAGGTATATTAACTTCGGATCTATGGTTTATTCGGTAAAACACAAGCTAAAGATTACATTGAAATATGATGAATTCATTAAACCGATTTTTTGTTCTATTCTAATGATAATCTTTTTAGCAATACTCAGGCCCTACTTTTATTCCTGGAGACTTTTGATATTAATATTGATGGGTGCAGGATTTTACATTCTAACCATGCAACTATTGAGAGGAATTAACTGGAAAGAGTTTAAAAAATTTATAAGTGAATAGAAATAGAGCTAAATTTTATTTGCTGCCTGCAACAAAGTTTTATTTTGAATTTTAGATTTATTTAAATGAATAAACAGTTTCTCTAAGAGGTCTATCTTTTCTATACATTCAAAAAGTCCGTGGACATACATTACAGAAAGTTTTTTAGTTTTAATTTTATTTTTTAAATAATCAAATATTTCATTATCACTATATCCCCTTACAACCAAATTTTCAATTATTGGCGTGTTCATCTGCCCTTTAATTGTTACAGGAACATTCACCAAATTAGTCCCCTTGACCTTAGAAGGTAGGTCTCCAAAATAATCACTGATAACTTCAAAACCATTCTTTTCTAAAACAGTTATAACTGAATCATTAGTTCTAAATGCTGGTGAACAAAAAGATTTAGGTTTGGTCCCAAATAATTTAACATATTTTTCAACAGCAGTAGACACATCTTTTTGGATATCTATTCTTTCAAGGTTTCTCGTCCATCTCCTATGTTTCCACCCATGAACTCCCAATTCATGACCTTCGTCTATAATTCGTCTTAAAATTTTTATATTATGTTTGACAAAATCCATAGGAAATAAGGCCATCCTAACTTTTTCAAAGAAACTAAAAACCTTAACTCTTCTCTCACTAGCACCTGGCACATTACCTCGATTCATCAATATTTCAAATATATTGGACTCTCCCCCCATAACTAAATAAAAACTAGCCTTGATATTATGTTTCGCTAAAACATCTAATAGTTTTGGCAAACCCTTAGAAATACCTTTTTGAGACTCTAAATCCACCCTTAAACAAAATGCCATAGCACTCCTGAAGAAAACATATTTTTAAAGTTAACTTATGGTGGAATACTGCTAATCCTAAGAAGAAGGATAATTTTAAGAATACCTGAATAATCTACCAAATATGAAGATTTTACAGATCACAAACTCTTTTTTCCCAGTTATAGGTGGGCAAGAAAAAGTAGTTTTAGAGCTTTCTAAAGGACTTAGTAAACGGGGGCATGATGTTACAGTCCTTACAACTGATTATTTGTGCAATGATGGTATGAAAAATAACAAAAAATTTAATTTTGACGTAGTGAGGTTCAAAAATAAGTATTGGCTTGCAGGATATGGTTATTCTAAAGATGCAATGGACTGGCTAAAAAATAATTATTCAAAATTTGACATTATCCATTGTCATGGCTATAATAGATATCTACCTGAATTTAGTTTAAGATTCTTAAGAAATAAAAAGCCTACAGTGTTCAGCCCGCAAGGATTTGTTCACACTGAAAAAAATTGGGTTTTTAAAAAGCTACATGATTTAACTGTAGGAAAATTTATTCGGCATGCTACCTATGTTACAGCACTCACTAAGGAAGAAGTTAACTATTATTCAAAATTCGGAATAAATAAGAATAAAATTTATGAGGTGCCAGGGGGAGTAGATTTAACTAAATTTTCTAAAAATAATAACAATAAACTAAAGTTGTTTAGAAAAAAATATAATCTGCAAGGAGATTTCATTCTTTCTGTAGGTAGAATTCATGAAAGCAAGGGGTTTCAATATGCCATAAAGGCCATAAAAAATACAAATTTAAAACTAGCAATTGTTGGAAAAGATGTAGGTTTTAAAAAAGAGCTTGAGAAAATAATTTATGAAGAAAGCCTACACGACAAAGTAAAAATTCTTGAAGGGCTTTCAGATGATGAACTTGTCAGTGCGTATAATTCTTGCTTTGCATTTGTTCTTTTCTCTGAATGGGAAGGTTTTGGAATTGTAGTTATTGAAGCAATGGCTGCAGGGAAGCCTATAATTGTGAGTAATAGGGGATCATTGCCATACCTTGTCAAAGATAGAAAGAATGGATTAATTGCCAGATTTCCATCAATAGAAGATTTAACACAAAAAATGAAAGAAATTGAACAAAATAAAAATTTAAGATTAAAACTTTCTAAGGAATCCAAGAAATTTTCTAGTTCATATTCATGGGACAATGTTGTTAAAATGACTGAAAAAATTTACAAGAGTGCTTTAAAAAATGAAAGATAAAAAAATTGTTTTTCTCCATGTAGGAGGCCATTATGTCCACAGGGCATTTGCCAAATCAGTAACTAGTAATTTTGTAGACATAAATGAAGAAACTATCCCCAGAGATTACGATGTATACCTTATGGAAGCAAGTTATTACAAAATAGCCCTTATGAAACTGTTTGGAATAATCAACAGAAAGAGTAAAATTATAAATATTTTTGCAGATCCAAGACTATATTTCATTAAATCAAAAACTTACCTTAATCCTAGGACTGGAAAGATAAAAAAATATCCATGGTGGAAAAGAAAAATTTCGCATCTTTTAATTAAAATGGTAAATGGCGGTTTGTGTGTTAGCAAATTTGAACAAAACCTATTAAAAGATTTTTCTCCATCGACACCGTCAAAGGTAGTACACCCATTTATTTCAGATGAAAGGATGAGTTCTTTGTCAAAAGTTTCTCCAAATCTGCACGGAGAAAAAATATTATTTATTGGAAACAATGATTATTATTACAAGGGGATAGATATTTTAATAGATTCTTTTAAATTATTGAAGGAAAAAAGACCAAACGCAGAATTATTCATCCTGGGAAACATCTCAAAAAAAAGGGAATGGAAAACAGATGGAGTGTTTTTTTGTGGTCGCACCGAAATAGAGCCTTTTTTGAAAAAATGTTCTTTATATGTCCATCCTTCAAGAGGAGAGGCATTTGGAGTTTCTATTATTGAATCATTATTAGCAGGAGTACCTGCGCTTGTCTCCGAAGATACAGGGGCGGGAGAAGTTTTAAAAAAAATGGACCCTAGCTTGTTATTTAGGTTAAATCCTAAAGAAATTTCTGAAAAGATAGATTCCTATTTTAAGACCTCAAAGGAATACAAGCTCAAATTGTCCAAAAAGGGGAGATTTGAAGCCAAAAAGTTTAGTAAAAATAAACAGGTTAAATTATTCAAAAAATCTTTTTTTGAAATATTGAACCAAAAATAGGGCATAAAACTGGTTAAGAACAAACATTTAAAAAGATAATTTCTGGTCAAAATTAGATGATTAAGAAAAAATTTAGGCTTTTCAAGCACATCATAATTAATACCAAATTTTTTGGAATAAGGTATTTGATTTTTAATATTCCCTATCAATTACTTAAATTTATTTCCAAGAATAATTTTTCTGCAGGCGGAGAAGACAAAATAAGGGATGTTAATTTTTACAAAATGTTATTGAAGGATACAGAAACAGGTATTCATTCTGACCTCCTTAGAGAGGGTAAAAGAGAACCATTTGCCACAGATATTTTAACAAATGATACTCAGCCAGGAGAAGTAGTATTAGAAATTGGTGCGAATATAGGATACTACACTATACTCCAATCAAAAAAAATTGGATCTAAGGGACAAATATATGCTATCGAACCAGAAAAAGAAAATTTTGAATATTTAAAAAAGAATGTTAAACTAAATAAGTTAAACAATGTAACTCTTTTCAAACAAGCCATAGGCGATAAAAATGGAGAATTAGAAATATATGCATATGAGCAAGGTAACTTAAACTCTCCATTCAAGTGGGATGATAATTACAAAGGAAAAGAAAAAGTAAAGGAACAGACCATCGATACATTCCTTGAAGGGAAAAAAGATCCTAACTGGATAAGGATGGATGTTGAAGGTTATGAGTACAATATTCTCATAGGTGCTAAAAAAACTTTAATGAATAAGAATTTGAAAAGGATGTTCATAGAGTTCCATTTCGGTATGGTGGAAAAACAAAATATGGTAGATCTTCTAAAAATGATAAGAGATTCCGGTTTTGAAATAGAATATGCAATAGTAGAAGACAAAGCTATCTCGGAATGTCTTGGAAGGTTTAGTAAACTTAAAAAGTTTTTTTATAAAAACCGAAGAAAATATGCAGTTCTTAAAAATCTTAAAATAGATGATATTCTAAAAAGAGATGATATTCTAGAGGGGTATATAGGTGCTTTTGAAATTTTCTTGAAGAGGAAAGATTAAAATGAATTCCAAAAAAGAAACTGATAATTCAAACATTTCAGTTATCATGGTAGTTTACAATGAAGAAAAAATTATAGAAACTTGTTTGAAAAGTGTGAAGAATGTTGCCTCTGAAATTTTAGTGATGCATGACGGACCTTGTAAGGATAATACTCTGAAAATTTGTAAAAAGTACACTAACAAAATAATTGTAAATCCTAAAAATATGGGGCTTCCTGGTCCAATACTTCCATGCCTTCTCAAAAAAGCCAAAGGACCCTGGATATTAAAAATTGACGCGGATGAATTTTTGTCTCCAGGTCTTGAAAAAAATATTAAAAAATTGGCAAAAAATCCTAATGCAGATGCATATTTATTCAAATGGCTATACAGAAATAACGGAAAGAACATTACTAAAAATTGGCCTAAAAAAATGGCATTATACAGAAAGTCCAAGGCTGCACTATTAGGTTTCCCTCACAGAGATGATCCTATTGTCAAAGGAAATATTATCAACACACCTTATTTATTAGAACATAGGCCGCCTAGAGAAGGGATGCCCACATGGAAAGAATATAATGAAAAAGTAATCAAAAGATATGCAAGGGTTCAGGCAGAGTGGACTTTAAGAGATTTCAATGAATTACAAAAATTCCAATGGGACGAAAAGGATTATTCTGGAGCAATAAAATTAAGGAGAAACTTTCCATTAATTTCGGCAGTTCCAATGGCAATATTAGCATTCTTCAAAATTTTATTTACAGACAAGGCATGGAAAGAAGGATGGCCTGCACTCCGTCAAGCACTAACTGTTTTAGTTTATTATCCTTATGTGGGGTATCTCATCTACAAATTGAAACAAGAAAAGAAATAGTTTTAAAAAATAAGCAAAGGTTTTTAATCGGCCCATGTGCAAGTATATGATGGGTTGGAAAAATATTTGGTTAATAAGATTTTATTTGTATTTATTCTTAAATACTACCCTTTTGTATATTCCAAATGTCCTTTTAAGGAGGAAAAATAGGTACATCTTTATTTTAAAAAGATTGGGTGTGGGAGATGATATAATAGTTACTTCTATGTTAGAACATTACTCACGAAAAGGAAAAGTTTATTTAATCTACCAATCCTACCCAGAAGTTTTTGAAAACCTTAACTTGAAAAAATATTTTCTTAAAAGAAACTTCTTCAACAATCAATTAATTTCTTTTTTAAGGACATCAACTCATTCAAATATTATTGGATCATCAAATGGAAATAGCAGTGAACAAAATTACTTAATTTATCCAGAAGTACGTGAAGGCAGACTTTTTTTAAGAGATGTATTATTTCTTTCACGCAAAGATGTTTTAAACGAATTAAAGATAGTTCCTAAAGATGCAAGGATCATATTTAGCAATAGCGAAAAAATTAAAATGGGCAAGAAGTGGGATTATTTAATTAAAGAAAAAATTGGTTTAGTTATCTCAGAACCTTTAAAAAAACCGGGATGCTCTGCAAAAGATTGGGGTGCAGACAAAGTACAAAAAGTAATTGATCTCACTAAAGACAAAATATACTGGGTGCAGGTTGGAAGCACAGCAGATAAAAAGCTTGAGGGATGTGTTGATCTCCGTGATAAAACATCACTTAGAGAATTATTCTATCTTTGTTCTAAATCCAGATTAGTGTTTACTACTGAAGGATTGCTTACACATTTGTCTTCAGCATTTAATGTACCCTGTTATACTATTTACTCAGGGTTTCACTATCCAGAAATTTCAAGATATAAAAATATTATTCCTATAGAACCTAGCCCATTGCCTGACTGTTCTTACTGCTGGGAGTCTCCGTGTAAGCTATATGAAAAACCTAAATGTCTAGAAAACATTTCAATAAAAGAAGTTGTGAGAAAGATAAATGAACATTAAAAAAATAATTAAAAAAGGTCTAGAAAGAGTCCTTCCAAAGAATATTTACAACTTAGTATTATTGGCTTACATTATAGGATTTATTAATATAAGGTTTTTATTTAAACCATTTGGATTTTGGAATAAAACAAGATTTGATATCGAAAAATTATTTAACATTAAACTTAAGAGACCTGTTCATATAGGGGAGTTCGTGTTTTGCCCGGAAGGGGCTTTCTTGCTTTATGAATCATTCAATGTTGAACCATACCGCCCATTATTAACTTGTTCAAAAGTTCTCAACCTGGGAGGTTTTATTGGAGACAGTGCAATATACCTTAGCCGTAAATGTAAAAAAGTTTATGTATTCGAACCAGAAAAAGAAAAATTTAAAATTATGAGTAAAAATGTACATAACAATAAATTACAAAACAAAATAATCCTTTTTAAATTCGCAGCAGTTGGATCATCTGTAAAAAAAATTATAATCAATAAAAAAGATTCTTTTGATATAGATTCTTCAATAACCCATTATAACTTTAAGGCAAGCCTCAAGGAAGAAGTTAAATGTATGCACATCAAAGATATTTTAGATATAGACCATTTTGATGGGTTGGAATGTGACATTGAGGGGGCAGAATGGGAAATAATCAATTTCTTCCTAAGAGAAAACACTTGGTCTTTCAACAAAGCAATCTTTGAATTACATTTCAGTAAGGAAAAGTTTAGTGAAGAACTAATTATTTTTAACAAATTTCTAAATTTTCTAAAGAAAAAAGGGAAAACAGTAGTTTTCTATAATGACTCTCCAAAAAAAACAATATCTTTTGAAGACATTGAAATTATTCCTGATGAAAAACATAAAAAAAGAGTAATTATGATGTACATTAAATAATGCGGATTTTTATTTGATATGTTCTTTGTTGGGAAAAGCTATTTAAAGTATACCTCTTGATTAGAATCTATGAAGCACAAACTACAGAAAGAGAGGAAAATTAATGTAAAACAAATTTTTGGAGCACATCAGATATATCAAGAGATTATCAACTTCCCTCCAAAAGATGTAAAATACTTAGGGGCTTCAGATGAAACTAAAAAAGGCAATTATTATCAAAGCAAGAAGGTGAAAGAGTTATTAGGGAGAATACTACAAATATTCCAATTGCCGAGGATGATTTTGGTTAAACCTGGTAAATATGACATTATACACAGCTCAAGAGGTATAATCCCTCTCCAGTTATTTTCTAATAAACCCTGGATAATTGATATAGAGTATTTTACTTCTTTTGTGGGTTTGAACAGGGAAATTATGATGAATAACCCACTAGCTAGAAAATTTATAAAAAATCGTCTTGAATCAAAAAATTGCAAGAAAATATTATGTCATTGTGAAGCCACAAAAAAAAGTTTTTTAAAATATTTTATTTCAAACAAGTTTAAATCAAAATTAGATGTACTATATCCTTCTTCCCATATCCATAATTATCAAAAGAATGAGAGGAAGAAAATCCGTTTCCTTGCAATTTTAAGCATCTTTCGTCAGAAAGGTGGGATGGAGATATTACAAGCATTTTCAAATTTGCAAAAAAAGTATCCTGGAATAGAACTTTGGATAAAAGGAGATGCACCTCAAGATGTGATAAAAGAATTTTCTTCTAAGAATATAAAATTTTTCCCATATTTGAAAAAAATTATCTCTCGTGAAAAATTATTGAAAGATTTTTATTTCCAATCCGATGCATTGATTTATACTACATTGTGTGACAGTTTTGGATATAGTCTTATTGACGGTTTAGTTGCAGGATTACCAATAATAACTACTAATCTTTTTAATTCTCCTGAAGTAGTTAAACATAATAAGAATGGAATTGTTATCCCCATACCAGGATATAAGCCTAAAGACTACATTCAGGAATATCCTTTAGAAAATTTTGATGCAACTGCCAAAAAAATATTCATAAAGGATTTAGAATCTGCAATGGAAACTATAATTAAAAATAAACCTTTAAGGGAAAAAATGGGTAAAGAAAGTCTTAAACTAATAAAAACTGGCAAGTATTCATTAAATGAGAGGAATAAAAAACTAAGAGCTGTTTACGATGAGGCATTGCAGAAATGAATTATCAAGAATTGTTTCCCGGAATTTTAGAAAATACCTATCCTCACCTTAAGGATATCTCTACTAAAAATTTACCTAAAATTAAAATGGGAGGAAAAGTTATTTCACTTCCATTTTTAGACACAGTAAACATCAAGAAATTATCAATTAAAGATGTAGGAGATGATGTAAACTGTGAAATACGAACTAGTGAATGGAATTCAAATCTAAGTTCTATAAGGAAACTTCTAACAGGGCAAGGTTTTAATGAAAATGAAGTTAAAGGGCATATAGTTTCAGATTTAAAAAGCATTGATTACATGTGGGAAAATTTCCACAAACATACTAGAAATGATATTAGGATGGCTGAAAAATCTGGCTTAGAGATTAAAACTATTGATTCAATGAAAGAATTAAAGAATTTTTATAAGTTGTATTTAAATGAAATGAGGAATTTTGGCACACCTCAACATTCTTTTAAATTTTTTAAAAATTGTTTTCGGATATTGAATGACTCATTCAGGGGGTTAAATTGTTACAAAGAAGGGGAAATAATAGGATCAATTATTTTATTTCTGGATGAAGATTATGCTTATGTTGCTTATAATATTTCTAAAGGAAAATTCAGAAAGTACAGGCCTAATGATATGTTATATTGGTCTGCAATTAAATGGTGCATATCTCATAAAATAACTTCCTTGGACATGGGGCAAATAGATTTTAATCCGTTAAAAGGTTCTAGAGAGTTGAATTTACTTAAATTCAAAAAAAAATGGCTTGGAAGAGAATATAAAAGAATATATTTCACAAAGGGGTTTTCTATTCAAGAAAATAAATCCAATAATCTAAAGAAATTTAGAGTTATTTGGAGATTCCTTCCAAAGCCTATTGTGAAAATTTTTGGACCGAAAATATGTAGTAGAATTATTTAAAGATAATTATATCTTCATTAACCTCTTAACAATCTCTTTACTAACACCAGCAACGCCATAAGGGTTCTTAAATTTACCAACTTTAATTTTTCCAGACTCAATAAGTCCAATAATTTCAACTGATTCATTAACATCTAGCTTAGTTAGAAAATTTATACCTGAGTCTATGCCTTCTTGTCTTTCTGTAAACTTTCTCAAAATGACGCATGGCTTTCTAAAAACTAAACTTTCTTCTTGGATAGACCCACCATCAGTAATCAAAAATTCACAGTTTTTTATTTGAAAAGAATAGTTCACATAATCTAAGGGATCTATTAAATGAATATTATGATTGCCTTTTAACTGGTCATACAATCCAAAGTCTATTAGTTTCTTTTTAGTATTATCATGCAATGAAAAGAAAGAAGTAGTCTTAACTTGACTTAAGATATCTACAATTTGAGTCATTCTTTTTTTAGATTTGATATTTTCATGCCTATGTATTGAAATTAATGCAAATTTATTTTTAGAAAGAGGTTTTATTTTTCTTTTTACCGCAAGATCATATGCAATTTCCACAGAATCTACAACAGTATTACCTACTTTGATTATTTTCCCAGACAGTCTAGCTTTTTTTAGGTTATCTTCAGACCTATCTGAAACTGCAAGTAGAATGTCTGAAAATTTATCAGCAATTCTCCTAGAAATCTCTTCTGGAAATGGTTCTTTCAAACTACCACTCCTCAGTCCAGCTTCTAAATGAACGTTTTTATATTTCTTAAAAGGATTAAATAGTTTAGAAGAAGCAATAGCAATTGCTGCAGTAGTCATAGTATCGCCATGATAAATTATGTAATCTAAATCTTTAATTTTTAACAAAGTTCTCCATAGTTTTATAACCATCCAAGAATTCCAAAAAATTGCTTTGCCCACACTAGTATAAAACTTACTACTAGCCTTAGGTTCCCTTGATAAGATTAAATCTGGTTGTTTTACAGAAAATTTCTCACATAAGTCTCCAAGACTATGTTGACCTGTATGAATGAATTTAAACGGAATCTTCTTTCTATCCAGTTCTAACATAACAGGAAAAGTTTTGATCAATTCTGCCCTAGTACCGATAACAATTGCGATCATGTACTTCAGACCAAAATAGAGTTTAAATATATTTCTTCTAGTCTTAACCTTGTACGGAAACTAGACTTTCAGGGAAAAAAGTTTGTATATACTCGGGTTTAGATTCTAAATTTGAAGGATAACTAATCTCCCAAATTTTAAGAGGTCCGATTAAACGTCCTTGATAAACAGCCATTGGAGAAGAAGCTTCATCAGTATATGCTAATTTAAAATATTCACTTTCTTTATCAAATATAAACAAATCTGAAAACAATGTTCTTTTAACTTTTGAACTAATATACAATAGAGCTCCTAAAGGCTCTTGTTGATTTCCATTAATTCTTGGAATTACTTTCAAACAACCACCAATTCCTTCTCCAGGAAAGTTTATTTCCTTACCTTCAACATAAATACAACTAACTGGAATTTGAACTTGTTGATTTCCATAAACTACAACTGCAAGCGGTTGTGCTATTGAGCCACCTTGGTCATTGATTACAACAGGTAATAAAAACGCTCCAATTCCTGCAGCCTGTTTAGGATAAACCTTACCGTCCCAAATAATATCTTCATCAAGCATAAATCCCCCACCATAAAATAATAATGTGTCTTCTCTTCTTTCTACAGATCTAGATACATCCAGCTGGAATGTAGAAATCCAACCCAATCTATCCAACGCTTCATCTGAACCTATACTAGCAAAGGCAGAATATTTTACAATTTCGTCATTAATCATTAACAAGTGCGTGGTGTTGTGCATATTCAAGAACTCTAAAGCCTCAGTTTCATTTTGTGCAGTAAGAACATGTCTTCCAATAAGATAGTCCCAGTATCCAACATTATGCCCTCCATCTGTAACAGTAGCTCTCTCTCCACCAGTTTGTACCCAATACCCATAATCCCACCAACGGGCAAAGATTGCATCTTCAGGAGTATTCTCTCTAACCCATGACATTCCATATTGCCATTGGGCATTATAGCTTGGACCAGTAAACTTCGATCGTTCATAAGTTTGTTTTGAAAAAGATAACAATGTTCCACTTACAGGAAGAACTAACAAACAAACAACCAAAAGAGTTACCAAAATTTTAGAATAATATTTCTTCAGTGTAAGGCCTTTCTTAAGGATTGTACAAATTAAATGTGCAGATAATATAGATATAATTGGACTAAAAATAAACACTAACCTGATAGCTCCTCTTGCAGCAATAGTCATCAGTATGAACCATACAAAAACAAATGTGTACTTCTTATCAATCTTTGAAATTTTATCCAAAACTTCTAATTTTTTATAGTAAGCAACAAGGTAAAACCCAATAATCAGAACGGCAAAAGAAATTAAAGATCCAATGTATAAAAATTTAGCAATGGGTGATGATCCATTTAATTTAGATGAACCTGCAGAATATCTACTGAAAATAAAAGCAAATAAGAACAATGAATATAGTACTGTAGGAACTATTCTTTTTTTATTAAGTGGTTTAAGCATTTCAAAAAATAATAAAATTGAACCTACGAAAAATGTCCAGAAAAATAATACTCCAAACTCGGCAATCCAATCAGTTACAAAAGGCTGTCTCTGCTCTGCAACAGTCATAGCTACACGACCAACTTGCATAAGATTAAGTAAACCGTTTGAAATGCTGTTAAATATATCTACAAGAGCAGAAGGGCCCATAAATAGGATAATAGAAAATATCGCTACAATCAAAGATAATATCGGAACTAACAATGAAACAGGTAGTCTATCAGAAATTAAGCCTTTAATTTTATCTCCAATTTTCCAAAGATTTCTTTCAAAAAAGAACCAATCCATAAGGACAACTACAAAAGCAAAAACTGCAACCCCTGTAGTAATAGATGTCAAGAATCCCTTCACACTTTCCCCTAAGATTATTGTTAATGCTAAAAATATGATCAAAAACCAAGATGAATAAGAGATTACATCGGTTTTTTTAATTTTTCCTAAGAAATATTCTACTAGTATGTATAGTCCGAATATTAAAAACACAAATTTTACTCCTCCCCAAGTTAACCAAAGTAAGACTGTAGATAAACCTGACAATATTCCTAATGTAATAGATCTTTTAGTGTTTGTAGCTTGCCATGAAACTACAAAGAAGTAAAATGCTAAGAACATAAAGAAAACTCCCATTGGTTCTTTATCGGAGAAACCTGCAGTAGTTCTATACAAAAATGAAGGAATGAATGATAAAAATGCAGTAGCTAAAACAGCAGTCCAGTTATCAAAAAGTTTTCTTACAAGCAAAAAGAAAACTATCATGGACAAAAAGAAAAAAATAACTGGATGGATAACATGGACAAAATCAAATGTTGCAGAGCTTCCAAAAAAGTTGAGAACTCTAAGAATAAACACATTAACTGAAGGAATCAACATTAAACTTGAAGGAACATCTGCTCCCAGTGGCGCTGACCTTAAAATATCGGGTATCAAAAAAGAACCAGTATCAGCTAAATGTTGTCCATACCTTTGAAATAAGAAGGGGTCCAATGCCAAAGAGACATATTTCCCAGTAGTAGCATCTTTCAAAAAAGGTAAATTCAGAGTCCTAAAATAACTTGCAAGCACTATAACTAGCCCTACAATAGAATAGGCTAATTTGTTGGAATGAATTTTGATAAAATTAAAAATGTTATCTAAAAAGGGCTTTGATTTATTCCCCAAACTTTTAAGATCCATGAATAGTTAGGTCTCAATTTGATTTAAATAACTAACTATTACCACTTCATTTAAAAAGCAATTAAGTGCACATTTAACTATGGACAATAAAAAAATTGAAGGGTTTTTCGAAGATATCTCTATATCAAATGAACTCCAGAATATCAATGCAGAATACTCACCAAAAGAATATTCTAACGATTCAAGGGGGTATTTCCTCATAAAAGTAAACAGGGAAGAAAACGCCATTGAAGTAGGGTATTGTACTCCTAAAAACATTTTAGAAAAGAGAATATTGGGTAAGAATCCAATAGAATTATTTTATACAATTATTAGGTTGGGACTAATTTCTAAATTAGAACACGCTGCAGACCTAGGCTCAGAATTGCAAAAAGCATATATCGCACTTAAAAATAATTTAGATTATATTCAAGACAAAGATCTTAAATTAACCAAATAATTACAGAAAAGAAAACCTGCATTGCAATCAAATAATTTGTAATTTGTTTTTCTGTATAATTTCCAGTTCTAGTAAATAAATGTATAATAGAATAAACTTTTTCATATTTCGATAAAATTTTCCCATTAATCCATATGCCAAAAGTGTCTGCAGAAAAATTACTTCTCCATTTAAGCAAGAACTCTACTAAAAAAGGAATTGAAATTATCAATGCTGGGAATTCTAACCCTCCAACAATTGCGATAGTTGCAAGAGTTCCACCTAAAAAGTACGTCAAAGAATCTCCTGGAAAAATCTTAGCAGGCATCTTATTGAAATACCAAAATACTAAAACCGCAGATAATGCTACAAATGCAATTAAAGAAGCTACAAAGATTTGATGGACATAAGCATACATTCCTAAGGAAAATAAGTAAACTGCCCCCATTCCAGCTTCAACCCCATTAAGTCCAGCAAGCATATTGACCATATTTGTTGCACCCACAAAACCAATTGGAATTAATATCAAGGGATATATCCAACCTACAGAAATATCACCCAAATAAGGTACAAATAATGTTGCCCTTTCACTTAAAACAATCATAAGTGGAATCGCACCTAACAATGTGAGCAATGGTTTTTGTATCTGCCCAAGTCCTAATGATTTTTCATTAGATCCATGAATAAATGCATCATCAAAAAATCCAACAAGTGTAACCCAAATTATTGCAATAACTGAAGCAAGAATAATTGTTAATTCGGAACTCCCAACACTCCAATTTAATGTTCCAACATAAAAAGTATTAATAATAACATACAAAAGTATTCCTACTAAAAAACCAATTAAAACTGCAAGGCCTCCAGAAATTGGAATCAAAGGTCTATCTTTTTTATTTTGATCTTTTACAATAAGTCCAACTTTAGTCAAAAATAATATTAACCATGTTATGGAATGGTAAGTAACAAAAACTGTAACTATGCATGCCAATAAGAGTAAAATATCCATATAAGGAACTTCTATTTATCTTTTAAAAGAATTGCTATCTATCAAAAACTGATTATTTTTGGTGTAATATACACCTCGACCATAGCTGCAACGACCAATAAAGCCACACCTATCAATAAAAGGTCTATGGCATCCCGCATAACCCTTCCAAAAGATTTTGAAGAAAAATCATGTCTAATTACTGCAACCCCGATAAGTCCTCCAGCAAGACCACCTACAAAATAGGACAAAACCTCAGGGATACCATGGATGAAATACCTTGCCAAACCAATGCCATAAATCTGAAGATAATTTGCAAAGGAAACCATTCCAAATTGAGCAGCATAAGAACTTAAGTGAGTTCTAACAAAATTTCCAACAGCTGCAGCAATTACACTTGCATTCCATGCCAAGATAAATATTGCACCTGCACCATAAAAGAAACTAAAGAATACACAAAATAGCATTACTTTCACATTATTACTAAATATCCTCAACAAAAGTCCTTCCGAATAAGCACTTCCAGAGATAACGTCTCCTCCAGTCACCACCTTAGCATTAATTTCACTAATTGTATGTGATTGAGATGAAAAAAGATTAGTAACTGTATCTACAGGTAAAATCAAATATAATAAAGAAAAGGCAACAACCATTCCAAAAAATAAAAACATAAATGCTGCCAAGGCCTTGGAATGTTCTCCCAATAAAGTTTTTTCATCATCAATTACTAAATCCTTTTTCTCTTCATACCTCAAGGTATTATACATTAAAGGAACAGCAGCAATAACTGTCAGAAGAATCATCACAATTGTGGCTTGTTCTTCAAAAACCCAAAGTGATAGGAAAACTCCTAAGGTAGCATAGACCATTCCAAGAAAAAACAAATTCCAAGGTTTTTTCTCTGCCCTCTGTGGAGAAATTAAAGATTCTAATACCAACATATCACCAATCTTAATTACAGATTCTAACTTTATATAGGTTTAGTTTAAGAATTAATCTTCTTCTTCCTTCCGAATATTATGTTTAGTAATTCTAACTTCACCTTTTTTCAGTTTTACAACCAAGTCATCACCATTCACAAAACCAATTCCTTTAGTAATAAATTTAGGTAAGCATAAAACGCCTTTGTCTATATGAGATTCTATGTACTGCTCATCAAAGCCATTTTCATCAGAAACAACGTTTTTTACTTCACCCAATTCTTTTTTCTTTTTGAATTCAACAGCCCTGTCATACAGTGCTTTAGCAACGTCCCTTGCAATATTTTTACCAGTATATTTCATTATACCTTTCAAACCAGGACTTAAATTAACTTCAATAACTGAAGCCTTTCTCCCTTTTAGAATATCAACTGCAGCAATATCCACACCCAATGCCCTTGCCGCCTTAACAGACATTTTTTCAATTTCAGGATCAAGCATTATAGTCTCACCTTTTCCATCTGCATGTATGTTCGCCCTTACATCTGCAGAATGTGAAATTCTTTTCATAGCCCCAACTACTCTTCCACCTGCAACTATAACCCTTATATCTTCACTCTTTGTGTCGCCAGTTTCAATATATTCTTGAATAATGTAAGGCTGTTTGAAAACATCCAACGCGTCAATCATAGATCTAGCAGAACTTTCAGAATCTGCAAACATAACACCTTTTCCTTGAGTACCTTCAGGAATTTTAATTATAACTGGATAATTTATTTCACCCAATAAATTTTTTGCTTGTTTAGCATTTGACACAAAATAACTAGTAGGTATGTTAATTCCTTTTTGTTGCAGTTCTAGTGCACCTAATAGCTTGTTATGCCCTAATGTAAACGCACTAGGTCTAATGGGCATATAGACTTTTTTATACAATGCTCTTGTAAGTGCAGTTTGTAGTAAAACATATTTATAACTCCCTCTGACATAAATTGCATCGAAATCTTCAAGTTCGCCTTCGTGATCCTTAACAACTAAACTATTATCTTTTAAAACAAGTTCAATATTTTTCAATCCAATTTCAGTAACAGAATCAAAGAAGTTTTTAGCTTCCTTAGCAATCATTTTACTACTCTCTCCACCAAGACTGATAACACAAAGTTTCATTTTATTTCATCCCTTGCGTTTCACAAGTGTTTTTAATGATTTCCTTATTAGATTTTTTGAGTCTCTTTTTAGGATCAATAATAAAATTTTGTCTTAAAATGTTCTTCCCAATTAATACCGGATATCTCAAATGTTCTCTATCTGCTATATTAAACTTAGATTCAACTATCCTTCCAGCTATTTCAATTTTTAGCATAACTACGGGTCTAACTGCCCTTCCATGTGTATTCACAACTGCAGCGCGCCCTATCACTGGCCCTACATTTAGTATACTCGCCAAGTCGCTGTCTATACTACTCACCCCTGCACCTGTATCAATTTTAGCACGAATAATCTTTCCGTCTATTAATACATCTTCATAGAACCCAATAACTGTTTTTTCATTAACCATCTTTAATTAGAAGAGTTATTTTGAAAATATAAACTTACCTACTTTCATTTAACACATCTCATATGCATTGTACAAGAACATTTATAAGCATTTAAGAGGTTTATAAACACATGGCAACAGAAAGCATAGAACATTACTCCAAATACTTCTTCTTAGCCAGTTTTCTGGGAATTGTGCTACTTTCAATATATTTAATTAAATCTTATATTATCACTATCGTTGGAGCAATTTTATTATCTTACATATTCTATCCAATTTACAAAAAGATAAATAGTAAGATTAAAAGTAAAAAAATAAGCTCATTTCTTACCACATTTTTAGTTGTAATCATAATTATTATCCCACTAATCTTTGCGGCAAATGCATTGATTTCGGAATCTGTGCAAGTTTTTTACAGTACTAAAAATTTAGATCTCTCTAGCATTGAAGCTACAGCAGCAGCACATTTGGGAGAAGATGTACACATTGGTAAGTATATCACAGATAATTTAAACAAAATTACTTTAGGAATCGCAAGAGGGACTTCAGAGTTTTTAGTAAGTTTACCTAAAAAAATAATTAGTCTCTTTGTAATGTTATTTTTAATGTACTTCCTGTTCATGGAAGGTAAAGGTATCACAGATAAACTAAGAATGCATATTCCTCTAAAAAATAATCAAAAAGAAGAGCTTGCAAAAAGATTTAGTAATGTAATTTACGCATCTATTTATGGTATGATTGTAACAGCATTTGTACAAGGTGCAATCGGTGCATTAGGATTTTGGATATTTGGAGTTAACTCTCCAATTCTTTGGGGATTAGTTACAATCATTGTTGCTATTCTTCCTTTCGTTGGTGCAGCATTAGTTTGGTTACCTGCAGCATTATTCAAATTAGCAGCAGGAGAAACATTCAATGGATTAGGTCTATTAATTTATGGGATGTTTATTATAAGCACAATTGATAATTTCATAAGGCCTGCAATAATTGGAAGTAGAGCAAACATTCATCCAGCAGTAGTTCTTTTGGGAGTTCTTGGTGGAATTGAGATATTTGGATTTTTAGGTATTATAATAGGCCCATTAATCTTATCTATCATGACCATATTCTTAGACTTATACTTAGTTGAAAAAATAAAACACTAAGAAAAAATCTATTTAAAAAAGTTGTATACCCCCTATAGAGAGTGAATAACGCTTTATTCTTCAGAAAGCTTTATATATAAAACAGAGCCCATTTAGCAAGTAAATACATAGTTTACAATATAAATATAACCATATGGGGTGGAAAGATTATGAATATGAAAAAAGTTACGGGCCTTATAATTCTAGGCTTATTTGTGATAATTGGTGCGATGACAGTATCTGCTAGTGTTACAATAGATACACCTGCAACAAGCACAAGTTACACTAATACTGCAACGGCTATTGTTATGAATACTACAATGGATCACGAGAATACAAGGTGGGTAGAATTTTGGGTTTCAGATGATGCAGGGGATTCATGGAAATTAGCTTTGAATATAACAAATCAAACTAGTAATCAAACATTATTTAATGGAACTATACCTGTGACAAACTTTTCCACAGATGGAAATTGGACACTTAATGCAACTGCATGGAATGAATCAGTATATCATTCTGCTAGAGTTTCAAATGTTTTAAACATTGAAAGTGTAGCACCTACTGCAACAGTTCAATTTACTGATAGTGATTTGAACAACCTTACAGAAAATTTGAAAGTAGATTATGGAAGCGAAGTTTTAGTTAACTGTACACCTACAGATGCTACTGCAGGAATAAACATCTATAAAAGTTATATGACTATTAAATATCCTGGATTGGCTTCATATAGTGACAATTTAACATTAACTGCTAACACAACTTCTCAAGTTACTGCAACTATATTAGATAGTCAAACAAGAGGAGACCTTGGAGAATTTAGTGTTAAATGTGTTGTAGAAGATAATGCAGGAAATTCATTATCAACAACATTAAACTTCACTACACAAACAGTGGTTATCGGAGCAGGTTCAGCAGCAGGCGGATCAGGTACTGCAGCTATTGAAGGATGGGTAAACCCAGTTGGAACAATTAAGATTGGTTCTGGCACTGTATCCAATGGTGGAAGACTTACTACTGAAGGCGAAAGCAGACTTATGAAAAATAATGCTGCAATTAAATTCGATATCAGTGGAGAAAACCACAGAATTGAAGTTAAAACTGCTACAAAAGATAAAGTTGTATTAACAATCTCTTCAGAACCTTTTGACGTTACAATTAACGCTGGAGAATCTGATGAAATAGATGTTAACGGCGATGGCATTGCAGACCTTGAGGTAACTTACCACAAGCTATTCGCAGGTGCTTATGCTGACCTAACATTTAAACAAATTTCAGTACCTATCAAAGAAGAAGCTATGGATGATGGATCCGTAGAAGAAACAACTACTGAAGAAGATACAACAGAATATGCAAATTCAAATAGCGGACTAACTGTTACACTTGCTGTAATTGTAATCATCCTAATAATTGGATATGCATTAATCAAAGGAAAGAAGAAGTAAGCTTCTTCCTTTCCACCTCTTTCTTTTTTTTAATTTTTCATAGATAGAAATATCTTTAAACTAAATTCCAGGAACCTCATTAAAATGTTAATAATCTACCATAATCCTAATTGTAGCAAGAGTAGAAAAGCTCTTGAGATTATATCATCTAAGACTAAAGAATTTACTATCAAAGAATACCTTCAACAACCATTAACTAAAGAAGAATTAAAAGAAATACTAATTAAATTAAAACTCCCAATACAGGAGATTATACGCACAAATGAAAAAGAGTTCACAGATTATATTGGGGAAAAATTATCTAATGAAAGATTATTAGATTTGATAATTAAACATCCGATATTATTGGAAAGGCCCATTGTCATTAATAAAGATAAGGCCGTTATTGGAAGACCTCCAGAAAGAATATTAAAATTATTAGAATGAAACAAATAAATATTTTCACAAGAGAAGACTTTAGAAACTGGTTAGAAAAATACCACAATTCTGAGAAAAAAGTTGCAATTAGGATTCATAAAAAACACACTGGTAAACCCTCACCATCCCATAGAGAACAAATTGAAGAAGCCATTTGCTTTGGATGGATCGACACTGTCCTCAAAAGAGTGGACGAAGACACATACCTTAGAATGTTTACACAAAGAACAGAAAAAAGTAACTGGAGTAAAAATACACAAGGATATGCTAAAAATTTAATGAAACAAGGTCTAATGTCAGAAAGGGGAGAAAAATACTACAAATTAGGATTAAAAAAGCCAGTTCTAGATTTTGGAATTCCAAAAAATCCAAACATGCCAATAATTCTCAAGGAAGCATTAAACAAAAACAGGGCATTAGAAAAAAGATTTCTTAAGTTTCCACCATCTACCAAAAAAATGTTATACAGATGGATACTTCGTGCTAAATTACTAGAAACTAGAAACAAAAGAGTTAGAAAAACCTTAGAGATTGCTAAAACTGGAAAGGTAGAACTAACTACGAAAGAATAAACGCCGCAACCCGGATTTGAACCAGGATGCCCAGAGGGCCCGGCTCTCAAGGCCGGTGCAATACCAGATTATGCGATTGCGGCAGATGAATATACTTCATTTAAACGACTTTTAAACTTAACTCATTATGCATAATGTCGAGATTAATAAAATTTAGAACTATTTTTTCTTAAGAGCACAACACATACGACACATTTCAAAGGCCCCATAATCTTTAAAATGTTTTCTAATTTTAATATATTCTGGAGAATTCACCACAGTTAAAGCTGATTCTTTTGTTAAGTCTCCACCATCCTTAAGTTTCATAAAACAACACTGATGTATACTATTATCGCTATAAACAGTCATACCATAACCATCAAAAAGACTGCAACCATAACCTTTTAGGCTTTTAGATTTATCTAGCACACCTGGGTCCTCTAATTGGATGGTACTACCAAACAGTACACCGTATTTACTAACAATCTCCTTAATATTTTTCATTTTTTGAGGAATTTTTTTGAAATCTTTTTCATTTAAGGTTCCAAGAGGATTTTTAAGAGATGTAACAATTATCTGAGAATCTTTTCCAGTTATTCCTTTAACAAGTCTTTGAGTATTTAGTTTAAGTTGTTCTGTAACAGAATTTTCCATGATAAGAGTCACTTTTCCAACTTTCATTTTACAAAGGTACTCCACTATTTTCTCCAAATCATCAAAGTTAGCTTTTTGAACGACACATGCAACATCAACAAAAATTTTCGCATCTACCAGTCTTTTGATGTATTCCATAGTTCTTTTGAATGCATCTTTTCCACGCCTAATTTGATCATGGAGTTCTCCAAGCCCATCAATAGAGGTAGTTACCATTTCCAAATTTTTTAATTTTATTAATTTATCAAAATTTGGGACATAATAAAGATTTGAAGAAAGATCATATTTAAAATTCATTTTTTCCATAAGATCTATAAATTTCCACATATCTTTATGAACAAATATCTCGCCACCAACTAAAGAAATCTTTGTTACACCTGATTTTTTAAGACTTACAAGGATCTTCTCAAAAGACTCATAACTCATATTTTCCCAATCTTTTATTTGTCCTTGATGACACATTCCACAATTCAAAGAACATTTCATAGTAGGTGTAATCCCTACTTCATCAACCTTTTTAATTTTTAAACCATTTGAGAGAAATTTTAACCTAACTTTCTTTTCTAATTTCCTAATAAGTTCTCTCGTATCACGGACCTTGCCTTTAATTAATACCATTTTCGAATAAATTAGAATTAAAAATTCTTTAAAAACCTTCCCTTTTCAAGGAATTAATTTTATTTAGGGCATCAATAAACTAATTTATTATGGAGGCTTAACTCATTATACCAATCATTGTAAGATATAATCTATCTGCAGCCCTTATTAATTCCATCTCATCAGGGCTTTTACCTTGAACAATTAAACATCCGTTTTCTTCAAACACGGCGGTTTCATCTCCAAGCCTTTGCCATATCACTAAAGTAGTTTCATCAGAATCCTCACAAGTTTTAACTGGCTGATCTTCAACGGCTAAGTCTAACTCTTCAGACACTCTTGTTAAAGTTTTATTTACTTCTGCCCCATACAACAAACTCAGTGGAATAGCCATTTCATTAGCAGCTACTAAAGTAGGCCCTCTAAGATCATCAAAAGGATCTTCAGTAATATAAAAAATACTTTTTCCAGATACAACATCCCTTACATATTCTGCATCAATAGAAATGTCTTCCAACTTCCTAGGATCATTTCTTACAGTCATCAATGTAGGGTATTCTGCATCATTAACAAAAAATAGCATATCAAAACCTACCCCATTTTTAGAAGGATTAAATTTTATCCCATTGTATTCAAAATAAAGTCTATCCACACTAGAGTTGCTAGCATTAAATAAAAATACAAATGTGACGATCAAAACTCCTAATGCAACAACACTGATTATTCCCAATTTCTTTTGAGACAACTCTGATTGTTTCTTATCCATTTCAGAAGTATTAATTTCATCATTCATAGAAAACACCTGCATAACTCAATATGATTACATCTGATATTCCACCTAAATAACCAGAACTACCCTTAACTATTAAACATTTGTTATTATAACTAATTTCTTTCTCATCAGAAATTTCAAATCTAACCAAGAAATCATTTTCACAATTTTTTATAGGCTTGTCTAAACAAGATTCTTCGTGTTCATTTCCTTCGCTACAAGCTAAAGATATAGGTCTAACCCTTGCAAGATTAGAGTATAAATTTCCAATCAATTGATTAGAAGATACATCGGACACATCGAGATAAACTCTTTCCTGACTATTAAAATCAGAGATAAAATTCAAAGGTATGTCCTCATAAAACCCTTCCACCTCTGATGGACCATTCATAATTCTATACTGAATCTTGTCTTTTTCAAACAAATAGTTTCCACCATCTGATCTAAAGTAAACACCATTATATTTTACAGCATCTTCACCTTGAGAGATACCACCAATCATAACTCCAAAGATACTTAGAACCATGATAGAAATAATAAAAAAGGGCAGGAATAGCTTGCTCTTATTATTTTTTTTCTGTCTAGACATTTTTCAATTAACCAATATGCTTATCAGAAGACTTATCTTTATCTTGTTTTATTTGTGAAACATTAACTGAAGGCATAGGTAAATGCGTAGGTAATGACAAATCTTGTTCAAGTTCTAAGGCCTTAATATTACATCTATCTAGAATTCTATTAATCACCGGAACTGATACACTCTTAGGGAGTTTCTTAGTCTTAGACCATAAAATCATAACTTTTTTAGCTTCTGCTATAGGAATCATATAATTTACAGAGCCACTCATCATAACTTCAGCTATATCTGGATTGTATTTCACAGAATAATCAAAATCTAGAGTCAAAACACCTTGACTTTTATCTGCTAAAGGGAAATTCTCATCACTAACATTAGACAAATCTAAATCATAAGCCACCTTCATACCTTTTACAAGAGGCTTTTTCCTCTCAATACTCAACTTGTCGAAATTAAAACCAATAATCATTTGTTCCTCCAATAAATCTAAGTCTCTGAAGAAATATCGATTTATATACCTTACTATAAGGCATTAAAAAAAGAAAAGGTGTGTGGCTTTAAGCCACACAATGACTATATCTAAGCCATATATTCGCTACCAGATAGATCTTCATTGGTGTAATCTGCCAATATTTTTGCTGCTCTTCGAGTATCTGTACCTTCAGTTCCAGCTACTAATAATGCCACATTGTCGCCATTTTCAACCATACTGATAATTGCTTCACTAGGTCCGTATGACCAAGCGTCACAAGTCATGAAAAGATCAGCTGCAATTGTGTTTGCACACGGTCCTCCAACTACAATTAAATTGTAATCTTCTGGGCTTGATACATCTTCATCCAACAAGTTCGCGATTGTTAAATCTGCTACTGTGCATGATTCACCAGCTGCGGTTTTTGTTGTTGTGGTTTCGCCGAAAGTTACGAATACTCTAGCTCCTCTTTGAGATAGTGGGTATTCAATAGTCAATGTTTCTGGGTTGTCTGTAGATGATGCATCATATAATGTCCATAATGCACCATAGTCTGTCATACCAGAATAGTAGTCATTGTTTTCTGCGTCTTCTAACAAGTTATTAATTCCACCAGTGGAATTAAATCCTCCATTAGACTTGTTCAATCCAATTTCATTACCAGTTCTATTGATAATATTTATGGAAGTCCACTCATCTCCAGCTGCACCCAAACTTTCAGGTCCATCTTCATCGAAGTCTTCCTGTAATGTAGTTACATTAAAGTTAACTCCAACACCAGCTGTTGTTAAATTATCTCCGATGTTAGACCAAACTCCAGTGTTATTAGTACCGTCGTTATTTGTCCAACCTCCACCTGTAGAAAGTCCGTGATTTCCTAGGTCTATAATAGCTCCACCGTTAGTAGTAATTCTAACTTCTTTGTCTGCTGCAATTTCTTGGATAACTCCATCTGCATTTAGGTCTACCATTAATGGAGGTATTCCAGCTGATGCATTTGCAACGTAAATTTTGTATGTTGTTCCTCCAACATTCAAATCTCCACTACCTAATGTACCATTCACGGCACCAGTTGTTGAGTAAGTTACAAGTCTTGTTTCACCTGTAGCCATGTCTTCAAACTTCAACTCATTGTTTTGAGCGTCGTAGTTACCGTATCTCATAACGTGAGAAATAGCTTCATTGTCATAACCATTAGCTGCATCAACATCACTTAATACAAAGTAATCTAAATGACCCACTGTAGGTATGTGAACTGATGCATTTTGTTGTCCAGTTGTAGTTCTATTATAGAATCCTTCTTCGAATACAAGATCCCTGTTATTTGTACCATACTTGAAAGTTCCACCTTCGTTTGTAATGTAAGGAACATTGTAAACTAATCCTTGCATATTTTCGAAGATTAAGTTATAATCATCGTCTCCACTAGGATCTAACTTAATGATACTTGTTTGTACATCATCTAACCCTTCGTATCTGATGTCCCATTCAGTACCTAGCATTCCTTGCGGCTCGTCTAAGTATTCTCTTACACCGTGTCCAGCTTCTACCCATACATCGTCGCCATTTAAAGCGTCAGCGGATAGTCTGTACTTGATGGTTGAAATTTCTAATTTTGTAGCTGAAGATTGTTCTGCTGCAACGATTTGAACCAATGCATTGGTCATATCTTCATTGTCAATTTCAACATTTTGTGAAAAAGTTGTATCTGTATAAAGTGTATCTTTTAGAACTAATTTTGTAGCTCCTAAGTACATTTCTACGATATCTCCAGAACCAGCTTCACCAGCTTCGTTCAGTACAATGTCGCTTACACCAATTAAAGTTCCGTCATCCAATGTTGTTGTTTGACTGTCTTTTAGTTGTTTTGTAATCTCGCCATTGATTTCAAAGGTAACAGTTGCAGGACTAACATCTTCGATAATCATTACAGTAACTTCGTAATCTTTACCATCTATTGTGTAAGTCTTTGTTTCTCCTTCACCAAGAATATCGTATACTGCTCCACCAAGAAGAGTTAATGTAATTTCATTTGCACCTGTGTCAACTACAGTGTCTACAATGGTATATGTTGTGCCCATGATTTCAACTTCTTCATCTTCCAAATCTGGAAGTGTACCTGAAGTAACTACGCTTTCAAGTCCGGATTCAAATTCTAATTCGTACTCAAAGAAAGCTGTAGATGAGTTTGTCGGACTATCACTATCTTTAATGTATAGGTAATCTCCTACAAATCCGTTTGCCATTCCTTCATTTTCTGTGTAGTTTACTCTAGGTGCATTATCAATCATATTAGCACTATCGAAGAATCTTAAATACTGATTGTATTCAGTTGAACCTTCGTCTGTGGTAATTCTTCCACCTGCTAATCCACCGCCAGTAACTTCAACATCTGTTAGAGTAGTTCTTACTCCGCCAATTGATTCTCTTAATTCTAAAAGGTCACTTGGTGTTGAAATTTCTACAGAATCTCCGGAAACAGAAATGCTTCCTGATGCTGCTGAATCTGGTGCACAAACTTTACTATCAAATTGTAATTGTTTAGCTAAGTCTAATGCTCCAATTGTATCTGCAGATCTTGCGTCTGCTCCAACAACAATTGCTATGTTGCCTGAATCTTTTCCATCAACAATAAATGGAGATGGGTAATCTGCTAAGTCTGGTTGTGCAAGTGCGCCTGTCATTGTTGCGCCTAACATTGCTATCCCAGTTCCAATAGCTGCAATTCTTTTAACTGCTCTTTTTAATCTTTGCATTTGGTTAAACCTCCGTGTTTAACTATAATCGTTTTCTCAGTAAAATACTGAGCTATGTCGTCATCTAAAAGACAACTGTCTCTATATGATGTCATTACTATTTATCAAAATACTCCGATTTTGTTTATAAAGATTTCCCAATAATAGGCTATAGATGAAGGCTAAAATACCAGAATTTGGGTACTACAGCCAATTTTAGACAAAATAATCAATAATTTATAATCTAACATCAAACATTAACTACGGAAGAGTAATCACTCCTTACATAATCTCAGTTTAGACTCATAAAATGTCCCATCCCTAACAAATACATAACTTGAAACTATCCCTATTTGACAGGTACCAGTAACATAGATTTCCTCATCTTCCATCATTGCCCAAAAGCTGAATTTAGTTCCAGGTCTCAATATTAGACCATAAACCTCATTTAATGCCGATTTAAGAGAGTTACAATCCACTCCATTGCCACATTCAACCATCAAATCTTGAATAGATTTATCCCCATAGTGCCCCATATTAACCCTCATAACGGCATTTAAGGCGTTTTCAGTCTCAATTCCAACTCTTTGGGAAGCCAAAGACCCACTTTCAGAGAGATTAGCAAATCCCAAGTAAATAACGCCCATAAATATTAGTATGACTACTATTGCCATTAACCCTATCACCTCAGATTGTGCCCTTTTCATCTCCTAATATCTCCATAATGTTCTATTTCTAACCTACCTATCCTATACTCATCAAATTCTGGGTAATACAATGAAACAATTGTAGAAACTTTAGCAGCAGGCTCATTTTCAGGGTTATAATCATAAATTGTCCAAACTCCACAATTTTCAGGATATTCTACTTGTATGTAGTTCACAACGCTACATTCTTCATTCTCAACAGAATCTCCTAATTCTGGATAAAGTTCTCTAATTACTATCTTCTTTCTTCCAAAAATTCTTTTATATCTCGAAAAATCTTCTCCAAGAACTCGTTTGAAAGGTAAAAATTTAGAAGTATCCATACAACCCAAACCTTCACAACTCAATTCTTCTAAATTAACTGCCTTTGCAAGCATAATTGTCGCTTGTTCTTCGCTTAATTCTTCTGCTAAACTCTTAGTTTTTTCAACTGAAAATTTAAAGTAAATTGTAACCCCTAACATCAAAATAACTACAACTACAAACAAAACTAATATTGTCTCGGATACATGAACCTGCCCTTTTTTTCGGATCATTAGTAAACTGTTGGGCAGTCCTCCCGTTCAAGTTGTAGGTTTTGTTTTTCTATTTTTTCTAGTAAGCTATAAAGTTCTGTTTTACTCATTGCAGTTTTGTAAATTTCCAAATTCTTTCTAACTTCGTTCAATAAATCAATACATTCCTGTCTATTTTCTTTACCCATAATCCTTCCAACTTTTTCTGAATAAATCCTTGTTAAAATATTAAATCTCTCCATCGCAAGATCTTTAGTACAGGCATATTTACTTCCTGAAAAAATCAAGCCATATAACATTTCATCACTAAAATAAAATACTTCTTCCCTAACACCATTATAATCATAGATTTCTGCAACATGGGTTTCCATATTAACTACAATCACCTCTAAGTCCATAAAACTACCATATTCCACATTTAAGGCGTCCCAATCATAAGGAACTCTACCAAAATAAACAACTGTAAATTTGTTTGATTGCCTAGCTTGAGAAGTGAAATCTGCAGGGTTAAAATGAGCAGTATCTATTGTTTGTAAACCCATTGTAGTTGGAATTCTACCTACAAAATTAACAAAACTCTCAGAACTTCCTGAAGGCCCAACTAGTATTACATTTGATTTTTTATCTTTCAAATAATAAAATGTAGTGATACCATATGGCACCTCCCATTTTTTTGTCCAAACAGAAATATATCTATCACTTATTTTTTCAGGTGCAAAAATAATCTTATCCGTTCTTCTCTCAAAGAAATTATCAGACATCATATCTCCAGAAGTTATTAAGCCACAGTCAAAGCTCAATAAAAAATCATCTTTCAAATCAAAAACATCTGTACCTTCTCTAACACCAAAAGCATCAAGCTTGTTGTCTACAGTTAATAAAATTCTATTTCCCTCAATTAAACTCTCACCAGACAAATGAACATAAGAGAATTTAATAAAAAATGTTAAAATAATTGCACCTGCAATAATGCCAAACATCCATTTAAATAATAAATCAGCATTACCCTTTTTAGAATTAATCATAATGGGCTTGCCCCCACAAAGACTTGATTATTTTTAAAATATGTTTCTAACAAAAATTCAGTTTTGCCAGTATTAGGTATACACATAGGATTAGGAAGGTTTTCTTTTATCTTCAAATTATCTATATGGTAATCAGGATAGGGCGAACTAGCAACATCCACAGGGACCAAGAATAAATTGTCTTTAATACTTGTGTCTAAATAATAGAATAATTGATCATCCATTAGGTTTAGAGTTTGAACACTTACATCAATATTTCTTGTTGGATCAAAAAAACATGCATAAGTTACAGCTTTGGGTAATGCATTTGAACTAAACTTTTTAGAACTCCCAACATCATAATTGTAAACTATTTCAACATCATCTTGCAAATCTAAAACAAATTTACTAATTTCAGTAGTCTCTTTAGCATTAAAAATTTTACCCATTGAAGTAAATCCAAAATACAAAACCAGTCCCATCATCACTGCAACAGAAATGTAAACAATGGGCATACCAACTATCTGACCTCTTTTCATTTAAATTCCTCCAAATATTTATTTATTAAAATTTCAATAATATTCTTTGTTTCTCCAGATATATCTTTAGAAACTATTTTTACCTTTTTAAGAGATATAAAATCCTCAAATTTCATTTGAAAATCTCCCAATAACCATACATAACATAACCATTAAGGAAATTATTTAAGAGTTCCTTATTTTTTGTTTTCATTTCCTCAATTGATTTTTTAGTATGTTGGAATACTTGAATTTTGTGACCTAATTTTTTTTCAAATTTGCTAAAATCCAATTCTTTTTTCAAAGGAGAGATTACTACCAAATCAATATCACTTTCCGAAAAGTTTTCAGCCTTTCTAAAGGATCCGAACAAGGAAATAACTTCAGGATGATTATAATTTTTAACTAAATATTCCATCAGTCCCGAATCCCTAATCTTTTTTAAATTATAACTGAACTTTAAATCCTTGAATTTAAGATTATCTGCAGCCATATAAAACAAATGATTAAACTTCTTTTTTGACGTCAGAATTCCTTGCTGTTTTAGTAGACCGAGGTGTTTAGACACAGTAGTAGGAGATTTATTCATAAGTTTGGCTAACTCCCTAACATGATACTCTTTTTCAGTATTTTCAAAAAAATATTGTATTAACTTATCCATTTTTATTTACAACTGTCCATTTTATTGAACAACTGTCCATTTATATAAGTTTCGAACTAAAGGTAAAATACATAATTACCAATATTCCCGAAAGAATCTTTACAAGCCAAGTGATATGTATCTCCTTCTCTGCTGGCGGTATGTTCATGAGTAATCAAACCAGTCATTGGGATACCATTACCAAATGCAAAGGAGCTTGTTACGCTATATTCACAAGTACTTGGTTCATCAGTTACAATATGTAATATTCCAGGGGAAGTATAAATCTGTTGAATTTGTGGAGGATTAACATCTACAACAACACTAAATTCTGAAGTCTCATTTGCAAGATTTCCTGCAATATCAATACAATTAATATAAATTTCATAATCTCCTGCTGTCAAATTAAAGAACGGTTGTTCATGAACGCTACTGTTTGTATTCAAAAAGTCAATTGCACTCAAAGGACTTGGATCATCAAAATTATATCCACAGAAAGCATGACCATTACCAAATGCACCACCACTAGTAATTACTTTTAATGTAGGGCTATTGAACTTTAATTCTTCCCCTTCGTTAGGATCAACACTGGTTATTACTAAATCAGTTGTGCCTTTTAGTAAGAAATCAAAACTTTCCATATTAACATTTCTTTCTTCTTTTGGTTTTGAAGGTTTGTCTTCACATTTAAAGTAAAAATAATTATCTCTTTGATCTTCAATCCCACTTAATGTTGTTTCACATTCATACAGCCCATAATATAATGAAGATGTGGGGTATGGACTTGTTGTACAGCTAAACTCATTATACATATCATCAAATGCGACACTAATATCATCCCACTTACAATTTGAAGGTTCATTTACATAAATTGAAAAATCTGTCTCATTTATGCCTGAAGGAGTATAAGCCCCATTTAGGATACTTGTTGCTTCTATAATTGGAGGTGTAAAGTCTGGCCCATCATCAATAGCGAATTTGGCATAATAATCTGATTCTGTAGGATTACCATTTCCATCTTGACATTTAATATAAATTTGGTACTCTCCACCATTGGTTAATCTCAATATTTCTGGCTCTGCTAAAGCTCCAGGTAAGCTGAATAACATTTCATGAGATTTATCATAAACCTCATCGCCAAAGTATTGAACCATTTCTTCAAAACTCTTCCCATATTCTAAATCATATTTACATTGTGCAAATTCATTTGTATCTACCACTAATGAAACTGCAGTAAATGGTGCAATTTTTGGAATTATTTCGAAACCTTTTCCTACTGCCTCTCGAATGTCACTAACAGAATCAACGCTATCCGTTAAGTGTACAATTTGTTCTTTGTTAACAGTTATATGTGGGGGACTAACATCATTAACGTCTGCACTAATACATTTCTCATCTTCCATACCTTCGTTAACCAACTTACAACTTTGACCTAAACTTTTACACCTATACTCGCTACATTCTTTTCCATCTTCTTGACAAAGTTCACAACTATCCCCTCCAACCGGAGCTTGCCAAACGTTGCATCCAACATTAATGTCTATAGTTTCAGTATCTTGGAATACTAAATCTAAAATTGAATAGAAAGTATAAACCCATAAAACAAAGTTAACTCCTGCCATCACCTGACTAGCAGTACTTGTTAAACCTTCAGCAGCAGTACCTTCTAACCCTTTTTCTGTTGCTAAGTTTTGTAAGGCTTGATCACCACCATTGAAGAAGTAAGAGGTAGTTTCAGGTATTGCAGGGCTACTTCCAAATCCTAAAAAACCTGCCACAGCATCTGTACCAGGGGTCACTGCACCACCAAAGAAGCCACCAGCATATGAAAAAGGTGTCATTGCCCACGTTCCGAAACCTACACCAGAGCCAATTATCCATGCAGCAGTTGTTGTCAAACCAATTGTTGTTAAAGCCCAACCAGATTCACTCCAGTATTGTTTCCATGCACTGTCACTTCCACTTTCAGAAGCAAACTTTCTAAGATCTCCAAAATTAATTAAGTTTCCTTCCAAACTAATATCATTACCAATAGTATAAATTTTCTCATCTAAATTTTCTGAAAAACCATCATAAGTTTCTTCGCCATTAATATTATACCAAGCACCACAGTCGCCAACACTTTTACAAACTGCATTTGCATTCTTCAAATAATCTACAGTCAAACATTCTTTCCCAGAAATAACTTCCCAATCTCTTCCACTTACCCAACCAAGACCAGGTCTTTGAAATGTAACTTCACAAGAAGTACTTGCAGCCTCACAAGTAGCTTTTGGATCAGCCTTACTTGTTTCACCAGAACTTTCTCCGCTCCAATGTTTTAGTCCTGGAGATACAATAGGCACACATGCAACACCTTCCATTTTTTCAGGCTTTTCTTCAGTATCGCCTAACAACCACAAACAATCTCTTTGAGCTAAATTTTCACAATCGCTTTTATCATCTATCCTCGAACAATCTTGATATCTATTGGGTCTACATGCCCCCGAAATAAGAGTTCCACTTCCACTTCTTTCAAAACTTTCTTGAGTACCAAAAATTTCCTGTAATGCAGGATCAACAGAAGGATCTATTTCTCCTTGAACACAAATTTCTCCCCTATAATCTTCACAAGATTCTGTTAATTCAACACCATTAACACATAATCTTCTATAGTGTCTACTTCCAACTAAATCCAAACCAAGACCCGCCTTTGCACTTGCACCAACTAATCCATCGTATGCACACCAGGATTCTCCATTTGCTAAAGGTAAATTATTTGAAGCAGGAGCATTAACATCAACATTAACTGTATCTGCATCACAACTTAGATCTACACAAGCATAATCCCCATAAGCAGGATTAATTCCTTCTTTTGCAGTTGAACATAAACTTCCTAAAGAATAATCACAATTACCGCAATTAGCACTATCTACGTTTGCTCCTCCAGCACCACAACTTTGTTCCTTACTTAAAATAAATCCGCCATTATAACTTGAAGGTTTGTCTGAAGAGTAAATGTTCTCAGCATTACCGCAAGAATCAAACCAATAAACTCCATCTTCTTGAGGTAAACAGCCAGTTGTTTGTTGAGGCGCACATTCCGTTCCCAATCTAGGATTACTACATAACATAGCAGGATGGAATCCCACTAAGGGCAATGTGGCATTGACACCTTCTTGATTTTCCTCATTACAGGCATCTCTAGTTGTAAAATCACAGCTTCCATCTTCGCTCACACAAGCCCCACTCTCAAAGCTCCTACCTTGATTTAAACATTCTACTTCGGAGTTAATATTTTCATTAAAAGTCATGTTAATATCTTCGTATTGGGAAGTTATTTGTTTGCACTGAACTTGAGTTGTAAAAGAATTTTGGTTACTCAGGGTACAGCACCCCCTTTCACATTGAGGAATATTACATTCTACATCTGGACTCCAAGAACATCCTTCTTTTTCTTCACAAGAAAATTTAGGCATATTATTAAAACAGAGTCCATCAGTTTGATCAAAACCACAACCTAATTTACAAAAACTAGTTTGTTCACATGTTGCAGCCGAACTTTGAGAACCAGGGGCACAATTAGAAGAGTCTGTATAAACACAACTTTCTCCAGAAACTGTTTCTGCACAACAAACATCCTGAGTTTGGGCTTCAGCCGTATCAATAGAAGGTAAGGTAAATGTAAATGCTAGAAATGTAATTAAGAAAATCTGAAACACTGCTTTTTTCTTTAAATGTTTGTTATTATTCAGCATTAAATCACCTTATGAAGATTCGCCTTGAATAAAGAATTGGAAGATGTAATCATCATCCTTTATCTTTGAAATATATAATTTATCAGGGTAAGGTCTTTTTTTATCAATCACGTATTGACCCTTATGTAACAACATATATGCCAGTTGGTCAAACTCACCAATTGTAGTTTCTAATTCTATAATATCTCTACTAACGTCATACAATGCCCCAAGAGGAATATCTAAAGTTGTACTAAAATCACTTTCCTCTACAGCCAAATCTCCTTTTTGAATTTTTACGGGCATTTCTACACTAACAATAGAACTGTATTCCCCTATATCTACATCGACATCTAAAGAACCAACTGTTAGAGTCGCACCCTTAGCAAACCCTTTCAGATTAATACAACTACTTAGTCCTTCTCTAATTGCTTGAGATAATTGATTCTCCATTTCACTCAATGTTAAATAACGATTGTAACAAGTTGGGACACCTTCCATGTTATAACATAAATAACTTACAGATTCTCCTCCAACATTTCTAAATGTGTCTACAGGAGTTGACAAATAACCACCTTGCATTCCAATTCTTTCAAAATACTCAGGAGCAATATCACTAACACACTCTTCAATATGATCACTAATTGGTTCCAAACCAACTTGATTTAATTTATCAATAGAAACGGGCCCAAACAAAAATTGAGATCTTGCATAACCTAATAACACAACAACTGCAACAATAACTAATCCTAAAACAATAAATGTTGTAGCCTGGCCTCTCTTGGATTTTCCTTCAAAACTTAGAATATTCTTACTTCTTTTTTGCTGCATATGTTAAAACACCCCGTCTTTTAATTTCAATCCACTCAACCTATATAAAGATTCCTTTTGATAAGACCTTAGGACCCATTATATACTGTTATAGTACTTCCAATATTTGTGAAAGAATCATAACATTGAATATAGTAAACATCTTCAACAAAAGCCAAACTATGTTCTTTAACCATCACTCCAGACATTTCAAAACCATCTCCAATTACAAAGTATTTATTATCCACACTATATTCACATGTACTTGGTTCATTAGTTATTAAATATAAATTTCCATTTTGAGAGTATAGGTTTTCAACAACAGGAGGATTGGTATCTACATCAATTGTCAAACTCATAACTTCTTCAACTTCGTTTTGTGCAATATCTTCACAAAAAATTGAGTATTCATAAGTTCCTGCAGTTCTATTTTGTTGTTGCACATGCGTACTTCCACCAGTGTTAAAAAACTCAACACCATTATAATAACAAACAGCATTACCATTATCTGCACCACCACTAGTTACAACTCTTAAATCAAAAGTAGGAGTATAGTAAGTTCCATTCTCAGGTTCCAAACTAATTATTTTTAATTCTGAACTACCCATTAATGTGAACGTGTCTCCACTAACTCTTCTGTTACCAGCTAAATCTTCGCATCTTAAATAATAAAGATTTTCCACGCCGCTACCACTTTCCAAACCAGAAAGTATTCCCATACATTCATCAGATTCTCCACAAACAAATGTTTGATTAATACTAACCTCTTCTAAGTTAGCATCAAAATTCTTATTCCACCAACAAGTTTCAACAGGTTCACTAAGAGTTAAATCTAATCTAGTTTCATTAGTTCCGTGTTTAAGATAAGCGCCATCTAAGATACTTGTAGAGATTATCTGGGGAGGTTGTATATCTGGTTCATTACTAGTTGTAAATTTAATTAAATAATCTATTTCATTAGAATTCCCTGCTAAATCTTCGCATCTTACAAAGTATTCATAAGTTGTCCCACCAATAAAGTATCCGGTAATATTTTTTTGTTTTGAAAATTGATATTCTCCAAATGAAGTATCCATGTCCTCATAGGCAGTACCGTATTGAGTATCATATCTACATTGACCATGTTCATTTAATTCTATTCCAAAATTAAATATGTCATTGTAACTAACTTCTTGATCAATTACATATCCATTAGAAGTATATTGGAAGGTATAAGGTTCTGGAATTATTGCATCCCACGGTTCAATGTAAGGAGGGGTTGGATCATTTACATGTTCATTAACACATGCTTGGAAAGGAGTTCCTTCATTAATCAAACCGCAAGAAGTTCCTAAACTTTTACACCTATATTCTCCGCAAGCAACAGGATTATCATAAACTTCTCCATCATACCTAGCATCTTCATTACACTTTTCACAATCATCTCCTCCAGAAGGGGCAGTAAAAGGATTACATGTAACAGTTATGGTTTTTGATTCGGTCTTACTTCCCCACAAATACTTGACAAGAAAATCTCCTATTTCTGAACCGAATATAACAACCAATGCTACAACCACTGCTAGAACGATCCAACCGGTAGGTCCTGAAACACCCAATGCTGCAAGAAAACTACCAAAAACTGAAGCACTAGCACCGCCTGAAAGAATGGGAGTAAGTACCATCAATGCCCAATATCCTGTTGCATACAATGTGCCTAATACTGCGCCCGTCCCTAAAATAGACCCCACAGTATTATCCAAAAATTTATTATAAGATTCACTTAATAATTTCAATCCGCCAAAGATCCCTTCAGCATTTTTCCATTCTTCAATTTTTGAAGAGGGAACTTTTTTAGGGTGAGCACCTTTACCAGTTCCAGTCCACTTAACAGAAAGTCCTTTTCCAGAATATTCTTCAATAACATTTACATCTGCACCACAGTCTCCAAACATTTGACAATATTCTGCAGCTTGTCCAACAAACGAATCTTCTTCACATTCAGAATTTACTTCAGATTTCCAACTACCCAAATAACTACTCTTCACCCAAATAACCTTACAACTGGTTTTTCCTTTGTTACACTCATCTTCATTTTCGCCTTCCCAAAATTTAGAACCTTTATCAACAGTGGTAGTAGAAATTAATTTCAACTCTTCATTTTCAAAATCAGATTCACCAGGATAAATTAAACTTTTGTTAATGTCTTCTTTATTGTTTAGTTTGTCTAAATTTATTTTTGGAAAATCATCAATTAGTGAACAACTTCCAAAAGAGATAGCATCCCCATTAATTTCTATATTACCTTGAACACAGATTTGTTCTCTAAAGTCCTTGCATTCTTCAACAACTTCTTCGCCATCTCTACAAATATGTCTATAATGTCTACTTCCAGGCCTATCATAAAAATTACCTGAAGGGCCCTCATAAGTACACCAACTCTCACCATTAATTCTATATCCTCCCATTGAAGGATCATGAGTATTATCTATAAAATCCACAGTATCTTCACAGTCCACACTTTCACAAGAAGCACTGCCGTCTGCCTCTTTACAAATAGTTCCAGAACCAGTAATACCTAAGGGATCACAATCATCAACTAAATCTTCACGATTACCACAAGAATCAAACCAATATACATCTTCATTACTATTCCCATCACAAGCCTTGTAAGATTGAGCTACACAAGAAGAACATTCTAAATTAGGATTACTACAAAAAACATCGTTGTAAAAACCTTCAGAATTTTCTTGATTATTTTCTTCTCCACTTGTTGTGCAAGTTCCCCTAGTAGACCATCCACATGAATTAAAAATTCCATCAGATTCTACGCAACATCCCTCATCATCTTGAATAGATTGAGTAATACAAGTATACTCATCAGTTATTCCAGAATCCCAAGCATTTTCAATACCTAATGAAGGATAATATTCATCGATTAATCTTTGGCAAGACTGTTCTGTGTTAAAAATAAAACTACTTCCTAATTCACAACAACCTTTTTGGCAATAAGAAATTGTTTCACAACTTACTCCATCATGGAAAGCAGTATTTTGAGAATTTTCACAAGCAGCTTGAGGAACATTATCTCCGAAAGAACCATCCAAACCACTTATACAACAACCTGTCGAACAATAACTTGTAAATTCACAAGAAACTGGAGACCAGCTACCACCATCACAATTCTCTTGAGAAGTAGGCAAACAATAGCTACCTTGCCCATCATTCTCACAACAACCAACTTCTTGAGCAGAAGCAATATCAATGTTAACAAAAAATAAAGATAATGAAAATAACACAATTAAATAAATCTGAAAAGTCGCCTTCGACTTCAAAAAACAATACCTCTTCCCTTTTTCTAAAACCATTCAAAACACTCTTTTATCATGAAAAAATAAGAAAGAAAGAATATAAATCTTTTCAATTAGAATCAAATATATTTAAATATGAATTTAACATCATTTTATTGGAAAAATGGTGAATCTAACAGGCGTAACTAAATTAACTGAATCAATTCCTGAAATAACTTTATCTAATTTTTCTGTTTTAAACTACTATCATACAATACAACCATTATTGTTCTTTATACTGGGTGTAACAGTTTACTCCATATTCATTTTCAAGTTTTATAGATTTTTATCTAGAAGAGATATAATAAAATTAAAACTAGAATCACAAGGAGGATTCATAGGATGGTTAAAGAAACTTGGAAAAAGTATTATTTACTTAATTGAAAATATAATTCTCACACCCATAATCATTTTCTTCTCTTTTGCAGTCCTAACTACATTCCTGTTAATACTTACAAAAAACGGATCTTTTGAATCAGTAATATTAACTTCTATGGCTCTGATTGCTGCTGTAAGAATAACTTCATATTATAACGAAAATTTATCCCAAGATTTAGCCAAGATGGTCCCATTTGCACTGTTGGGTATTTTTTTAATTGACATT
>FLOH01000718.1_pt1 | contig 62391 bp, 66 predicted proteins | sample 756751 | NCBI WGS metagenome assembly FLOH01 (sample SAMEA4026879, study PRJEB14308) | marine metagenome | biome: coastal water; material: water | depth 74 m
TTTTCTTTTTGCTGCATATTATGTGGTACACGAATTTCAAGGATATAGACTTGATTCAGTAAATCAACTAAAAACCTCGTCACAGATATTAGCATCCAATTCTGTATCCGCATTGTCCTTTTTTGACACCCGAGCCGCAGAGGAGGTCTTGTCATCCCTTGCTACACAACCGAATATAGCAAATGCCTGGATTCATGACTCGTCTGGAAAATTATTTGCCTCTTACTCTCGAACCGAAAAGCAGGAGGTCCCTTCAAGGGAGGACCTTATAAACGGGGAGCATTTTAGCGGCAATTTCATCACCTATACCAGAGATATTATGAGTGACGGGGACAGGATTGGAAAGCTTACCATGCGACTGGATGCATTTGGACGCTGGGAATCTCTGGGTAGTAATATTGCAATCGCCAGCCTCCTGCTTCTCATTGGATTAATTATTTCCTATATCTTGTCTGCTAATACACAGAAATCAATTTCTCATCCCATCCTAAGGTTGGCCAAAACCATACAGCAGGTATCCGATTCTGGAGAATATTCCATCAGGGTAAATGAAGGCATGGAAGATGAGATAGGAACACTTTACAGGGGCTTCAATGGCTTGATGGCTAGAATAGCAAAGCGTGAAAAAGAGCTTGAAGAGCAACACCAATTGCTACAGTTAGTTATGAAAACAATACCGGATATTGTCTTTGCAAAAGATCTTGATCACAAATTTATTTTGGGTAATCAGAGTTTTGCAAAGCGATATGGGCTGGATTCGCCTGACAAGTTGATTGGCAAAACTGATTTTGATTTATACGGTGAAACAGAAGCCAAAGCATTTCATGCTGAAGAGAACCTGATTTTCTCAACCAACCAACCCCAGATCAATCGTCTGGACGCCACTTTGGATAGTGAAGGCAATGAAAGCTGGAGCCTGAATTCAAAATACATCATTCGAAATAGCCAGGATAAAGTCATTGGTCTGTTGGGATATAGCCGAGATATCACTGAACTTAAAGCTGCTGAGCTCGAACTTCAAAAATATCAAGATCAGCTTGAGGAGCTTGTAAGAGAAAGGACCCACGATTTAGAAAAAGCCAGGGCATCCCTGGCCAGGGCTCAGGAAATTGCCCATTTAGGTAGCTGGGATTGGGATGTTGTTGAAAATGTTTTGATCTGGTCGGATGAGGTGTATAACATTTTTGGTTTCAAAGCTTCTCAATTTACCAATAGTCATGAAGCCCTCATGAGCTTGATACATCCAGAAGATTTAGCCCTGGTCCAGGAAGCCATCGATGCATCACTGAACACAGGCGTTCCCTATAGAATTGACCATCGGTTGGTGCGTCCCGACAACTCACAGAGAACAGTCCGCCAACAGGGCGAGGTCTTGCTTGATGAACATGGAAAAGCCATGCGTATGGCTGGAACTGTTTTAGATATTACTGAGCAACACCAGATAGAAGCAGAATTAAAAAAGGCCAAAGTTGAGGCAGAGGCGGCAAACCAGCATCTTCAGGAGCTGGACAAGTTAAAAAGTATGTTTATAGCCACCATGTCTCATGAGCTTCGTACCCCACTGAACTCCATTATTGGATTCACTGGCATGATGCTCCAGGGTATCTCCGGTGAAATAAACGAGCGACAGGCTGACAACCTTCAGCGTGTGTACCAGTCAGGGAAACATCTGCTAGGTCTAATTTCAGACATTATAGATATTTCAAAGATCGAAGCTGGTCGAATTGATGTGTTTCCCAAAAACATCTCCCTTGAGGATCTCATTCACGAAGCGGTGACTACCATTAAACCAGTTGCAGCCCAAAAGGGACTGCCTGTAATAATAGGATCCTCCGTATGGCCAGAAATTGAAACAGACCAAAAACGATTATTACAGTGTGTTTTGAATCTTCTCAGCAATGCTGTAAAATATTCAGAACAAGGCAAAATTGAGGTAAACATAACAGAGCTTGAACAGCGAGTAGAAATCTCCGTTCGAGATACTGGCATCGGGATATCGGAAGCAGACATCCCCATTCTTTTTGAAGCCTTTGAGCGACTGGAGTCCCCTTTACGCATCACAAGCGGAGGGACGGGGCTTGGTCTATATCTTACCAAAAAGATCATACAAGAATTGCTAAACGGAGAGATTTCGGTGAGAAGTACTTTGGGCGAAGGGAGTATATTCACACTTTCTGTCCCTCGGAAATATTCAAAATCTTCCCTATCAAGGAGCCTGAACAATGAATAAAAACATACTGGTTATCGAAGATAATTTAGACAACATGTCACTGATTACCCAATTGCTCGAATCGGCTGGCAATACTGTCTTCAAGGCCGTAACGGGTATGGAGGGATATGAGAAAGCCCTGGAATTGCGGCCAGATGTTATCCTTCTGGACATTCAGCTTCCTGATATTGAGGGTACTGAGGTATTGCAGATGATTCGAAGGAATAAAGAGGTTGAAGACATTGCCATCGTGGCGGTGACATCCTACGCCATGGCCGGAGATCGAGAGAAGCTGATGGCGGCAGGATGCAATGGATATATTGAAAAACCCATCGATCCCTTCCGAATCTTTGAGGAACTCGAAACAATTCTTAAGGAGCAGCAATGAAAATTCTAATCGTTGAAGATGTGGAAGATTCCCGAGTCTACCTGCGACAAGCCCTTGAATCAGCGGGATATGAAACCATAGAGTCCAGCAATGGTGCCGAGGCACTTTTGGCCGCCCAGCAAGACCCACCAGATATGATCGTTTCAGATATCATGATGCCAGAGATGGATGGCTTTGAGCTCTGTCTGCGGGTTAAAAATGATGAAAAGTTGAAGCATATCCCCTTCATTTTTTATACAGCAACCTATCTGGATGCAGAGGATGAGGAACTAGGCTTGCACCTTGGAGCATCTCAATACCTGACAAAACCTATGGATCATGAAGCGTTTTTATCGGCCATCAAGCAAAGCTTTGACGGATTAAAAACGGGCGAGCAAACAAAAGCGCGAAAATTTTCAGGTGAAGGGCATGAATTACTGGCAAGATATTTCAAGACGCTTAACAAGAAGTTGACCAAGAGAAACAGGGAGCTTACTGAAAACCAGCAGGCACTGGAACGCCTTTCCAAACAATATGTAGAGTTGTTCGAGAATGCACCCGATATGTATGTTTCGGTTTCATCCCCGGAAGCTAAAATCTTGCTTTGCAATAAAACCCTGTTAAGAAAAACAGGCTTTTCCAGAGATGAGGTTGTGGGAGCATCCCTTTTCAAATTGTATCACGAGGATTGCCTGGATGAAGCAAAAGAATTATTCAAACAATTTATTGAAACAGGCATTGTGCGGGATAAAGAACTAATCTTGAAAAGGAAGGATGGAGGCAAAATTTATGTCAGTCTCAATGTTAGTTCGGTAAGGGATGAGTCAGGTAAGATATTACACTCAATGTCTTCATGGAGAGATCTCACTGCGCGGAAGCAGGCAGAGGACTTACTACAGAGAAGCGAAGAAAAATACCGCTTACTCATTGATAATATCCCTGATGTAACCTGGACTTCGGATTCTAATGGTAAAACGATATTTATAAGCCCAAACATTAAAACTGTTTATGGTTATGCACCAGAGGAACTATATAAGGGTGGGGAAGAGTTATGGTTTGGGAGAGTCGATCCCAATGATTTACACATCCTCAAAAACGCTTATAAAAACCTATTCGAGCAAGATATGGATTTTGATATCGAATACCGGATAAGGCGAAAAGATGGTCAGTGGATATGGTTGCATGATCGAGCAATTATGCATTATGAAAAAGACAAGAAGAAATATGCTTTCGGGATATTCTCAGATATTACCGAGCGCAAACAGGTAGAGGAACGACTACAGAGAAGCGAAGAAAAATACCGCTTGCTGGTTGAAAACGCCTATGATGGTATTGAAATCAGTCAGAATGATAAAATCCTCTATTCAAACAGTCGTTTTGCCGAAATGTTAGGGTATTCTGTTGATGAAATAACAGGTATGTCCTTTGAGCTGATCTTCACAAGTCAAGCGAAGCAGGATCTCAAGAAGCGTCTAAATTTTCAGAAAGGCAAAGAGGTTGTGACCGACAGCTACGAGACCACCTTTCATGAAAAGGATGGCCGCATCATTGATGTGGAGGTCAAATACGAGATCATCGATTTCGAAGGGAAACCAGCGACTTTTGCCATTGTCAGAGATATCACCGAGCATAAGCTGGCAGAAAGTGAGCGCGAAGAAGCGCTCATAGAAGCCCAGAAAGCGAATAAGGTCAAAGATCAATTTATTGCCAACATGTCTCATGAGATACGTACCCCCCTTAACAGCTTGCTTGGTTTTACGGATTATGTGAAACTACGTTATCTTGATCTCATTCCTGAAAAAGATCACGTTGTTTTTAGCCACATCACCGATGCCGGTGATCGATTGGTACGTACCGTTGATTCCATTCTAAATATTTCTCTTTTAAAAACGGGTACGGTAAAAATAAAAAAGCGCAAGCTAGACCTACAGTTGCTTACCAACCTCGTCATTGAACGATTCAAAATACAGGCACAAAACAAGAACCTGGATCTTCGTCTGGTGCCCCCAAAGCAAGCAATACAGATTTTAGCTGATGAGTATTGCATTTATGAAGCGATTACCAATTTGACTGATAATGCTATCAAGTATACCAATGAAGGCAGTATTGAGTTGAGCTTCGGCCAGAAGGGCGCTCACAAGACCCTCTCAATCACCGATACTGGAATCGGAATTTCAAGGGAGTATCAAACGCGGATATTTGAGCCCTATACACAGGAAAGTGAGGGGTATACAAAGAGTTATCAGGGAATCGGGCTGGGGCTGGCGCTTACCAAGCACTATCTGAACCTGAATAATATTGAGCTTGAGTTAAAGAGCAAGCAAAATGTGGGGACCACATTCACACTCGTCTTTCCAAAAGAAGGAGAATGAACATGTCTGAGAGAAATCATACAGTATTGATAGTTGAAGATGATATTTCATCTCAAAATTATTACCAGCATATTCTTCGAGAGCAATATGATATACATGTGGTTTCCACTGTGGTAGAGGCAAAAAGAATCCTGAAAGAAATAGATTTCAGTGTCGCCATAATTGATATATCACTACCAGGCGGTGAAGATGGTTTAGGCTTGATAAGGCACATTATAAAGACTTATCCAGATAAACCAGTCCCTATCGTCATAACTGCACATGCTTTTAAGCGTGATCGAGAAGTAGCCCTCAAGGCTGGTGCTGTAGAGTTTTTTACAAAGCCCCTGCTAAGCGGAATCCTACTCGAGGTTGTCCAAAAATATGCTAAATAGGCACTTATGGAGCCTTCGATTACTGAGTTGAGAGACCAGAAGTGTTGCATGGTGAAACCAGCACAAAGATGATCCTTTCTCATCTTAGAAAAGGCTGATCATGGCCCGGGGCAAGCGCGGCAGCGGAAAACGCTTTGGCCCCAATATAGTCCTTGTCATCGACACGAGACGCCCCCGAAGGATATAAGCCCAAAAATTCACCTAATTACTTGGTTGCGTGAAGCAGGGGATTATTTTTTATGCCAAATCAGGAGTCTTCAAATGAATTTGCTTCAAAAATGCTCGATAGCAGTACTGGGTGTTGTGTTGTTCCAGGGATGTGTACCGCAGGCAGCCTGGTATCGTGGAAATACCCACGCCCATACAGTGATCTGTGGACATGCCGACTCTTCACCAGAAGTAGTTACCCAATGGTATCATGACCACGGCTACAACTTCCTGATTCTCAGCGAGCACAACCATTTTCTCAATCCTGACTCTGTTGTTATGCCGGAGAACCTGAGAGACGATTTTATTCTCATCCCAGGTGAGGAAATAACAGGACCGCGGACGGTTCATTCCACAGCAATGAACATTGACGGGGTTGTTATACCGGACAAAGAGCTAAAGGTAAAGCGGAAGATTATCCAGAATCATGTTGATATTACAAGAGACGTTGGGGGAAAGACCATCCTGAATCATCCGAATTATAAGTATACCGTGTCAGATTCAGATATGGCTCTTGTGAATGGACTGCATATGTTTGAGCTGTACAACGGACATCCCTATGTCGACAATAATGGCGATGATCAGCACCCCTCCACAGAGGTGTTGTGGGACCGGCTACTTTCTCAGGGCATGACCCTCTATGCTGTTTCCTCCGATGATGCCCACCATTTTGCCGCCATGGATTCAGTCCATTCCAACCCGGGTAGAGGGTGGGTCATGGTCAGGGCTCCTGAGTTAAACGGGGATGCAATCGCAGTAGCTATGCAGGCTGGCGATTTTTATGCCAGCAACGGTGTTATACTCAAGAAATGCACCGCTAAAAAAGGAAAATACTACGTCGCAATTAATGAGGCGCAAACCCTAAATGAACTCACCTTGCCCGAACTAAGGGGTCGGCGGGTTGAAAGCACAGAACCGGGCTTCCTCATTGAATATATTGGTCCTCGGGGAGAAGTGCTGTCTACGACCAGAGGCTTGACTGCTGTACGCTCGCTTCAAGGGGCATCCCAGTACCTAAGGCCACGAGTAACCTATTTTCGGAATCATCCTGCAGGAGGTTCCGAAGCCTTCTATGCCTGGGGTCAACCCGTCTTTATCGATGGAAGAATGCAATCCCAATGAACCTGGTAAACAAAGAATACCATAAACGGGCGAGAACGCTCCTTGAAAACTGGGAGGATAGCAGAAATGTCTCCACAGGCTTTGAATTAGCCCCGGATAAAACCCTCGCCACCAGTATAGAATTAAACCTGCTTACAGCCGAGGCCTCCATTTCTGAGGTGAATAAACTTTGTAAGCTTGCCCGTGAATATGGCGTGGCAGGCATTTGTGTTAATCCAGTCCATGTAGAGCGATGTGTAGAGGTCCTGGGTACCGACATACCGGTTGGAACGGTAATCGGTTTTCCACTGGGAGCAAACCATCCTCAGATCAAAGTGGCTGAAACCGCGCTGGCTGTTGAGCACGGTGCCAGAAACATAAGTGTGGTCATAAATATAGGCTTGCTGAAGACCTCCAATTTCCAGGAAGTCTTTGAAGAACTCCGCTCTGTACGGTATGCCTGTCCAGAAACCGATCTGACCATAATCCTGGATACATCGTTATTGGAGCCGCTCCAGATTATCATCGCCTGTATGTTGTGTCGCGAAGCGGGTGCTGATGCCGCCATGACTTCAACAGGGTTCTCCAGTAAGGAGGCAACAGAAGCAGATGTGTCACTCATGCGTTCAGTCTTAGGGGATGACCTGGATGTTGTAGCCTCAGGAGGGCGCAGAGATCGTGACGGCCTGATAGGTTTGCTCAAAGCAGGCGCAAGCCGACTGACTGTTGGGTTTTCAAGCACAGATGATACTCTACCCGACATAATCAAGCATTATGACTGACCAGTCAATGGGCAAGTTGCATAGAATTTGTGTTTTTTGTGGCTCCAGCGAGGGGGCGCAGCCTGAATATCTCCAGGCAGCCACTCGTCTTGGAGAAGCACTGGTGGCCCGTGGTCTTGGTCTTGTTTATGGTGGCGCCAACGTGGGCACCATGGGTCAGCTTGCCAACACGGTTCTTTCAGGGGGTGGGGAAGTGATTGGTGTGATTCCCGAGGGATTGGTCAAAAAGGAAGTCGCCTACAGGAGGCTACAGGATCTACGGGTGGTGCAGACCATGCATGAACGCAAGTCACTCATGAATGAGTTGTCAGATGGTTTTATCTCTTTGCCAGGTGGATTGGGAACGTTTGAAGAATTTTTCGAAGCACTGGCCTGGGGACAATTGGGGATTCACACAAAACCGTCCGGGGTTGTAAATGTTAAAAACTATTACGGGAAACTCCTGGAATTTCTGGATCATGCTGTCACTGAATCCTTCATGCAGGCAGAGCACCGCGACATGTTGCTGGTTCACGAGGACCCCTCAGCTCTCCTCGATCTATTTGAAAATTACCAGGCACCCGATGTGGATAAGGCGGATTGGATTAAACAACGGCATCAAAAGCATGTGACGAACTGAAGTATGAGCGGGGAAATAGTATGACACAGCGGTTTGGATATATTTTTGTAAAGTCTCTATTTGTACCAGAGGGCGAAGCCTTTGAGTCAAGCATGAAGCATTATGCATCAGCCCTGGAGCAACTGGGTGGCCGGGAATTGTTGCCAGATAACCTGAATGACCCCGAACCCCTGGTATATTTCATGACCACAGGTGGCACCGAACAGGTCCTCTTGGATTTTCGCCAGCAACGTAGCAAGTTCGTTAAAGATGAACCAGTGCTTGTCGTCGCATATTCCGCCAACAACTCACTTCCAGCATCCCTTGAAGTTTTGGCTCGCCTTCAACAAGAAGGCGCCCACGGTCAGGTTCTGTACCTGAAAAGTCCAGGTGATTCAAAGGGACTCAAGAAGATCCAGGATGTGCTCACGGACCACAGGGTTGTTGCTGAATTAAAGCGAGCACGAATCGGGTTGCTTGGCGCCCCCTCTGACTGGTTGGTTGCCAGCAGTCCTGAACCCTCAGTTATAAAAGAGACCTGGGGTCCAGACATTATTCCTGTATCGCTGGATGAAATCAACAGTTTGATCAAAGCGGTTCCCGGGAATGCTATTCCTGCCGTCCGAGATCCCCTGATAGAGGGCGCTACAGAAATCCAGGAGCCTTCGCCAGCCGAACTTGATGATGTCGTCCGGGTGTATTTCGCGCTGAAGCAGGTCGTGGAAAAATATAAACTCGATGCATTGACTCTCCGCTGCTTTGATCTGGTCCTGGGTCTTGAAACCACTGGCTGCTTTGGTTTATCTCAATTAACTGACGAAGGTATCATCGCGGGTTGTGAGGGGGATTTGGTAAGTACTGTAGGTCTTCTGTGGGCAAAAAAGCTTACCGGACAGACACCCTGGATGGCAAATCCAGCTCAGCTAGATGAGGTCAACAACAAAATTATCATGGCACACTGTACAGTACCCCGGAGCATGGTTCAGGATTATGGATTACGATCTCACTTTGAATCCAATCTGGGGGTTGGGATACAGGGAACGATAGCCCCTGGACCTGTGACCCTGCTACGCATTGGTGGAAAAAAGATGGAGCAGCTCTGGCTGGCAGAGGGAGATATCATTCAATCTGGCAGGGCTGAAGATTTGTGTCGTACACAGGTTGAAATCCAAATCAGTGAAGGTCGAATCAACGAATTATTGGAATCACCCCTGGGCAATCATCTTGTTATGGTCCAGGGACATCATCTCAAACAATTACAGGGATGGTGGAAACTAATGATTGCCTGAAGGCAACGCCTGACGTAAGCTCATAACTTCGGGGGCGAGGAGACATTATGGATAACACTATTTCACTTCCATCCTGGGCTTTTATTATTCTCGTGCTATTTGCCGGCATCATGGTCCTGGATCGTATGCTTATGCCAAGTTTACGCTGGTATCTCCGCCGCAGGGTTAAAAAAGTAATGGATGAAGTCAGTTCCAGGCTGGATATCGCCATTCGGCCTTTCCAGCTCACCCGCAGACAGGGACTCATCGATCAACTGGTTTTTGATGAACAGGTAATTGAGGCGATAAAAGTATATGCCACCGAGAATGATATGCCCCAAACGGTGGCTCAAGAAAAAGCCAAGCTGTATGCCCATGAAATTGTCCCGGCCTTCAATGCCTATATCTACTTTCGGTTTGGATACTGGCTGGCTCGAAATATAGCCCGACTCATTTATCGGGTTCGAGTAGGCTTTTACGATGCTGAAGAACTCAAGAATATTCCTGAAGATGCTGCTGTTGTGTTTGTTATGAATCACCGCAGTAATATGGATTATGTCCTGGTTTCTTTTCTGGTGGCTGAAAAAACAGCCCTGTCATATGCCATCGGGGAGTGGGCTCGCATCTGGCCGCTGCAAACCCTGTTGAAAGCCATGGGGGGCTTTTTTGTGAGAAGAAATTCCAAAAACCCCCTGTATAGAAAAGTTCTGGAGCGCTATGTTCATCTCTCCACCAGAGCGGGAGTCTGCCAGGCTGTCTTCCCGGAAGGAGGCTTAACCAAATCGGGGGCGCTGTTGGAGCCTAAACTGGGGTTCATGGACTACATGCTCAGGGAGTTCCATCCTGAATTTGATAAAGATATCATCTTTGTCCCAGTGGGAATCAATTATGATCGTGTCGTGGAAGATCGCACACTTATCAGAAAACTGGATCCCACTGCAAAGCGCCGCAACCAGTGGTATATAATCAAAACCACGCTGGCCTTTGCCACCAAGATGCTGTTACTCTCCAGAAAAGTACGCTGGCGTCGTTTTGGTTATGCCAGTGTCAATTTTGGTCACCCTGTTTCTGTCAAACAATATTGTGAGACCAACCAGGTCAAATTCGACGAAGAGGATTCAATCCATCGCTTTGAGCAGGTAAAGAAATTAGCCGATACCCTCATGAAGCATATTGCTGATGTGATTCCCATTTTACCCATTGCCCTGGTTTCCGAGGTACTGTTGGAAAATAAGAATGTCTGGAAAAGCGAGCTGGACCTTAAAGCCCAATCCTTGAAAAAAATTGAATCCCTGAGGAAGAAGGGCGCTCCCATTGATATTTCATCCGCTGCCAGTGAGGGGGTTTTAAACAATGCCCTAACCATGCTTATTGGACGTCGTCTGGTGGATGTTCAAGCAAACCTCATCCGCCCCAAGGAAAAAGCCCTGATTCTCCTGGAATATTATGCCAACTCCATCAAGCATTGGCAGGGATAGGTTTTGAATTACGAATTACGAATTGGAGTGCATGCAATGAGTGCAACGTAGTAACTTCTACTTTTCACTGCCACCACCATTTCTATCTTCACCCCTAACCCCAAAACTCATAAACTCACGAACCCCCAACTTCACTCCCTCTAATCCTTGTCGCTCAATGAATAATTCTTGATATTGGATGCCCATGAGAGACCCCATGTTCATCAGCGCCCTGGACCTTTTCAAAGTCGGAATCGGTCCCTCCAGCTCACATACGGTGGGTCCCATGCTGGCTGCCAGAACCTTTTTAGACTTGGTTTTGTCCCGGCCCATTGTGAATTCACATATCCGCTGTACCCTGAAAGGCTCCCTGGCCTATACTGGCAAAGGACACGCCACCGATCGAGCCATCATGCTGGGACTTCACGGCTTTGCACCCCATGATCTCATCACCCTTGATGTGGATACCCTGGTAAATGACCTGCAATCCAAAACCCATCTCAGTGCACAGGGGGCTTGTGGGTTTAACCTCGAAACAGATATTATTTTTGATCGCCAGGAAACCCTGCCCCAGCATCCCAACGGGATGATCTTTGAATACCTGGGAGAGACAGGTGACATCCTCCTGACAAAAACCTACTTTTCCATTGGCGGTGGCTTTATCAAAACTCTGGATGGAATTGATGATATTGTCGCCCCCATGCAAATGGAGTCCGCCCTGGCCTGTCCCTTCTCCTTTGGGTCTGGTCACAACATGCTAAAAATGTCCAGGGATAGCGGAAAATCTATCGCCGCAATGAAGCGTATAAATGAACGTGAATATCTTTCAAAAAACGATCTGGACCAGGGACTGGATGATATCTGGCAAGCCATGAAAACCTGTATAGAAAACGGTCTCAAAACCGAAGGCGCTCTGCCAGGGAGTCTCAATCTTTCACGTCGGGCCAAAAAGCTCCACGATCAACTTCTGGCAGATCCAGAAGGGGCCAATGTCACAGACTGGTTGTGTGCCTACGCCATGGCCGTCAGTGAAGAGAATGCTGCAGGACATATGGTGGTGACTGCTCCCACCAACGGAGCCGCCGGAGTAATTCCCGCAATTTTATATTATCTCATGGTTCATCAGGACGGCACCCAGGAACAAATCAGAGACTTTTTACTGGTGGCCAGCACCATTGGTGGTATCATCAAAATGAGATCATCCATATCCGGCGCAGAAGTAGGGTGTCAAGGCGAAGTGGGTTCCGCCTCAGCCATGGCAGCGGCAGGACTCTGTGCTGTTCGCGGTGGCACCACAGAACAGATCGAGAATGCCGCTGAAATTGCCCTGGAGCATCATCTGGGTATGACTTGTGACCCCGTTCACGGATTGGTACAGGTCCCCTGTATCGAACGCAACGGATTTGGAGCAATAAAGGCCTATACGGCGGCCTCCCTGGCCAAACGAGGAACCGGACAACATTATATGTCGCTGGATAACTGTCTTGCAGCTATGAAGCAGACTGGTCTGGAGATGTCAGAAAAGTTTAAGGAGACCTCTCTGGGAGGTCTGGCTGTAAGTAATACAGAGTGTTAGCAGGAGTCCATATTGAGCGTGCCAGTTAAGGTTCAAGTACTCTATTCAGATGGGTGTCTGCGGACACCCCTGACCGTTGAGCGCGTTCAAGAGGTCTCTCAAAAATTGGGGATCAGGATTGATTTGACCATGGTGCAAATCAATACTTTTGATGAAATCATGGAATGGAATTTTAGCGGGAGTCCAACGGTACGGGTCAATGGTATCGATATAGACCCGTCAGCCAGAGGCGCTTCCTTCGGCGGCTTCACCTGAAGAAGCTATGGGGCATCGGGTATGCCCTCGGAACAAATGGTCATTGATGCGCTGGCAGGGACAGACCTCCAGACGTGAAAATTCTCGTTCATAAGCTGATTATTTTGACAGGCACCCTGTCTGTCCTTATGGCTCAGACCTCCAATTACCTTCCCATTTTGACAGCCCCGGAAAAGAAGATTATTGAGTCAGGTAAAATCGTCATGCGGGAGCTTGAAACCAGGCATGAGAAGGGGCAGACCATCGAAACCATCGGTTTGATGCAGGCTTCAGGGGCAACCCTGGTGGGGCTGTTAACTGATTATAAATCATATCCGGAGTTTATGTCAGCTGTGGATAAAATTGAAATAGTCCATGAGACCAGGGATGAAGCGACACTCAATTATATCCTGCGACCCATGCTGGGATTGACCAAAAAATATCGCATCAAAATTGCACCCACCAGGCTTGACGAAAAGGTCTGGAAAATTGAATGGCACCTCGTGGTGTGGCCGGGACTAGCAAAAATGGAAACCATCGGTGACACCCAGGGCTACTGGCTCATTATAGAGCAAGGTGAAAACAGGTCTCTCATTCAGTATTATGTTTATTCTGATCCAGGTCCCGTACCTTTTGGTCTGGGAGGATTGGTTAACGCCCTGGGTAAAGACAGTATTGAAGAGGTTTTTAAAGAAACCAAAGCCCAGGCTGAAAAACTGAATTCCCAGACTGCCCCATAAACCAACTTAGCAGTACTCACGACCTCCAGTCCTTTACCAGTCAGGGTCATTGCGAGCACGGCGAGACAACCCGTGGCTTTTCACCTCGCACCTCTAACTGACAACTCTATACACTTATACCCCCAATCACGGCAACCCAAACCCCCAGGTTTCAAATTTCAAGTGTTACCATCAATCCCCACCCTTCAAACAAAAGACTCCGCCCCTTAGCGCTCTCTGCGATTGCCACTTTTCAACCCCAAACCCCCTGAACTCAAAAACCCCATAAACTCAAGAACTCACAAACTCACAAACTCACAACTTCCAACTATCACCCCTTTTAAATAAAGGCACTAGGTATATATTTGGGATACGTTTTAACATAGCGGGGAAGAGATATCTTAAAAAGAATGACTTCAGAGATGATTCACATCACGAGGGATTACATAGCCAAGTGATCAATTGTATCCTCATCTATTATCATGTCCACCCTCAAAATTTGACTGGAAACCCACCAGCTAAAAAGGTGAAGAGCTCGTATATTTATGATGAGCCGCTGATTAAATCGAATGAAAAAACCTGACTCAGAGCAGAAATAAAAAGGAAGTTCTCTTGTGAATATGAATCGAATTGTTGTATCCAGTATATCCCTGTTGCTCCTCGCCGGATCACTCCAGGCATATAAACCAGCCAGCATCGAACTGGTAGACACAGGCTGGGAAGAACTTTCTTCAAATAACCTTGAAGCCGCTGAGAAATCATTTTTAAAAGCCATCAAAAAAGACAAAACCAACCCCAGACCCTATCTGGCACTGTCCTTTTTATTGCAGCTCTCTGAAAGAAATGAAGAGGCCTGGGACCATTATGAAACCGCATTAACCCATCTGGACGACCCCAATCCCTATATTTTTGCATCCTTCTACACAAAAAGAGGATTGCTGGTTATTGATCCGGCTGAAGATCGAGGACTGTCCAAACTAATTCCTGGCCTGGCAGCAGGGGCAGACGAATTGGGTATCATGAAAGCCGGCGCCATCAGTCGCATGGGACGCTATCTGGAAGAGTTTGGGGATCTGGAAGTGGCCAAACAGCACTATGCCAAACTGGGGGCAATTACCCAATGGTCACTCATCGGCCCCTTTGAAAATATTTCAGCCTCTGGCTTTGAAAAGGTCTTCGACCCGGAACTGGAGTTCAAGGTCAAAAAACAATATACCGGTAAAAGGGGAGTGCCAGCTCAGTGGTTTAATATTAGCAAGCTCCGCCACGATAACTGGGTTGATCTCACCCATTATTTTGGCAATAAAGACGCCATTTACTACGGCAATACATTTGTTTACTCACCGGAAAAGCGGGTGGTACATGTTCGTGTGGGCACCTCAGGTTCGGTGAAAACCATTCTCAATGATGAAGAGATTATCTCCGTTTTTGAAGAAAGAAATAACGACCTCGACACATATATCGTCGAGACCGAATTACAACAGGGTTGGAATCGACTTCTCATAAAGTGTGGGTATTCAGAAATCACCCAGTGCAATTTTCTGGTCAGAATTACCGACAAAAAGGGTGATGCTCTCACCGATCTACAGTATGAAACCAAGGCCAAAAAATATCCATCAAAACCGGAAGCTCCCCTGAAAAGCATTCGCAATTTTGCTGAAGTTTATTTTGAGGACCTGATTGAATCCAATCCCACCCATATTGAAAACTATCTCCTCCTGGCCGACTGCTATATGAGAAATGATAAAGCCATCAAAGCCGAACTGACACTGCGCAGAGCCGCAGACTATATGCCCCAGGCCATCGTCATCGATAATTCTCTCTATGAGGCCTATATGCGAGGCGAAAAGTATGACAATATGGCTTCAACCGTGGCCAAGATATATGACCTCTATCCAGATATACCCATGGTTCTCAATCAAAAATATTCTGATTATATCGATGCCGAGAATGTGGATAAGGCAGCTGAAATTATGCGTCGCTATGTAGGTTTACGCCCCGATGCATCAGACAGCTATCTCATGCAGATGAACCTGGCCTTCACCAGAGGACAGGTGGAAGAGGCTCTGGCCTTTTTGAGAAATGGCTATGAAGAGCACCCCCTGGATTGGGGCATGGTTTACCTCTCAGCCGCATTTTCAATGCGAACCACCCAGCAGTATGATGGCGCTATTGATATCTACACCAAATTCCTGGCTGATCGGCGCACCACCGATGCCTATCTCCAGCTCGCCGACATCTATCTCCAATCATCAGATGTGGAAAATTATGAAGCCACCCTCAATAAATTGCTGATTAGAGAACCCAGTGCATCAGGGGTTTACTATAGCCTGGCCAAGTCTTTTCTGCAAATTCAGGATTATGAAAAAGCCCTGACCTATATTAATCACAGTCTTGAGATCAGCCCCAACACATCAGGCTTTTGGTCCACGCTGGCAGAGATCCACCAGGGCGCCGGCAAAAAGACTGACGCCATTAAAGCCTACAAAAACGCGCTGAAATATTCAGCCACTGATTATGCGGCCAGATCTCATTTGAGAGAGCTGGAGGGCAAACAATCCGTCTTTGCAAATTTTGCTGATGTGGATATTGATGCCATGCTCAAAACCAGCCCTGCGGCTGATGAATATCCCAATGATAATGCCATATATCTGGTAGACAACAAACGTCGAGTTGTCTATGAGGAAGGGGCTTCCGAAATTCAAAATGAAGTGCTACTCAAGATTTTTAATATGGAAGGGATTGATCGCTTCAAGGAGTATAACCTGGCCTACAACAGCTATTCTGAGGTCCTTATAATTGAAAAGGCAGTGGTTCTGAAAGCCGATGGAACTGAGATCAAAGCGGATGAAAATAACGGCAAGGTGGTCTTTAAATCGCTGGTGCCCAACGATCATATCTACATCAAATGGCGGGTTCAGAATTACAACAAGGGTCGACTTTCTCAACATCTCTGGGAAGAGGTTCATTTCAACTTCTTTTTCCCCGTAAAAGAGCGCAAATATTCACTGCTGATTCCCAAGGGATACGCCATTCAAACCAAAACGCAGTTCATGCCGGATGAACCTGAAATCTCCAAGACCAAAGACGGCATGCTCCATGAGTGGGTCCTTTATGATCAACCTGCCGTAGAGTCCGAGTACAACACCAAGAATCTGGATGATTATGGCAAGATGCTGTTTATTTCAACCATTCCAGACTGGGAGTATCTGGTAGACTGGTATCTGGATTTGGCCAAAACCAAGACCCGCAGCAGCTATGAAGTACAGGAAGTCGTCGCTGAGTTGCTGGCAGGAAAAGCTGATCTCAACGAGATAGAAAAAATCGAGTTGATCTATAATTTTATTACTGAAAACATCAGATACAGCAGTGTTTCTTTCAGACAATCTGGTCTCATCCCCCAGAAGGCCAGAGACGTTCTGGTTCAAAGAATCGGTGATTGTAAGGATGTGGCCACCCTGTGCATATCCATGTTGAAGGAAGCCGAGATTCCCGCCCACTATGTTTTGGTGAATACCTTTAAAGAAGGCTTGAACAAAGACATCCTGCCTGCCATCGAGTTCAATCATGCCATTGCCGGAGTAGAAACCGCCGGGGGTGTGCTATATCTGGATTTGACGGCTCAGAATTACCCCATCCATTCCGTACCCAGTGGAGATAGAGATGCTTTTGCCCTGAGTATCTTACCAGGCACAACAGCACCCCACTATCTCACCCCTGACTATTTTTCACCCCGGCTATCTAAGCGTGTCTCAACAGTGACCCTTGGTGAGGATAATTCAGCAGTTATTGAAAGAAATACCGTAAAATCGGGGTCGGCGGGCGCCTCTTTCAGAAATACATATCGCTTTATGGGTGATAAAGATCGCCTGGATGAGCTGGCTGAAGACCTCTCCAGAGATTATCCCAATCTGGTGATGAATGCCTTCACCATAGAAGATGTTCACACTGTGGGTCAGGAGCTGGAATACTTCTATAGCTTTTCTGTACCTCACTATCTGGTTGATGCCAGCAGCATGAAACTCTTGAAAATTCCCTGGACAGACAACCTGGTCTCCCGTCGGTCCCTATCCACGGAAGATCGGGAGTACGACTATCTCTACAGGGTATCACAGGATACGATCTGGGAAGAAATAAGTATTGTTCTACCTTCCGGTTTTGAACCCCTGGATTTGGAAGAAACCCTGAGTTTGAGTTCAGATATGGCGGAGTATCAGGTGGACCTCATATATGCCCACGGGGTTATTAGCGGTCAACGCCGTGTGGTAAACAAGATGAGTGTGATTCCCCCGGATCAGTATCTTGCTTTTAAGAAGTATTATAATGAGGCGGTCCGGGCGGATGAGAGACAAATCCTCCTCCGCAGAACCCACTAGAGGGACCCCTTACACGGTATTCGGGATCCCGTCATTGCCAGCGAATGCAATGAGTGTGGCAATCTCTGACGCCCTGGAAAACGGATAGATTCGAGGTCTATTTCTCGTAGATTTAGCGTTGAGAGATCGTTTCTGTCACCTCCAGAGCGATAAAACCCACCACGAGAGGAGTACCCATGAAGGAACCTGTCATAATCACCCTCATCATCGGTGGTATTCTCGTATTGGTGGCTTTCATCATCATGCTGGTTCGCCATTACGAAAGGAAGCGTACCGCAGCCCTCCGGGCTGCAGCCCAGGAGATGAACCTGGAATTTTCACGTCTGCCAGACCCACAACTTTTGCCCTCTCTGCGCGCCTTCCTGTTGTTTTCCCAGGGACATTCGAAAAAGGCTTTCAATGTCATGCGTGGTATGGCCGATGAGATTGAAATCACCCTGTTTGATTATCGATATACGACGGGTAGCGGTAAAAACCAGCACACCCACAATCAAACCGTGGTCCTCCTCAGGTCCAGCTTGTTGGATATCCCGCCCTTTAGCCTGAAGCCCCAGAATGTGCTTCATAAAATTGGCAAGGCCTTTGGATATCAGGATATTGATTTTGACAGTCACCCGCTCTTTTCGGAGAAGTATCTCCTGCGCTCAACTGATGAACTGGTGGTTCGTGAGTGCTTTACCGATGATATCCTGGAATATTACGAGCAACGTCCTGGTCTCAGCACTGAAGCTGGTGGCGACCGACTGATCTTCTTCCGGGGATCCAGGAAGGTCAAGCCAGAGGACCTGCCTCAATTTCTAAAAGATGGCTTCCACATCTACACCCTCTTCAAAATGCGCCAGTGAGAATCTCCCAGGGGCATGAAGCTTTTATCCTGCATCCCGAAGCTTTAACCCGGGCAGGCCCCCCAATTCTCTTCTTTCAAAACCGACCATAAAGGCTACATTTACAAGAATTAATGACAAATTTTGGGGTATTATCACCATGAATCTGCAGGAGTCACTCAAAAAGTATAATTGCCAACATGGGTGCGGGGGCTTTTTGAGTTGGCTGGTGAACTCGAACAAGCACAGAAGGTTTATATAAGCGGTATAGATATATGTTAGATGCATCAAGACTTATAGTGAGCAGAAAGAACTCTTGACTCGCGGGTAAGAATAACCTACCTTGTTTAAAAAAAGGAGGTGCCTCATGAGTGTCATCGAAATAACAAGTATGTCGACCAAAGGTCAGGTTGTAATTCCCGCAAGCATGCGTAAGAAGCTCAATATCCATGGTGGTTCAAAATTAATCGTAGTTCAAGAGGGCGATAATATTCTTCTGAAACCAATCGCGAAACCCAAAGACGATGAATTTGATAAAATCGTCCAGCTGGCAGATCAAATACGAAAAGAGATTGATCTAAATGAAGGCGATGTTTTAGAAGCGATCAAAGCATCCAGGAATTCTCATGCGGATCGTAGTTGATACAAATGTAGTAGTTTCGGGAGTGTTTTTTGGTGGTTTCCCTAGAAAAGTTATAGAATTCTGGAGAGAAAAATCATTTGAGTTGATCTGTAGTCCCGAAATACTTGAAGAGTATGAAGATGTTTTGAATCGCTTGGAACGAAAAGCAAAGATTGGTGATGACTCACTTGTTCCACGCTTTATGAAATTACTTATCGAGGACAGTACTGTGATAAATCCGAGTCATGAGCAAAAGATATCTCGAGACCCTGATGACGACAAATTTATAAACTGCGCCTTAAGTGGCAAAGCCATCTACATCGTAAGCGGCGACAACGATTTACTAGATATTGAAAAAGTGGGGAAGATTAAAATCCTTACGGCGAGAGAGTTTGTTGAAAAATTGAGCATCTAACAAAAGCTTCAAGCTGACTCACACGCAGAGGATCGGTTGACGAAAATGGCGTGGATGGATACATTGAATATACCAAGCGAGTCTGTTTCAGGAAGCAGCTTAAGCTTAAGGCGTTAGGCCTTCATCAGTTTGCCTGATTAGCACAGTCTCTATTTCTAAATGATAGTTCAAATAAGAATAGATTAATGAAAGGGGGAGAAGAAAACGTGGAACAAGATTTCAGAACTATTACTCTATTTTTACGTTTTAAAATTGGAACTGTAAATTGCTATCTTTTGAAGATCAAATCCGGATATATCCTTATAGATACATGCGGCATAAATAATCGAGCGGCTCTTGTGGAGGAGCTTGAAAACGCAGGATGTAAACCCGGAAATCTTGAACTTATAATATTAACACATGGCGATTTTGATCATATTGGAAACGCTGCCTTTCTACGTGAAAGTTATGATTGCCCAATAGCAATGCATCCAGATGATTTTGGAATGATTGAGCATGGTGATATGTTTTGGAATAGAAAAAGACCAAACATCTTCATTAAAACAATAGCGGGACTATTATTTAGGTTGAGCAAATCGGACAGGATTAAACCGGATATAGCTATCAATGATGGTCAAAATCTCTCTAGTTATGGATTAAGTGCAAAAATTGTTCATATTCCAGGTCATTCAAAGGGTTCAATTGGTGTACTAACCACAAGTGGCGATCTATTTTGTGGTGATCTTTTTGAAAATACGAAGAGACCTGCTCTCAATTCTATTATGGACGATATTGAAACTGCATATTTAAGCATTGATAAATTGAAAAACATGAAAATTGAAAATGTATATCCAGGTCATGGCAAAAATTTTCAAATGGAACAGTTAATACTTTAGAAACAATAATATGTGTAGCTTTACTATGAGAATTCAATGCTTGAAAATTGAGGCCTAACAAAGGTAGAGCGGACTCACACGCAAGGATGTGCCCGACAAAAATGATGTGGATGGATACAATTATCAAACAATGCGATGCTGCTTCAGGAAGCAGCCAGGCCATCAAAAGCTTTGCTTTTATTGTGAACAGCTGAAGGCGTTAGACACAATTATTTAATAATGATAGATATAAGCGAACAGGAGTTAACGTGAATTGTCCAAACTGCAAAATTGAATTACACCCCAAAAGCATTCAAGGGATTGAGATAGAAGAATGTAAACAATGTGAAGGGATCTGGTTTGAGAATGATGAACTAAGACAGGTGAAAGACAAAATAGATTCTGATCTCAATTGGATGGACTTTGAAATTTTGAAACACCCGGAGAAATTCAAGCCAACAGCAAAAAGGACCAATTGTCCAAGCTGCAAAAAATCGATGAGTGTTCTCGACTATGACCAGACAAAAGTTGAAATTGATTACTGTGTCGACTGTAACGGCGTCTGGCTGGAAAAAAACGAGCTGGAAAAAATAATTGAGGCTCTGGAAAAGGAGATACTAACAAAATCTCTAAGCGAGTACGTAAGCGCCACCATCGAAGAGGCAAAAGAGCTTCTTGTTGGCCCTGAAACATTTTTGTCTGAGTGGAAGGACTTTTCCACAATCCTCAGGTTTATGCAATACAGAATTCTTAGTCTTCAGCCACAAATCCATAATGCTTTAATAACTTTTCAAAATAATGCTTTAAATCGATGAAAAAAATGTGCCCAGAAAAGGCCAGTCTACACTGAATCAGATACAACAGGTACTCTTGCCCAGCCTGGCGGCTACCGCAATAGGCGGGGTTCGGCGGGATCAAAGACACGCGCAGGAGTGCCTGAACACAATCATAAGGATGGAACCAAGCAGCTCAAGCGCAGTGCGCTAACAGGATATTATTAAAGGGGATTTAAATGAAGCTATTCTACTTATTCTTATCAGTACTGGTTGTTTTTTCATGTGCGTCCGGGATCAAGCACTCAAGCGATATTGCGGTCTCTGAACCCCCCATGTTTGATTATGAAAATCTAAGCCATGAACCCTTCTATGAAACACCTGTCGTTCACTATATGACAACATCTACAGGCGGCGTTACCTCAGTTGCAGGCAAGGTTGTTATTTCAAAGAGCAATTTGATTATTCAGATGGATTCAAAGATTGAGATTCAGCAGGGGTTGGTTATTGACAAGCTGACAGTACCAATCCCCTCTATTAAAAACTTCAAAGTGAAGCGATCAGGAAAAGCTTTTTCATTTGAATTGGGACCGACAAAAATGGTGTTTGACTCAGAAAATGCCCGAGAGATAGAAGAAGTAGTTAAAGCGCTTCAAAAGATAGGGTGATGCTTTCTAACAAAGACTCATCTAGCTACATGCTGAAGCTACTACGGACAAGCCAGGTCTACTACAGCCTAGCGAGGTTTGAGCTGAAAATCAACACAAGCAACGCAAGCATAAAACTTTTGCCCTGCTACAAGAAAGACCATCAAAGTCTGGGCAGATTAAAAAAGAATCAGTTTTAATAAGCGGGGAATCCATGAGCAAAACAACCGGCAGAAAAATCTCGATAATTACAACTGTCTCTCTGGTTGTCATCTTCCTGACCAGTTGTGCAGCACCAACACGATTGAGATTACATCCAGAGTTTGTCAACAATCCGGGAAGCGTGAAATCCATTACCATGCTACCCCTTGATTGTCAGGTTAGATATCTTGACTTATCAGATGAAAACAAAAATCATCCCCAGCGGGAAAATGAGATTGATAGCCTGCTAACCCCCTTGATTCCAAAAATTATTGCATCTCAAAAATATGAAGTTGAACAACTTTCATTCTCAGCCGACTCTCTGGATTCAACAGCTTTTCTGAACTGGGTATATGAAATGCGCGCTTCCCACGCTGCCAGCATGCCCCTCATGTACCCCAAGCCAAATATTCCAATGGAGAAAGTTTTGGATTACCCCGGCCAGATATCCCCTGAGATAGTAGGCAGGTATGCAGGTCATGAGACTGATGCTTTTCTTCTGGTCAGGTACTCCGGATTTAAAAGATCCACAGGTGCTATGGCAGCCGGGCTTGGGGGTGGAATCGTCCTGGGTGTGCTTACTGGATATGCTGTTATACCCTTTCCGGAAGGCGGGATAATGATGGCCGCGCTGGTCGATGGTAGATCGGGAAATATCCTCTGGCACAATGTGGCAAATCTTGAAGATTATTCTCTGGATAAATTAGTTGAGACCCTTTTTTCAAGTTTCCCTGACTGCAATGAAAGTTTGTCCCAGTATATCAGTGGCGGTGAGGAAATAAAACACCCCTTCAAGGTTGAAGATTTTGAGTTAGCGGATAATCAGATCCTCCTCACCGGGGAAGACTACATCCTGATGAATGACGGGAGCGCTTATTCAGGCGAAATCATAAAAGTTTCAAAACGTAATTGTGTGATGAAAAACAGACGGACCGTCTACATCATTAATCGCAAAAAGATTAAAACAGTGACCATGAACGGTGCAGAAGTTACTGCTTCAGATCTTGCGAGTTTGGATTTTCCAAAGGTCAACTATAACAATTTTGATGAGAAGGTTGAAATTTATTAGTGACTTTCAGACATAGATTCAACAGCCCTGAAACAGCGACGAAAGGAGGCGTGAACAAGTGAAATCACAACACCTGGAACCTAATCTAATTGCCCCCTGTGGCATGAACTGTGAAATATGTCTGGCATATTTACGAGAAAAAAACAAGTGCTCCGGTTGTTTGACAACAGGGAAAAACAAAGCCAGGCATTGCTCCACATGTGTCATTAGAAATTGTGAGAAATTAAGTGAAACGGAGTCGGGCTATTGTTATGACTGTCTGACCTATCCCTGCCGGCGATTGAAAAATCTTGATAAACGATATGGCACAAATTACCACATGAGCATGCTCGAAAATCTTGATAATATGAAACGATTGGGTCTTGAAAAGTTTATGGAACAGGAAAGATCAAGATGGCAATGTAAGCGATGTGGTGGACAACTTTGTGTTCATCGACCGCAATGCCTGAGCTGTGGCGAAAGCTGGTCCGGGGAGCGGGTGCAAAAATGAATATACGCGATCAACAACAAAACAGGGGAACGATCATGAATCACAATTCCAGCAAGAAATTTCAATTTATCGTGCTCCTGTTTGTTCTAATAAGTTCTGTATTTGCAGAAGACAGGTCTTCCAGCAGACTCCTCAAATCCTCAACCCTGGAGTTCTCGCTGTATTCTGGCAATCAGATTCGCAACTGGATTGGAAATAATGGTCATCTCGCAAGTCATATTCCAACTGGCGATGCTGGTCTGGAGTGGCCCAGCGGATCTGGCAATACGGCTGTCTTTGCCTCGGGCATCCGGGTCATTGGCAGGGTGAATGGCAACCTGCGCAGTGCTGCAGCCGAATTCACATCAGAATGGACACCCGGTACAATTCTTTACGATACAGAAACAAGACTTCCCACCAGTGACTCGCCCGTCAATACTCCCGATGAACAGATCTATATGATTGAAAGGGGCAATAGTTCTGACCTGAACTCTCCCAGCTACAAGCGGGAATATGCCACCTGGCCATCAAGTGCTGGTGCCCCGGCCCATGACGGAGAGTATTTCGAGGACCTCAACGAGAATGGTGTGTGGGATAACAACGAGACCTACGAAGATTTTGATCAGGATGGCAGTTATGATGCACCAGATGGAAACCTTGTAACAGGGGAAGACCCCCCTGAATTCAAAGGCGATGAGATGGCCTGGTATGTCATGAATGATTGGAATGCCAGTGCACATGCCAATCTCTGGTCAACCCAGCGACTCGGGCTGGAAGCTCAAGTTTTAATATCCAGCAGATCAGATGATCCCGCCTTATCAAATGTTCAATTTCATACCATTACCCTGGTCAATAAAGGGGGAGAGGTCATTGATGATGCCTATTTCGGGTATTGGTGCGATGCCGATGTGGGCGATGCCAATGATGATTACGTCGGCTGTGACCCCAACTTATCCCTTGGCTATGCCTACAATGCTGGTGTTGTGGATCAAGACTATGGATTAAGACCCCCTGCAGTAGGTTACAGTATTCAACAGGGTCCCCTGGTTCCATCGCCTGGAGATACGGTGTATTATGGAAATGAGATATTTCCTGACAATAAAACGCTTGGCATGACTTCTTTCATTAAATATACCTCTGGAGATGTGGTCTTTGGGGATCCTGAAGCCGCAGCGGAAGCATATAATCATTTGCAGGGTCTTGATGCCCAGGGCGATGTCTTCCATGAATATCTTGACCCCAATCAACCAGTCACCAAGTATCTATATCCTGGAGATCCCGTTACTCGAACTGGGTGGACAGAATTTGATGACTCGTCACCAGGAGATCGTCGTCATATAATGAGCGCCGGTCCCTTTGATCTGGAACCATGGGATGATGTGAACAGCAATGGCAAGGCTGACTTTGGAGAACCTGGCGTTCAGGTTATTCACGCCGCTTTGATTGTTGTGGCGGGGACAAATAACCTTAATGCCGTATCTATCTTGAAGTTTTCAGCCGCTTATGCCCAGAGTGCATTTGAAACAGGGTACCAGGTCAATATGCCAGCACAGCCACCGGAGTTCCTTGGTAGTGGCCATGACCAGGAGATCATTCTTAACTGGTACGATGGTGCGGAAGCGTATGAATCCTATACCTGGGGTTCTTATCAATTTGAGGGCTATGAGCTTTATCAGGGAGTAACCAGCCAGGGTCCCTGGACCCCGATCATGGGCTTTGATGTCATCAATGAAGTGGGCGTCATCGTAGATCAATATCTTGATGAAGATGGGTTGATTCAGAATATCATCACCCACAGAGGCAACAATCAGGGATTGGAACGCATCGTCTCCATCACAGAAGACGCCCTGGCAGGGGGTGCCCTGGTAAATGGAGCGACCTATCATTTTGGATTCAGTAGCTATTCCTATGATGCCGAATCAGTGCCGAACACTGTAGAAAGTTCGCTTCAGGTCGTCTCGGTACAACCTCAACAGAACCAGTATGCCTACCACCCCAGAGATCAAATTGAGGTCTCACACAACGGGAGTGCCGGGGCTAAAGTTGTGGTCGAAGTGCTGGATCCCAGTCAAATGACGGGATCAGACTATGAAGTCGGCTTCCACTTTGATTCTACCACCATGAGTGGCCGCTGGCATCTACTTGAGGATGAAGATACCCTGCTGGTTGAGAATAGTTGGCCCCTACAATTTTATATGGATGGATTTGAGCTGTCGCTGAGTGATGTAACTTTTGAGGCACCGCGGTTCAATACTTCCTGGAGTCAAACCACCAATATGGAAGACAATTACCATGAAACCCTGGAACTCCTGGCCGTATCACCGGGAGGGGTAGATTCCCTGGCCTGGGCTGATGGAAGCATGACGGATATGGTTCACATGGATACGCTGGCAGGTCCACGCTATCCCTATGAATATTTTGAAAGGGAGGACAGGGGCGCTGAGACCTGGTTTATTCTCCATCGGGATGTTCAACATGAAGTTCGAATACAGGCTTTTGCCAGCCACTTCGGCGCAATTGGTGGCGATAGACTGGCCGATATTCCTGGTATAGGGGGAGGTTCTGCTGATGCCCAGTCACTCCAGGGAGACCTGGAAGTTCGTTTTACAGACGCCGGGCAATCTGCCTCTTTATGGAGCTCAGCCAACGGGTATGCACCCCGAATGATAACCATTCCATTTGAGCTCTGGGATATGGAGCAAAACATACAGCTTGGCGTGGGAATCATGGATAATAACAGGAGCGGGGGAATTCAGGATACGACTCTTGATGATTGGGAGACCAGTCTCGATCTGGATTGGGTGGTCGCCATATTTCAAGATTATGCCACACATGGCGATGCATTACAGGAACTGCGGAATAATCCACATTCAGGCTGGTGCTGGCAATTTAACAACAACTCCATATTCAGCATGGGTGATGCGGTTACCTTGAATTTTCTGAACCCGGTAATAACAGGCACGGATGTATACACCTGGACAACCGCCGGCTCCAGCGCAACTGATGATCCTGAGCACCCTGATGGGTTTGAGTTGAAACAACTCAGGGTATATCCCAACCCTTTCAATCCCAGCACCACGATTCACTACCACATTCCAGAGCAGGCTGATGTAATCATTAGCATATATGATCTACTGGGTCGAGAGATATGGAGCAAATCAGTCTCTGGAAACCCGGCTGGGTACCAGAGCTTGCAATGGAACGGTATTAATGACCGCGGCAATCAGGCAGCCAGTGGTGTTTATCTCATCACACTAACCACCCCAGAATTCAGGTTGGTTCAAAAAGCGATGCTCATTCGCTAGGATGGCAAACTGAGGAACGAAGGAGAGACAAAAATGAAAAACATGAAACAATTATCAGTAATTGCAATTGCAGCCATCTTTATGGCTTCCTGTTCAACTAACATTCCCATGAGTACATCAATAGATGATGAGGTGATATATGATCTTGAGGTCAATGACTCTATATCTGTTGTCTTCTTGCTTGAAAACCAGCTGGCCAACGGCTCCTTTTTCCAGTATGAGAAGGAGGCTAACAGTCCATTGCTGCCTGTTCAGGATGAACTGGTTTATAATGAATATGTCGTCCTCAACCAGATGCTGGGCGATTTCATGCGGTATCGTTTTGCCAACACCTCCGGTTCAAATCCAGCCCAGATCAAAATCGGCTTGAAATCCGTCACGATTTCCTCAGAAGTAACTGAAAACGACGGAGCTACCGGCATGAATTCATTGTTGTTTAGGCCCACCACCAGACTCTATACCGCTGAAGTTCAAGTTGAAGTGACCATTACCCATGGGGGACAAATCCACACACGAAGCATCTATGGCAGGAGCAATGCTATGGGGGAAAGCTTTCGCAAAACCAAGGCAGATGTAAATGCCTTTAGCACTGTCCTGAATAGCGCCAACAACAGGGTGGTCTATTTCACCAATCAATTTCTCAGAGATAGGGGGCTATAAATTTCTGAGGATTGAGCGCAGAGCGAAAGATACGTAATGACAAGAAACTGGTTTTTTGTGGTTCTGGTGTAGAGCCATCCTAATATACTGGATAGGAGATAGACACCTCCCCAGTATTATTAAACATGAAGGATTTGCTCAATGATGGAATCAAACGTATTTCAAAGAACCACCACCACAGATAAAATTATTTCAGACGCCCAATACAACCTGGCCATTGGCGCAGTTCTCTTATGGGGTTTTCTGGTCAACTGGATTATTGTTCAAGCCGTGGACCCGGAGTATCTGTTTAGTATCAATCGTTGGATCTTTATCATCCTGTACTTTGGTTCTGCATTCTATGGCATACACCTCTTTACCAAATCTGATGATCCCGTCAAAAGTTTTATTGGCTATAATTTTGTGGTGGTCCCCTTTGGACTCATCGTCAATATGGTGGTCTCGCAATACAGTCCGGACATTGTCCTGGAAGCCATCCAGATAACGGGCGGTGTCACCATCATCATGATGCTTCTGGGAGCCGCCTACCCTGCCTTTTTCCAGAAAATCAGTGGCGCTCTCACCGGTGCGTTGATCGCGGTTATCATTGTGGAGATGTTCCAGATATTTGTGCTGGGGATACATTCGAACTGGCTGGACTGGGCTGTGGCAGCCATCTTTTGCGGATATATCGGTTATGACTGGGGCCGGGCCAATCAAATCCCCAAAACCCTGGACAATGCTGTGGATAGTGCCGCTGCCCTGTATATGGATATCATTAATCTGTTCCTGAGAGTATTGAGAATTCTGGGAAGGCGGAGATAAAACCCAACCCTCGTGGGTCTGATGATGAAAACATACAGGATCAGAACACTGGTGGCCCTGCTGCTTTTTTCAACCGCTGTTTCAGGTGAAAATATTGGATCGCTCTTTCTGGGAACATCCTCTGTGGGGGGTGAAAATGAGTTTCGACCACGGGCATATGATGTGAAACCTGGCATTTCTGCAGGATTTTTACTTCCCATCAGATTCCCGATCATATCAAGCCATTACAAGGTGCGGGCTGCTGTTCATCCTGCCCTGTCAAACAAAGACTACGATGATGATGAATATGAGTATCTTTCGGCATCCAATGTGTTGCTCGTGGGGAAACAGATCGATCTGAAATCCGTGTCCCTGCTACCCCAAATAGGTCTCGGTTTGCTATATGAACTTATCCACTACGAGTGGGAACGGGGATACATGTACAACCTGCTCTTTGTGGATTATTCATTAAAAGTCAACGTGCCGGCTCTCCATGAGAATTGGGGGTTGCTGTTCAATTTTGAACATGGGATTGACACTTCCAATCCAGGCTATAGTCCGGAGAACAGATTTCACCTGTCACTGGTCCTGACCTATTGATAAATTGGTGCCTAAACTTTTCAGGGGGGTAATCATGAACCCAAAATTTTTAATTCTACTCATTTCCATTGCTGCCTTTGGTCAGGTAGAATTCACCGTGGAAACTGACACAAGTGTATACGAGTCTGGTGCAAGCATAAGGGTTTTAGGAACTGTTACCAATATCTCAGGTGAAACGGTGACTCTGAACTGGCCCTCGGGATGTCAATTCAATTACTATCTGGGTTCCTGGCCATCTTATGACTCTCCCAACTATGGCTGCACCCTGGCCCATTCCTGGGTCACCCTGGAGCCGGCCATGTCCCATACCTGGGAACGGTTCCACACCCCAGAGGACACAAGCTTTGCACCAGGAAATTATGCTGTTGTGGGTTTTCTCAATGACAATGAGTTCCGATTAACACCACCAACATTTATAACTATCGGAGATGTGGAAACACCCTATTATACCACAGGCTACGCGCCCCCGTCAGACTCACTTCTTTTGACCAATGGCGGCTGTGTCGGGCAAAGTCTGCTACCCGTGGTTGAGCACCTCTCTGACGATCTGGACTTGATTTGGATTTACACCGCAGAAGCCTGTTGGTATGAATACACGCCAGTCAATCCAGAGGCCATCAATCCCTACCCCTGGCAAGCATCTGAATTCTATTTTTTATGTCCGAGATTCCTTGGATTATGACTATGAACTTCACCTGCTGACAGAATGGGACAATACTGTCCTGACCTTTGGCGAAATCAATTACGCAGCGGCAGATGGCGACTGTGTCTACCGGTTGATTATCTCGCATGATAGTCTGGTTGTGGATACCCTTGATTACGCTTTTAAGGCCCACATGAGTATGGGTGTGAAATCTGGACAGATAACGCCAGCTGTTCTCAATGTAGAGGCTTATCCATCACCCTTTAATCCACTTACCACTATCTCTTTTGAACTCCTGGAGCGATCTGATGTGGATGTGAATATTTTTGATCTGACAGGACGCCAGGTCTGGTCCACCAGTCTTAATGACCGCCAACCGGGACGCCATGAATTGAAATGGCATGGCCGGGATACCTGGGGCGGCGGGATGGCATCAGGAATCTATATCGTTCAAATTGAAGCTGGACCTGTGAGCGAATCCACCAAAGTGGTCATGTTGAGATAGATGTGATTATTGCAGGCCTCTAGAAGAAGTCGCTCACCAGTGGCACCTGGTTTGGTACGTTTAATCTGAAGTGAATCTTGAAACGGAAAATTGGAAAAATTGGGCCAGGAAATAGACCACAATTCCCAACCCCAGGATATTGATATCCAGCCAGGGGAAGTGTTGGAGAAACCAGGGAAAAAGTTTCAGGAATAAATTGAACATCAATGAAGTGACAACAGCCAGTATTAGGGCTTTTCGCTGGACATCCAGAGCAAAGGCATCGCGTCTCAATGGGAAAAATGGTTTTTCCGGGTTAACTGTAAACCAGCCGGAATGCAGATAGAAAACCATGAGAGTAAATATTGCCAGAGACCAGATGCCAGCCTGCAAGGTGAGGCCCATGGTGCTAAAGCAAAAAAGACCCGTAATGAATAACCGAGAGAAATAATAAGGTAGGTAATTGACTCTCATTTTCTGGCTCCCCTTAATTGGAATAAAATGCCTAATTCTGTATGTAGTGCCTGGCTTATGCGCAGGGCTGTTTCAATTGTTGGCAGAAAGCGTCCGCCCTCAATGGCCACAATGGATACCCTTGAAACACCTACCAGCGTGGCGAGTTGATCCTGGGTCAAGCCCTGACTCTTTCTTATTTCGCGGACACTATTTGATACGTGATCGTGGGGCATATGTTAAGTATACTTACCAAAACATAAATGTCAAGTATAATTATCATTTATGAATAACGAATGCAATCCAACGATTCATAGCAGGGACAGGTCATGAAGTTGACTATAACCCTTTTCCAGCAGACTCAACCATCGACTCTTCAGCCTTTGACCGCACCTCGAAATCTACCTATCAGGATTTCTTCCTGAGTATACAGTGGATAAAATATCACCAGCCCTATGGTAATCTTTCCCTGTTATTTGGTGCCGGTCCTATGTTTGGCATTGAGCAAACCATAAGGGAAAATGCAATCGATCCCAGAGCGCGCGCCGGTGAAAGTGACTGGTTCGAGAATAGAGATGTTACAACAAGCGTTTATCTGGGACTGAACCCTGTTATTGGGATCGAGTGGTTTTTACATCGCAATATCAGTTTTCATTCAGAATATTATACTTTGATTACAGCAGGGTGGAGAATCGTGACAGAAGATTATGCCAGGGAATATAGCAATGGGGATTGGTATCGGTCAGATTCTGATCTTTCAGGTGTATATTACAGCGTCAGGGGATATGCCCGTGCAGGTGTGTCATTCTATTTTAAATAAGTAAGCGCGTGAAGGAAAAGGAGCAGGGCTTTGAAAAAATCCAAACTGGTTGCCGTATTACTATATTCTATTGTTGTGTTTATCACAGCCGGTGCAGGTTTGCAGTTTATTACTGCCACAAGATATTTTGACTACCACGCACAAGCTGCAGGGATTGATTGGACCCGCCTGAATCCTGATCTTCAAATGCTGATCCTGGCTGGCTTCAAAATAGCTGGAGCCGGGTTTTTAACCGTAGCGCTGAACCTGGCATTGATGATTCTATTTTCCTTTACAAAACACGCCAAAAGCTGGTCGGGCATTGCCATTCCTCTCGTAGGTTTGGTCTTCTGGTCTGTCGTACTATCTACAACACTGACTGTCCTGGCTGCAACCGGGGCCGAGGCACCATGGGCTCCCAGCTTGTTCTGTGTCATCGCTCTGCTGGTGGGTCTATTTATTGGACAACGCGAGTTAAAAGAACAGGAACTGCCTGAGTGATTGTTGGATGATGGAGAAATCGCCCCTTTCTAACAAAGACCAATATCCCAGTGCGGAAATAATCTTTTCTCATCTGGGAGAGGCAAAAAGTTGCTGGCAATCCATTTTTAGTTTTATCCATTCCCAGTATCCAGATTTTTCAGAAGAATGGAGATATTATACCGATGGTAAATCATGGCTTATGAAGGTGACCAGGAAAGCAAAAACTGTTTTCTGGCTATCTGTCGTTCCAGGCGGTTTTAAGATCACCTTCTATTTTGGTGATAAGGCTGAACCTGCTATTATGGAAAGCAAACTGTCTATCGATCTTAAGGATGCCTTCCAAAATGGCAGGCGCTTTGGGAAAATTCGCGCCATCACCCAGGAGGTCAGTGGCGAAAACGAAATACGTGAGATTAAAACCCTCATTGAATTAAAGTTGAGTATCAAATAATGGATCATGTCGTTTATCTCGATGCAAAAGCCAGGGAACTGGATTTGTTGCTGTCCCAACAAAAATCGATGCTTATCCGTGGGGCCACTGGACGGAAAATGCCTTATGGCAGGGTTTTCGCTGGGGATGTTCTCTATCTAATAAATAACAATGCAGAAGGTCTCATTCTGGCTCGAGCAAATGTAAAAAACGTCATCAACTCCGAGAAGATGAACCGCGAGGAATCAATTGACCTTGTAGACAGGCACGTTACCCAACTCAGCCTGAGCAAGAAGCAATATGAACGCTGGGCAGGGAAACGCTATTTGGTTCTGATCCAAGTGGGAGATATCGCTGAACTAGATCCCTTTCCCATTGATAAAAGCGCTTATGGAAACATGGACGATTGGCTTGCGGTGGAAACCATTGAAAGCATAAAAATGTAAAAGGAGTTGTTGAATAGTGTTATCAGCGTTGCCCAATATTGGAGAGGTACTTGAAAAGCGATTGGAAGCGATTGGAATCAGCACACCAGCAGATTTGGCTGAAGTTGGGAGTCTTGGTGTCTTAGAGCGGCTGGATGCCCTCAAAGCGCCGGGCTGCCTGAGCATGCTGTATGCTCTGGAGGGTGCACTTCGCGGGACACGCTGGCACAATTTATCAAACGAGGTTAAGCGTCAACTAAAAGCTGACCTGAAATCAACTGTCGAGGGCTAATGGTTTTTTCAAATATTTTCTGCAAGGAGAAAATCAGGAGCTTTTGCAAATCAGGAATGCCAAGAGGGCTGCAGCTCATTGTACTCCTGTCCCTGTTCTTTAACATTCAAACTGCCCGGCCTCAAGCCCCCATATTTCTTGGTGAAGACCTGGTTATTTATGTCAGTGATTCGTTGTGTGTTCTGCGCGGTGAGTATCATTTCCAAAACCCCTCCCCAAAAGCTGTCAAGACACGCCTGTTTTATCCTTTCCCCGTGAGTGAGCAATTACCCTTTCCCGATATGATAGAAGTGCTATCCACGGAGACGGGAGTTCACCTGCCCATCCTGGGGGCAGACAAGGGGGTATCTTTTGTGCTTGCTGTTGATGCCGTTTCAGAAGCCAATATTCTCGTGGAGTACTGGCAAGCAGCTGAACATAATGTCTTCGAATACATTTTAACTTCAACCCAGACCTGGAGTCGGACCCTGAAATGGGCTAATTATGAAATCCATGTACCAGAGCATCTCCAGCTGGAATATTGTTCATTGGACATTGATACAAGCTGGGTTGAAATCGAGGAGAAGGTTTTTTCAATATCGCGGGAAAACTACCTTCCCATGAAAGCGCTAATAATTCGCTGGGGGGCCTCAGATGAATAGATTATTAAAACCTAAAAAACTGTCTTCAATGGCGAAAAAGAAGTGTGTTTTATTAACACTTCCATCTTTTGGATGACAAGAAATCTCATTTCAATCATCTTTATTTTGGCAGGGGATATATTTAAGAATACAGTCACTGGATCAATGGCTTGGCCGTTGTCAGTGCTTATTGGCTTTATGTTTATAGCTCTGGCACTCAGCACAAAGCTAAAAGAGGCTCAGAGTCATCCGAAAGAAAGCGTCCCGGTGTTGCGAGAACAGGAATAGCCCTTGACATCACAGGAGTGCAAACATAACTTGAACACATGTTAAGCACACATGAACATCTGTTCAGGACGCTATGGGTCTAGTGGCCTCAGATAGAAGCCTGCTTGTCCTGGAGGCTGCCCGTCTCTACTACGAGCACAATCTCAATCAGGCTCAGATTGCCAAGAAGCTGGAGGTTTCGCGTCCAGGCGTTTCTCGCTTGCTTCAAGAGGCCCGCGATGCAGGCATCGTCAAAATTCAGATTGTAGATCCCAGCGCCGCAGGGACCCGTCTGGAGTCAGCTCTCAGACAGAAATACTCGCTCAAACATGCTGTGGTAGTCCCCTCGGATCCCAGTGATGCCGTCCTTAAGTCCAGGCTTGGTTCCGCCCTCATAAATCTTTTAGATACGTTATTAGCTGAGAATACTACGCTGGGTGTGTCCTGGGGCTCAACCCTCCAGGCTGCCACAGAACATCTCAAGCCACGATCAATCGACAATATGACTGTGGTGCAACTCAACGGCGGTGTTTCCAAGGCCGAGCTGGATACCCACGCCAGTGAAATTGCCAGACGTATGGGTGATAATTATCATGCCATCCCCTATTTGTTACCTTTGCCCGCTATCGTGGACACACCTGAACTCAAACAAGCCATTACCTCTGATCGCCACATTGCCAAAACCTTGAAACTGGCCAGAGAAGCAGACATTGCTGTCTTTACCATTGGCGCTTTTGGCTCCAAGTCGGTTCTGGTTCAGGCCGATTATTTTGAGGACGCTGAAGTCCAGGCGCTCATGGATCAGGGTGCCGTAGCTGATATCTGTTCACGTCTCATTAAAGCAGATGGCAGTATCTGTTCACCGGAACTGGATGATCGCACCATTGGCATCGAGCTGGAAGAACTCAAAGCCAGGCCCTATTCAATTGCCGTCGCAGGGGGTGCTGACAAAGCCCAGGCCATCAAAGCTGGGTTAGCAGGCGGATATTTCTTTAGCCTGATTACAGACGAAGATGTGGCCGCCAGACTATTAGGTGAGGATTAAGATGAGTATGACAATCGCTCTGGGCGCAGATCATGGGGGCTATTCCCTGAAAGAAGCCATCAAGATATTCCTGGAAAAGGAAGGTTATCAGACCATTGATTGCGGGACTGACTCCACCGAAACCGTAGATTATCCTGTCTTTGCTGCCAAAGTGGCTCGCAAGGTGGCAGGTGGTTCTGCCCGGTTTGGGGTTGTTGTGGATGGTGCAGGTATCGGATCATCAATGGCTGCCAACAAAATCGCCGGAGTTCGAGCAGCCCTGTGCTATGACCTCTCCAGTGCCAATAATGCCCGGGAACACAATGATGCCAACGTTCTGACCCTTGGGTCAGGATTAATTGGCTCCTCATTAGCCCAGCAAATTGTCAAAAAATTTATTACCACGGAATGTACCGAGGAACGTCATTTAAAACGCGTTGGTATGATCGATGATCTACAAACGACAAAGGAAGAAACTGACAAGATGGAAACCACTTTAAAAGAACAGGAAATAGGATCACTCAGTGATGCCGATATTCTGAAAATCGCCCAGCGGGTAGGCCAGATAGTTCAAGCCTCTGCCGGCAATGTGACCCCCAATCCACAGGTCACCAGCAGTCATGACCACCAGGACACAGACATGGTCTGTCGTTGTGGCGTCTGTGCCGAGAAACAGCCTGACACCTACCGCAAGTTTATGGATTTTGGTGTGGAGCGTCTTGGTGTCCATGATGCCACCGGGGCTGCAGCGGTTCCAGAAGATGTTGCCAAATGTATTGACCACACCATCCTAAAACCAGATGCCACAGAGGATGATATTAGAAAGCTATGTGCGGAGGCAGATGAATTTCAGTTTGCCACGGTCTGTATCAGTCCCAGCTATGTACCCCTGGCGGCCAAAGAGCTGGAGCATTCCAGCGTCAAGGTCTGCACCGTCGTTGGCTTTCCTTCAGGAGCCCATCACCCCAGCATCAAAGCCATGGAAACACGGCGTGCTATAAGAGATGGTGCCGAAGAGATTGATATGGTTATCAATATTGGTGCCCTGAAAAGCGGTAATGATGAGTTGGTTTACCGGGATATTCGCATGGTAGTAGAAGCCTGCGAAGATGGCGGCGCTGTTTCCAAGGTTATCATTGAAGCAGCATTACTTACTGATGATGAGAAGGTTCGCGCCTGTACCCTGGCTAAAAAAGCCCGGGCAGATTTTGTCAAAACCTCAACGGGGTTTGGACCCCATGGCGCCACGGCTGCTGATGTTGCACTCATGGCTCGCACGGTGGCAAACACTGGCATTGGTGTAAAGGCTGCTGGTGGAATCAAATCCTTTGAAGATGTACAGGACATGATCAAGGCTGGAGCCACAAGAATTGGCGCAAGTGCGGGAATTGCCATTGTGAAAAAAGCCCGTACCATCACCATATCGAGCTAGGTTTGGGTATGGAGGGTACATCAAACCTGTTTTCGCGAAGCCAAACAGGTTTAGACATCATTAGAATTGAACACAGACTGACACAGAACAAAAAGTGGTGGAAAAGGCTGCCTGAAAATGATCAGTAAAAATCTGTGGAGATCAGAGGCAGGAATTGAGAAAGAATGCATATGATTGGCCACAGATTGACACAGATGAACACGGATATGAAAAGCGCAAATAGGTAAAAACTAAAGACGAGAAAAATGGAACAACAGACAACAAAACTCGAGCATGAAGAAACAACCAAGGCGATTATTGGTGCTGCTTTTGAAGTCTACAATATTCTTGGTTATGGGTTTTTAGAAAAAGTTTATCAGAGAGCATTACAGTCTGAACTTTTGCACAACGGACATACTGCAGAACTTGAGCCAGCTCTTGAAGTGAAATTTAAAAATGTGATCGTTGGCAACTACTACGCAGATATTCTTGTAGATAACAAAGTGATTGTAGAGCTCAAAGTTGCGAAATGGTACAGCAAGAAGGATGAAGCCCAATTACTCAATGAGTTAAAAGCCAGCGAGATCAAAGTGGGGCTACCCATCAATTTTGGTAGAAATAAAGTTGAATTTAAACGGTTCGTGTATTGATATGAAGGCTGTATTGCCATACTTCGACAGGCTTAGCATGACGATTCTTCAATTGGTATTGAAGATCAGTGGATAAAAAAAGAGAATTGAACATCTAAAGGAGAAGCACTCGTGGCAGATCTAAGATCATACGTATTGTTAGACAAGTTGCAACCTCAGCATGCGGCTTTTATAGGCACAACGGCTTCGGGCTTTTTGCCCCTGGCTGGTATGGCGTCACTGTATGTTGAAATATCACCCGGTATCGAAATTAACCGAATTACCGATATCGCTCTAAAATCAACCAACGTCACCCCGGGAATGCAAATTGTTGAGCGTTTATATGGACTCCTGGAAATTCACTCCTTCTCACAGGCCGATGTTCGCCAGGCTGGGGCAGCCATTCTGGATGCCCTTGATCTCAAGGAGGAGGATCGCTGGAAGCCAAAAATATTCTCAAGTCAAATCATCAGGAATATTGATGATCATCAAACCCAGCTGATTAATCGCATGCGTCACGGTAATATGATTGTCCCGGGAGAAACCATGTATGTCATGGAAGTTCAGCCGGCCGCCTATGCCGCCCTGGCAGCCAATGAGGCAGAAAAGGCCGCCAATATCAATATTCTGGAAGTGCGTGCCTTCGGAAGTTTTGGTCGTGTTTATCTAGGTGGGGATGAAAAAGATATTGACGTCGGTTGGCGTGCTGCATCTGCTGCTATTGAAGGCGTCAGTGGCCGGAATCCAGAAGCTTCTGGTGAGAAATAAGATTGTGTAAACCCGCCACAGAGGCACATAGGTTTAAGTAATTATGAAAATAATAACGCAAAGAAATAACAAACAGGAGGCAATAAAATGTCTGACGCTTTAGGAATGTTAGAAACAAGAGGCTACCCCGCAGCAGTTGAAGCGGCTGATGCCATGGTCAAAGCTGCCAAGGTAGAATTGGTTGAGTATGAAAAAACAGGTGGCGGTTATGTAACCGTCGTGATCCGTGGTGATGTTGCTGCCGTGAAAGCGGCCTGTGATGCTGGTCGTGCCGGTGCTGCCCGTGTGGGTGAGATCGTTGCTGTTCATATCATTGCCCGTCCCCATCCAAATGTGGACGCCGTTTTACCTCTCGGTCGTAACAAAGAAGGTAAAGCTGACATGGCCAAAAGAGCTTAAACCAGGGCTGATCACATGATCTTGGCAAAAGTTGTTGGGACCGTTGTGGCCAGTCAGAAAGAGCCCAGTATGGATGGACTCAAGTTTCTGACCCTGCAACAGGTCGATATTGAGGGTAAAGCCACAGGCGGATTTGTCATTGCAGCAGATGCCATGGGTGCTGGAGCCGGAGAAATGGTTCTGTATGCCAGTGGAAGTTCTGCCCGCCAGACCAAAGTCACCGAGAACCGGCCCTGCGATGCAGTGGTTATGGCCATCGTTGACAATTGGGAGATTAATGGCAAACTCAAATACAAAAAAGGGCGGGATGATTAACACCCCGGTCTTTCTTGTTTCGTCATTGCGAGGAACGAAGGGACGAAGCACTCTCGGTATCGAGATCGCTGCGGTCGCTGCCCTCCCTCGCGAAGACAACCCAAATGATTTTCATCATGCTGAGGTGTCACACTGAGCCTGTCCGCCGTAGCAAGCTACTTGCGGAAGGCGGGCTTGTCGAAGTGCTCGCGCAGAGTCGCAGAGTTTGAGTGTGTGCGTTTACAAAAAGGGTCAAATTCGTAACTTTCGTCTAATTCGTTGTAAAAAAAACGAACCAACCATACGCATTTGATCAAACCGGAGGTAGGACATGTCAAAATTGACAGATAGTCAAGTTGACCTCATAGCAAATAGGGTAGCCTCGCTACTGAACCCAAGTCAAAGCCCGGGCATCGTACTGGCACCTCTGGTTCCTGGCCTGGGACAGACCGGCCAGGCACATTATGGTGTTTTTGCTACCGTAGATGCTGCAGTGAAAGCTACCCGGGTTGCTTTTGAAGCCCTGAATAAGCTGACCCTGGAGCAAAGAGTTACCATAATTGATAGCATCCGCGCCAAAATGCGAATCCATGGTAAAGATCTGGCCCGGAAGGCTTTCGAAGAAACTGGAATGGGTCGTTTTGAGGACAAAGTGCTCAAGAACCAGCTGGTCACTGAAAAAACCCAGGGCCCTGAAGCCTTGATACCCCAGGCCTTGTCTGGAGATCGAGGGTTAACCTTGACTGAATGGGCGCCTTATGGTGTCATTGGCTCCATCACCCCAAGTACCAACCCTACTTCCACAATTATCTGCAATACCATTGGTATGCTGGCTGCTGGAAATGGCGTGGTCTTTAATGTTCATCCCATGGCCAAGGAAACCAGCATCCTCAATGTAGAACTCCTTAATGAGGCCATCATTGAAGCTGGGGGACCGCCTAATCTGGTGACCACAGTAGCATCGCCAACAATTCAGAGTGCCAATGAACTCATGCATCACAAAGGGGTGGACCTATTGGTTGTAACTGGTGGTGAAGCTGTGGTTAAAGCCGCCATGTCCAGTGGCAAGCGGGCCCTTTGCGCGGGACCAGGTAATCCTCCCGTGGTTGTGGATGAAACCGCCAATATTGAACAAGCCGCCAGGGATATTGTCCGCGGCGCCGGTATGGACAATGGAATAATCTGTGTGCTGGAGAAGGAAGTTTTTGTGGTTGAATCTGTAGCGGATCAACTCCTGGCCGCCTTTCCCCGTCATGGCGCGGTTGTGCTTAAATCTCATGAAGTCAATCAGCTGGAAAAAGTGATCTTCGAGAAGACTAACGGCATGCGCAAGCCCGGTGTCATGAACAAAGAGATGATTGGCAAAAACATTCAATATATTCTTTCCAAGATAGGCATGCAGGTAGCTGATGATATCCGTATTGCAATTATGCCTGTTTCGGTGGGTCATCCCTTGATCTGGACCGAACAGCTCATGCCTGTTTTGCCGGTAGCCAGAGTTCTCAACGTGGATCAGGCAATTGACCTGGCCAAGGAGGCTGAACATAATTTCCGTCACACCGCTGTCATCCATTCACAAAACATCAATAATTTGAGTCGAATGGCTCGGGTAATGGGTTGCAGCATATTTGTTAAAAATGGTCCCACCCTGGCAGGTTTAGGCTATGGCGGTGAGGGCTATACATCCTTCTCAATTGCCAGTCCCACCGGTGATGGACTTACAGGACCTCGCTCCTTTGCCCGTCCCATCCGCTGTGTATTGGTTGACAATTTTAGGATCGTCTAATGAAAACAAATGACGCACTGGCTCTCATTGAGCTCAACAGCATTCCAGTTGGCATTCTCACTGCAGATGCCATGCTCAAAGAGGCTCCCATCGCCGTTTTGAAATCTGGTACGGTTCACAATGGTAAATATCTCATTCTCATTGGCGGCAGTGTTGCCTCAGTGGGAATGGCTTTTGCCAAGGGGATGAGCCGGGGCCAGGATCATCTGCTTGATGCGGTATTTCTACCGGATATCCACGAAAGCGTTTATCAGGCTTGTTTAGGTAAAAGGCTGACTTGCGGGTCGGAAGCTTTATCCGTCATGGAAGTGTCAACTGTGGCGGCTATTCTCCAAAGTGCGGATGCTGCCATGAAGGGCGCTGAAGTAGAATTGGTTGAATTGCGACTGGGTGATGATCTCGGTGGTAAATCTATTGCCATCTATGCTGGCAAAGTGGAAGATGTGGAAATGGCCATCAACATATCAGAAAAAGCCGTTGAGAATCCTGAAAACATCCTGTCTCAGAGTATTATTCCCCGAATTGATCCCGAACTCGCAAAACAGATCGATGCCTCCACCTATTTTTCTAAATCAGAGCTGTCAAAATTAGCAGGAGCTGAATAATGCTTCTGGGTAAGGTCATTGGAACCTTGACTCCTGCCACCATCTATGATGGCCTGGAGGGTGTGCCCATGCTCATGGTGCAACCCCTTGACAAACATCTGGTCCCTGAAGGTGAACCCATGGTGGCGGCAGATCCAACACGGATGTGTGGTCCAGGTGAGCTCATCTATTATGAGAGCTCCCGTGAGGCGGCCTTGTTATGCGATCCCTGGTTTGTACCCGTCGATCATGCTGTGGTAGGTATTGTGGATGACATACAAATTTCAGAAGGGCTCATAGAAAATGGCGATGAAGCAGGTCGATGCGTTAATCATTGAGAGTCATTGCGAGGAAGCGCGACGTCTAAGTCGGGGTGACGTGGCAATCTTGAGCCTGGGATCGCCGCGGTCGCCATTCTCCCTCGCGATGACAAATCAATATTATCTGCATTCGTCGTACTTAGACGGGCTCAGCATGACGAATGCATATTTTCAGATTCAAATACGGGGTCCATTATGATTCTAGGCAAAGTCTGTGGAACCATTCACTCCACCATCAATCACGAATTCTATGATGGTAAACGTCTATTGGTAGTCGATAAACTGGATGGCCACCTGAAACCCACGGGTAAATATCTCATCTGTATCGACTGGGTTGACGCCGGCGTGGGGGAAACCGTGCTCATGTTGGATGAAGGCAATGGCGCCCGGCAAATCGTGGGTGATTCCAATGCACCTCTGCGCTCGGTCATCGTTGGTATTATAGATGAGGTTCATCAAAGCTAGCCCCATTTTTGAATATCTGAGATTAAACGATAGTAAAGGAGGACATTGAGCCTGTCGAAATGACCGACACTTCGTTTGCATATTCCCTGAACACTTCGACCAGTCTTCGCTATCCGAGCTACGACCAGGCAGGCAAACTCGTGTTCGGAGATTCTTAACTCAGAATAAACACATAAATCACCTTGGTGAAACACCTCTCGCGGTCTATCCTGCGACGACAATAACTAGATGGGACATACGACATGAATGATGCGGAACAGAAAGTTGTAAAAAAGGGTGACAGTATTGAGCTGGAAATTGAAAGTTTAGCCTTCGGTGGAAAAGGTGTGGCCAAGGTAGACGGACTCGCCATCTTTGTCGAACGTACCATCCCTGGACAAAAAGTCCTGGCCCGTATTGTTAAAAAGAAAAAGAGTTTTGCTGAGGCTTACCCACTGGAAATATTGAAAAAAGCCCCCAACGAGATTGAAGCGAAATGTCCTGCCTTTGGTACCTGTGGAGGTTGTCGTCTTCAGAACCTTGAATATGATGATCAGCTTCAGGAAAAGACCAGACAGGTTCGTGATCTGATCCAACGTGTGGGTGGTTTTGCCGGTTTTGAAGTACCCGCCGCATTACCCTCTCCTACTGCCTTCCATTATCGAAACAAAATGGAATTCACATTTACACCAAGCCCCTGGCGCAATCATCCCGATGATAAAGATCAGCCCCTGGGACTGGGTCAGCATATACCTGGGCGCTTTGATAAAATCGTACATATCGAGACCTGCTATCTTCAAAAGCCCATCATGAATGAGATCATGAATTTTGTATTTGCTTTTGCACAGAAACACGGCTGGGAGGCATACAACAATAAAACCCACGTGGGTTGGGCCCGCAACCTGGTACTGCGTTATGGTGAACACACCGACGAGATCATGGTTAATCTGGTTACCAAGACTTACGAGAAGCAACACATGCAGGTTTTCAAAGAAGCCATTATGTCTGCTTTTCCACAGATTACCACGCTGATTAACAGCATTACCGCAAGATTATCTGATGTTGCCGTTGGTGAAACCGAGGTTTACCTCCATGGACCAGGTAGTATCAAAGATCGTCTGGGTGAGTCTGAATTTGAAATATCTGCCAACTCCTTTTTCCAGACCAACACCCTTCAAGCCGAAGTTCTTTATGGTGAAGCTTTAAAGGGCACAGATTTAAAGGGTGGGGAAGTGGTGTATGATCTTTATTGTGGTACTGGTACCATCGCTCTCTTCCTGGCCAAGCAGGCCAAAAAGGTCTATGGGTTTGAATTGATCGCCAGCTCAGTGAAGAATGCACGGAGAAATGCCAAGGCCCAGGGTTTTGAAAATGTGGAATTTATTCTGGGTGATCTCAAAGAAGTCCTTTCCCAAAATGTGGACCGCATTGAACCAGCTGATGTGATTGTGGTAGATCCACCTCGCGCAGGCCTACATCAAAATGTGGTGGATGATATACTGAAAGTTGGACCCAAGAAGTTGGTCTATGTCTCCTGCAATCCTTCTACCCTGGCCAGGGACTTGAAATTATTCTGCGAGACAGCCTATGATCTGATCAGTGTCCAGCCTGTGGATATGTTTCCTCATACAACCCATATCGAGACCGTTGCCCAGATGGTGAAACGTTAATCTAATCGCTGCTTTGAGTCGTTGCTTAGACATAAAATTATTGTTTCGTGGCGGTCCATTCGTAGCAGGCAGCTAAATACCAGTCATATCCAGCTGCTTCACAGCTTGTCATGGTCATGCCATCCACCTCTTCACCCGTATCATCTTCACAGTAGCCATCTTCACTGACTGTTATTACGAAGGTGTCACCTGATATATCAGGGGTTTGACATATCCCATCAATACAGACCTGACCACCGTCAACATCCCAGCTAAAGGCTTCGCCGTCGGTCATTCCAAAGAAGGTTGAGTTTATGGATCCTGTGCCACCCTCATTGAATACAAACTCCATGGAAACGCCAAAAGCGATGGCCTGGGTCCATCCAGTATAGTCCAGATCGCCGCTACAGTCTGCCGAGGCATATTGCCCCGCATTGGTGACAGCCCAGGTTCCAATGAGTTGCTCACTTAAAGTTGGATCACTAGCCTCTTCCTCGCAGGCTATCAATGCCAGACAACAAATTAGAAGGGATAAATATTTCATGCTTCTCTCCTTGTAATAAAGCCCCCCTCGGAGGAGGAGCCGTTTGGTGCTGAGCTATTGGGTAACCATAAAGTAATGGATACGTATCCATTATCAACACTGAAGGCATGCTCGAATCAAGGCGTGAGTGAAAAAAATGGCTGGAAATATCGATGGAAGAGTGACATAATAAGTCTCAATAATAAAATACAGGAGAATCCTCATGAATAAAGATGATGTGATGAAAGAATTAGAAGCTTATGGCGATGAACGAACCAAAAACACCCTTGTTAATCATGGGGCAAAAGAACCTTTCTTTGGCGTGAAGGTGGCTGATTTGAAAAAAATCCTAAAAAAGACAAAAAAGAATCATGAGCTTTCCCTGGAATTATACGCCACAGGCAATTCCGACGCCATGTATCTTGCCGGGCTCATGGCTGACGAAACCAAAATCACTGAAGCACAGCTGGAGGAATGGGTTGATCAAGCCTATTGGTATTATCTCAGTGAGTATACGGTACCATGGGTTGCCTCAGAAACCACTTTTGGGTTTGAACTGGGGCTTAAATGGATAGAATCTGATCTGGAGCGAGTGGCCGATGCCGGCTGGTCCACCCTGTCCTCTTATGCATCCATTCACAGGGATGAAGATCTGGATATTGAGATGTATCGGAAGCTTCTACATCAGGTGGGTGAACAGATTCATTCTGCTCAGAATCGAGTCCGCTTTGCCATGAATTCATTTGTTATCGCCGTGGGCTCGTATATCGAGTCACTCACTGATGAGGCTCTGGAAGTTGGAAAAAAGATAGGTAAAGTTGATGTTACTCTGGGTAGCGCCGCCTGTAAAGTCCCCCTGGCTACGGAATATGTAAATAAAGCCCTCACCCGTGGGTCGGTAGGGAAAAAGCGCAAAACCCCCAGGTGTTAGTGGATCTAATTACCCCGTCCTTCAGGGCGGGGATATACAACCTCTTAGAAAGATAAAGGCGTTTAGTCCTGACTTTCTGAGCTAACCCGGCGATAGTGGGCTTCAAGCACAAGTTCATGAGAATTATTAAACCCCGGCTTAAAGCTGGTGCAATGTGGGGGGTCATCTCAGCCATGGTTGATGAATGAGGACATTGTGTTCTCTGGCTTGTCGTAGCTATCGCTGCATACCACCTTTTTAAGGTCATATCACAAAAATTTATTAGATTTGTGTGAATAAATCCAAAGTCAGGGGGAATCAATGAGAATCAAAGCACTGTTTTGTTACACAATTCTAATCGCGTGTGTGGTTGCTTTAATCGTAGCATGCAATTCCAGTCAAAATAAGCCCAACATTCCTGAAATATTTGCTAAATACATTTCAGAAGTATCATCTCCTGTTCCCTATAAACAACTCACCCGAAATCCTGCTTCAGATCAGATAACAGCTCCTGACTCACTATCGACAACAGAAGCCCTTGAAGATATTGAGATGCTGGAATATTTGTGGAAGACATCGTATTCGGGATATGAATACTGGAAATATCAGGGGGTTGATTTTGAGGCATACATCACCAGTTTGAAATCCTGGGCCAGACAGTCGCCCAAAATGAAAACCCTTGAGTTTGAAGCCAGAGCCACCGCTATCCTCAAGGAAATCTATGATGGTCATATCTCATTTATCGGTGCGGGCTATTATGGGGCCTACCACCATAAAGCGGTGTATTTCACTGACATTCTGGTAGAGGAAATGGCTTCAGGTGAATTTCAGGTTATTGGTTCTCAAAACGACATGGTCAGTATTGGGGCTGTTTTCACCCAGACTGAAAAGGCCACCTATTTGTTCCCCACACTTGCCCCTCCAGGCAAAAAGCAATTTCTGGTGGGCTTGTTTACCTTTACTCCCCAAAGATCAATCGAACTCTCTTTCGACAATGAAATGCTTGAGATTCCACTTCACCGAAACCGTTTGCTGTTGGCTCGTTTTGATGACCCCTCACCCTACTACCTTGAGAGAATCAATGGCATTCCCATCATCAGAATTACCGGTTTTGCTGATGCTTCGCAACAGTATATGCAGGATTTTATGCAGTCTGGCTATGATCTGCAAAAAGAGGATTTGATCATCATAAACTTGTTTAATAATGGGGGCGGATCATCCATCTACCCCCAGACATTTCTGACCAACCTCAACGGTCCAGTACAATGGGAAATTCACTGGGCAGAATTGACTTCTCCAGCCATCGCTGAGTATTATTCAAATTATGAAGTGGGTCCGTCCACCACACCTGCAACAAAGCATCTTGTTTCCAGATACGCACGTCAATACGAGAAATTGCAAAGCTTCCCCACCAAAAGCTGGACCTTTGACAGTGATGAGAAAAATCCGGTGGAAGACAAGTATAAGGGTAAACTTATTCTCATGACAAACAGACGGGTACTTTCGGCTGGAGAGAATCTGGTGGGTGCCTCGGCGTCCATAAAAAACAGAATCACAATCGGTGAAAATACAGGGGGAGTGGCTCAGTTCTCAAGCGCTTGTGCGTATGTATTGCCCCATTCCAGGCTGGTTCTCAATCTTCCCCGGCAACTCATTTTTATTCCCGGTCTCGAAGAATGCGTGGGCTATTTGCCGGACTACTGGCTGGATACCCATGATCCTATGGAGGAAATCCTGAAATGGCTGAAAGCCCCTGACCAGTATCAATTCAGGTATAGGCAAAGCTATGCTGAATTGCTGGAAGCCCTTGATGTTGTGACTGTATTTCCAGAAGACACGCAGATCTCAAAACCGGGACCGGACGTGCCAGACTCCCTGGCCAGATTTTCAGGTAAATGGGTTGGCGCCAGTGATGGAATTCTGGACCACATGCTGGCAGTAGAAAACATCTCTGCAGATGGCAAGGTTGAAGCCATCTATGCCTGGGGCGTTGCCTATATTTGGGGTCTGAATAATCCCGGTTGGGCACGGTATAAAGGGGAGTTTCATGGCAGCAAACTGGTTCTCACAGCCCCTAATGGTATCCTCACCATCAGTTATGAAATAAGGTCCGATGGTTCCATGGACTCGTGGTATAGGCGACCGGGTATCATTTCCTATACTGAATTGGTGAGACTGGAAGATGAATAGACAGTTATTTGGAATATTTACCGCAAAGATCGCTGAGAACGTAGAGGGAATGATATGCTTATGATTAACCCGTCCTTAAGGGTGGGAGTTTACAGCTTCGTATAATGATATAGGACTTTAGACCTGACGTTTTTGAGCCCATCTATGTCCACCGGACTACGAAGGGGAAACCTTAAGCCCCTGTCCAAGTGATTTACCTCAACCCCGGCTTTAAAGCCGAAGCAATAAGCGGTCACCTCAGGTTTCCAGGACCTCAGCCATCGGCACACTTTGCGATCTCTGTGCTCTATGCGGTTTATCTGTACACGCCTCCGTTTTCAAGGAACAATCCTCAGTTTTCATCATATATTGTGTCGATATTTATGAAGGCAAGATCAATTGGGATAGATCGAACCGGAGCGGGTATCACCAAAAGAATGAATCGTAAAACACATCTCGCAAAGACCGCCAAGCCGCAGATTAAATCACAGTTTAAATTGCTATTGATAAGAGACACTGAGTTTATGGAACCTTTTTGCTCTTTGGGTGCTCTGCGAGGAAATAATTGATGTGTTTAATTAGAAGAGAGTTTGACATTTCCACAAGGAGTTGAATGTGAAAAAAAGTACCATCATACTAATAGCTATTGTTGTCGTGATTTTCCTCATGATTTCAAGTGCTGTCGGAAAATACAATAACATGATTACCCTGGAAGAAGGCGTTGATGCCTCCTGGGCTCAGGTCGAAAACGTCTACCAGCGTCGCGCAGATTTGATTCCCAACCTGGTTGCCACAGTAAAAGGCGTTGCCGAATTTGAGAAGGAAACGTTTACGGCTGTAGCCGAGGCCCGCTCAAAAGTCAGCAATGTGAATCTGGAAGGCATCACCAATAACCCACAGGCCATGCAGAACTTCCAGGAATCACAGAGTCAATTATCTGGTGCATTGAGCAAGCTCATGGTGGTAGTTGAGCGCTATCCTGAGTTGAAAGCCAACCAAAATTTTCTGGATCTCCAGACACAGCTGGAAGGTACGGAAAACAGGATAGCCGTTGAGCGCAATCGCTTCAACAAAACAGCCCAGGGGTATAATACACTTATTCGCCGCTTCCCAGGATCAATCTACGCCGGCATATTTGGCTTTGATCGCAAGGCCTACTTCGAAGCTGAGGCGGGATCAGAAAAAGCACCAGAAGTAGCATTTTAATCAACATTTCTAAGCTATTGGCAGCGGCGGAATCGATTCCGCCGCTGTCCACAATGAAAAGAGTATTACCCATGCAAGTCAAAACCATTGCTGTCTTAGTTCTGCTGATCCTGAACACAACCCTCTTCGCCGAGGGTATTTTTCCTGATCGCATCAACAAACAGGTCAATGACTGGGGTGATTTGCTTTCATCTACCCAGGAAAGTCAACTGGAACAGGCTCTGCGCAAATATGAGGACGAATCTTCCAATCAGGTTGTCTTGGCCACCTTTGCTTCTCTGGAAGATGAAAGTCTGGAAGATGTCACCGAAAAAATGTTCGCAAGTTGGAATTTGGGTCAAGCGGGTAAGGATAATGGAGTGCTCCTGGCTATCTTTAAAAACGAACGCAAAATTCGTATCGAAGTTGGATATGGACTGGAAGGCGCTCTCCCTGACATTACAGCAGGAAAAATCATCCGCAATGACATCACCCCCTATTTTAAAGATGGACGCTGGTATGAGGGCATTGTTGCCGGTCTACAGGGCATTATTCAAGCGACTTCTGGTGAATACACTGGAACCGGTGCTCGCCGGGGCGGGGAAGGCAAAAATAATTCCAGTATCCTCGGTCTGCTCTTTCCAATAGTAATAATCCTGCTTCTGAGCCGCGGGCGTATGGGTGGACTGGGTGGATTTTTTCTAGGCTCCATGCTAGGATCTGCCATGGGTGGACGTCGTGGAGGTGGTTTTGGCGGCGGCGGTTTCGGAGGAGGAGGCTTTTCTGGTGGCGGTGGCTTTGGCGGTGGTGGTGGCGCTTCAGGTGGCTGGTAAGCATCTGGACATTGAGGTTCTCGAAATGTCCGGTTTTGAAACCAGCTACAGCTGTCGAGGAAGTCAGGCACTGGCAAAGAATTTTACTTCAGAGAAACTCGCACATTAAGCACCAATTGAAATGTATCATAGTAGGTGATCAGATATCCCTGATCACTGATAAATAACTCATCTTTAGTTTCTGAATAGGTCAGAATATTTTTGGCTGAAAGGGTGGAATTCACTGCCAAATGATTCCAGTCATGTTGCAGATCAACTGAAACATCCACATTGTGTTTTGGTTCAAGCAGCAGACCATCATCCTCTGAATAAATCTTACGACCATCCCACCACATATTGGTATTATAGGTCAAATTGCCTCGTCGGAGTGTGAATCCAGAGGTGTGACGATAGCTCGGTTTTCCAGGAAAAACGGCGGGCTCATCCAGATCTAAAAACATGGAGCTGAAATCAATTATACCTCGTTTTGAGGGGAGATGAAATTTTCCAGAAACCTCAACACCTGATATAGCTGCTTCATAAGAATTGACAGCCACTGGAGGCTGCCCCTGGATGTATCTCAACAAAAGCTTATTGATATAGGCATTATCAAAAATATTGATGTGTCCCTCGAATTGGGTAATGGGTGATCCGGGACGTGCCTGGTAAGTAAAATCGATACCCAGATCCATGGTATTCACGTCCTCCTTCATCAATCCAGTTTCTTGATAGATGGGTGTGGTTGTGATTTTCCTGAGAAATTCATCCTGGAGCGTCGGTAGCCTGCTGTTATTGCCCAGGGAGGCGTAAGTCGTATAGTTGAAACGCTGAATATTGCCGGCCAGACGAAACCCAAGCCGTTTGGCTACGATATAGCGGTTGTTGAAAGCGTCATCAGTAATCTCATCAACGCGGTATGGTTCATCTTCACCAGAGCGATAATATTTACGGGTTTCGTCCCAGTTGTAGGTCGTATTCACATCATCGTAACGAATACCCAACTCAAAGACCACCTGGTTCATGGCGGGCAGGTCGCTATCAACCAAATATTTGGAAACCAGCGTCACGGACTGATCATGGCGATCCAGCTGGAGGTCTAGAGATTTTTCAAAGATGGGCGGTATCGCCGCAGTGGAAGGACCCCTGTAGTATTCAGAGCTTCCAGCAAACTGCACCAGCGTTTCCATGGCACCCCTGCGGAAAAATTTTGCTACTCGATAAGAGGAATTATTCCCATGAGGTTCCTGGGTATACAGGGGGTTTCTGCTTGAGAAGTCCCAAAAACTCACCCCAAAACTATCTTCGCGATAGGCATAATCCAACTGCCAGTCCTTGCCTAACCTGGGTAATTCGCCTGTATAGCGAGCATTATAGAGCTGGTTTTTTGAGTTGGTATTAAAGGATTCTGATTCTCCCTGGAGGGTTTGCGACTCCTGGCTAATGACTTTTAAGCGAACATTTCCAGTGGGCAAATTCCAGTTGAGCATGGCGCTGCCAAAGATATTTTCAGACTCAATATCCTCAAAAAAAGTTTGATAAAGCCTGGAACGCTTGACCAGTTGTGAACTAATTGAAAAATGGTCAGCAACATAACTGAGCCTGCCAGTGGCCGTCCCATTCCCACCCTTATTCAAATCCATAGAATTGGAAACGAGTAACTCTGTATTTTGGGGGACCTGACTGTAGATATTAACCACACCACCGAAGGCGCCCACTTCATAGGGCAGGGTGGAAGCACCCTTAATCACCTCAATATTATCCACATCCTCCATATTGATAACACTTAGATCTGCAATATTTGTAAAGGAGTCGTTGATTTTGATGCCATCCAGATACACAGGTGTTTCATTGGCATTTGATCCACGAATACTGATGGTTTGTGCGCCATCCATTGCAGTAGAAATGACCACGCTGCTTATACTCCGTGTAATTTCTTGAAAGTCCTGAATCGCCCGGGTTCTGAGTTCAGAAGCACTCACCGATTGGCGGGCAGAGCTTACATCATAGTGAGCAGGGAGGCGCACAACACTCACATCTACAGGGGCTAGCTGTACCGTCTGAGGCCACAGATCTATCCGCAATGTCCGCGTATCCAGGGCAGTTTTTTCCGCAGGTGTATACCCGATATGTTGGATAACAATGGTCAGTGGTAATTCTCTATTTGTTTCAAGTTTGAAGTTACCATCACTATCTGTAGTAGTTCCAACATCGGTATCTTTGATGATGATATTTGCATTTATCACTGGCTCACCTGAATGGGAGTCCAGTACTTGACCTCTCAATAAAGTTTGAGCATACAGGCCGGGCTGGATGGCTAAAGCAGTAATTATGAGAGTGAGTAATAGTTTCTTCATGTTGTTTCCTCCAGGGGAGGGCAAATATACATCACAAGTAAAGCAATGGGATGAAAATTTCGGTGAATGGTCTTATTCTGGTGCTGAAAGAAATGGCTTGATTTTTCCGGCCATGACATCATATCCCGCCTGGTTTGGATGCAAGCCATCCCTGGTCAAATCAGGATTTAAAGAGTGTGTTTCCACGAGAAAATGGCGATACAGATCGATATACTCCAGATCCCTTTCCAGGGCCAGTCGTGCCAGAAATCCATTGATCCTTATGATTTGATCAGGGGGACAGTTTTTCCAGCGGGGGGTGGTAGGTAGTATGGAGAGTAGATAAATATCAGTTTCTGGCAGGCTTGTGATCAAGGTATCGACCAGCGTTACAAACATGGTTTTCAGATAGTCATCATTTCGCCGATCACCAATATCATTGATGCCAATCATGAGAAAGAGTTTTTTGGGCTTCAGGCTTCGAGCTGAATTGTCCAGTCGCTCTACAAGTCCATCCATGTGGTCAGCAACGATGCCCCGGTTTACAGCCCGGTACTCAGGAAAATAATGGTCAAGGTCAAAGCCTTCGGTGATGGAGTTCCCCAAAAAGACGATATCAACCTCACCAAGACTATCCATTTCGGCATTGAACTGCTGGTTTCTCATATGCCAGTGCTCCGTCCGTTCACGTGATTGGGCAAACAGAGAAGTGATGCTCACAAGCAAGCAGATGAAACCAATAAAGGGTTTTTTACTTTCAGACACCAGGGATAATCCTCAAATATTTTTCCGGGATAATATCCACGATTTTTTGAACAAGTCGACGGGCCAGGAAAAAACTGAACCCCAGTCCCACACAAGCCAACAGAAAGGCGGATAACTCACGGGGCAATATATTCTGAATGGGGAGGACATAACCTAAAAACAAACCCATGAGGAAAGCAGCCATGGGAAGTCCAAATTGGATAAGTGCAAGATGCAGCTCCAGATTTGAAAGCTCCTCAATTTGCACCTTTTGACCTGGTTGAAATTCGCCAGTCTGGGGGAGGGTCAACAGTCGCTGGGATTGTTTGCCGGGAGCACAAACCACCTTTAATCCACAGGTGTCACAGGCGTCTCCCGTAGCAAACAGGATGGTGACCTGCGCGCCATCAGCAGATTGGATGAAACCGGTTTCACCGTTATACAGCATCAGACGCTGAGCACTTCCTCTTCAGGCACTGCCTCCAGGACTATCAAAGCATTGGTGGAGCACTTGTCCGTGGGTAGTTCATTGCCTTGCCCGTACAGATGATAGTCAATACGAGCCAGGTTGTTCTCCATGGTCATGAGCCCCTCTTCAACGCCCCGCACACATAGCCCGCAACCCACACAGGCTTTGATACAGATCTTCCTGGAATCTTTGGGTGAGTCAGTATTGCGACAGGCTACAAAAATGGTGTCAGTGTCGGGATGTAATTCAATGATATTCCTGGGGCAGGCATCCACACAGTTGCCGCACCCCGTACATTTTTCCTCATCAATGAGCGGGAGACCATTTTCACTCATCTCCATGGCATCAAAGGGACAGGATTCAACGCATTCCCCAAAACCAAGACAGCCGTGGAGACAAAGTTTGTCACCACCACCGGTGATATGGGCTGCCGTACATTTTTCGATGCCAAGGTATTCACCCTTGTGAGCGCTTTCATAATGACCACCCTGGCACATGACCCGGGCAATTATCTTTTCACCCTTGGAGGCTTCCAGTCCCAAGATTCCTGCAATGGCTTCCCGGGCATCATCGTTACACACGGGACACCCGTTAATGGCAATCTTCCCATGAACAATATTTTCGGCAAAACTGCCGCATCCGGGTAAACCGCAGCCGCCACAATTGGCGCCAGGGAGATTATCCATTACCAGGGCAATACGTGGATCTTCCTCCACATAAAATTTCTTATTAGCCACGGCCAGGCCAGCAGCAAAAAGTGCCCCCATACCGCCCATGCTCAACATTGATATACCGATTGATGCTAGATCCATTATTCAACGTCCTTTTTGTCACCCTGCCTGCCAAGTCGAAGCCGAGAGGCGTAGACTGGAACTAGGTCGAAGGGTGTCTCTGTGAGAACCATGCTTCGACGGGGCTCAGCATGACAATTCAAAATAAGTTGTGATAAAAACTGCATATTCTATATCATCCCTGCAAAACCCATGAAGGCCAGAGCCAGACCACCGGCCACGATCATGGTGATGGCTGCTCCCTGGAAATATTTGGGCACGGGAGCCAGCTCCAGCTCCTCTCGAATACCTGCCATAATCACCAGGGCCAGCGTAAAACCAGCACCGGCACCCAGACCAAAGACCACGCTTTCCATAAAGGAATAATCCCGAAGAACAGAAAAGAGAGCCAGACCAAGAATGGCGCAATTGGTGGTAATCAGAGGCAGGAAAATACCCAGGGTATCGTATAGGGGTTTACTCACCTTGCGGATGAACATTTCAACCAACTGTACCAGAGATGCAATGACGAGAATGAAGCTGACATATTGAAGTATGACCACATCAAAGGGGACCAGAAGAAGGTGATAGATTAGCCAGGTAACTACGGCTGTGATCAGCATGACAAAGGTAACTGCCATCCCCATGGACACGGCGGATGAAACTCGCTTTGAGACACCAACAAAGGGACAGATCCCCAAAAAGTAAGCAAGGACAAAGTTGTTAACGATGGCGGCAGAAAAGAAGATTAAAAAATAGCTCATGAGGCAACCCTCCTTGCCTTAGATCGAGAGGGATCATTGTACCAATTGGCCAGAGCAATAAGAATACCCAGAGTGAGAAATGCACCAGGCGGTAAAATCATAACCATCCAGGGGGTAAACCAATCGCCAAGAATGGCGAACCCAAAGATGCTGCCTGAGCCCAGAATTTCTCGAATAATCCCCAGAACCACCAGCACGATGATAAAGCCTATACCCATACCCAGACTGTCCAGAAGCGACCGTCCAATCCCGTTTCGGGATGAAAAGGCTTCCTGGCGTCCCAGGATCAAACAATTCACCACGATAAGTGGGATGTATGGCCCCAGAGAAGCAGAAATAGCGGGAAAGTAGGCTGCCAGAAAACGATCAGCCACCGTAACAAAGGTGGCAATGATCACGATGTATCCAGCGATTCGCACCTGATGGGGAATGAAATTTCTTAACGCGGAAATCATCAGGCTGGAGCTCAAGAGCACAAAAGTAGTTGCCAGGCCCATAGCCAGACCATTGTTGGCGGCATTGGTGACAGCCAGTGTGGGACAGAGCCCCAGGAGGCTGGCCATAACAGGATTCTCTTTCCAGAGACCCTTGATGAATTCAGCTTTTAATGACAGGCTGGAGCTCATAATTCAGGTCCTCCTTGGGCTACCCAGGCAGATTTGATATCAGCAATTTGTTTATTTAGAATGCTGGCGACAGCTTTGGATGAGATGGTGGCGCCGGTGATTCCCTGGATTTCATGCTTATGGGTAGGCTTGGCATTTTTGATAACTACGATTTCTGGAGAGGTGTGGATACCTGCAAATTGAGCTGGAAACCAGTAGGGGTCTTGCTTGTTGGATGGATCCACCACAATCTTTGTTCCCAGTCCCGGTGTTTCGATCTGCTCCAGCACTTTGATACCAGTAAGCTCGGTCATGTCAGGTGTAAGACCTACCATGATGCGCAGCTCGCCTTGAAACCCGCTCCCCACAGCCATAAAAGCGACTCCCACAGGATGCACAGAGCTATCACGAGTGGCGATGTACAGCGTCCCAAATTCGGTCTCCTCGCTCGTATAGGTGTCGTGGGCCGGGAGAACATCTCCAATGGCCGCCTTGAGGGCTTCCTGACGATGAAAGGCAATCCTAGGTTTTGTTATGGTATCCCAGCCAGCCAGTATTCCACCAGATAAAACCGTGATCAGGGTCAGCACCAGAATCATGCGCGTCGATAAGTTCATTTTACTCATGCGCGAACCTCTCCGAAGAATTTGGGACGGGTAGAGCGATTGATGAGAGGTGTAAAGGCATTCATGAGCAGAATGGAGTACATAACCCCTTCAGGCAAACCACCAAAAAGTCGGATAATTACCAGGATGAAACCAGCTCCAGCACCAAAGATCCAGGCACCCCGAGCGGTGACAGGGGAGGTAACCATATCTGTTGCCATAAAGAAGGCTCCCAGCATGAGTCCGCCACTAAATAATTGAAAAACTGGTGAAGGATATGATTCAGGAGAAATCAGCCAGAAAACACCACTCACCAGAAATGTCGAAAGCAGAAAGCTGAGCGGAATCCGCCAGTCTGCATATTTTCTAATCAACAGATAAATGCCACCAACCAATATGGCAATGGCAGAGGTTTCACCCAGAGAACCACTGATATTGCCAGTGATCAATCCTGACAATTCGCTGGTTACCCCTTCAAACTTGAACAGACCCAAGGGAGTTGCTGCCGTGACGCCGTCCACATCAGCATAGCGGGCAGTGAGTGGCCAGGTCCAGGTCGTCATGGGAACAGGAAAGCTGGCTTGCAAAAAGGCTCTTCCCAACAAAGCCGGGTTAAAAATATTGTAGCCCAGGCCGCCAAAGAAATGTTTACCTACGACAATGGCGAAAACAGATCCCAGGGCAGTACCACCCAGGGAAAATGACGGTGGCAGGGTCAATGCCAGCAAGAGACCGGTAATTAAAGCAGATCCATCGGGAATGGTAAAGGCCTCCCCTTTGACTTTATTGACCAGCATCTCAGCGATCAAAGCCGAGGAAACACTGGTCAGTATTATTCCTGCTGCAGCCCACTGGAAATACACCAGGGCCAGAACTGTGGCAGGCACAAGAGCAGCAATAACATTCCACATGATCCGGGGAACTGTGTCTCGGGTGTGAAAGTGGGGCGATGAGGCCAGGATCAGAGGTATCTCGGGTTTATATAATTTGTCCCTTGGATCCTTTTTCGGCTTGGGCACCGGTTTTTGGGGAACTTCGGGCTGTTCAGGCTGGGCTTGAGGTAGATTTTCTTCAGTCATGGGAACTCCGCTAAGCCTGGGCTTTTAATTTTTGTTGCTGTTCTGTGGATTTGACCTTGCCTACCCGAATCCATTGAACCAGTGGAATACCTGAGGGACAGACAAAGGCGCAGGAACCACACTCAATGCAATTGAATACGCCCCATTCCTTGCAGTCCTGATATTTGCCTGTTTCAGCCTGGCGGGACAGGCGGGTAGGTACCAGGTTCATGGGGCAGACACCCACACAGGTTCCGCACTGGATACAGGGATAATGACGTGTGTTTTTAAGTTGGGATGACTGCATACAGACAATCCCGGAAGTCGCTTTCAAGGTGGGCACCTGGAGATCGTATTGAACCAAGCCCATCATGGGGCCACCCATAAACACCTGCGAGGTTTCGTCACCGAGACCACCACAGGCATCCACACAGACTTGAAAAGGAGTGCCAATACGGGCAATGAGATTGCCGGGTGACTTGATAGCGTCGCCAGTCACAGTCAGCATACGCTGGATCAGAGGCTTGCCATCAACCACAGCCTCGTAGACCGCCAGGGCGGTGGCAACATTATTGACGACGACACCAACATCCATGGGCAATCCACCGGCTGGAACCTTGCGACCCAGAGCAGCGTCAATGAGCATCTTTTCAGCCCCCTGGGGATATTTAACTTTAAGAGGTTGGATTTTGAAATTGAGCTTAAGGTGTTTCACTCGGGCTTCCATAGCCGCGATGGCATCGGCCTTGTTGGATTCAATCCCCACAATGCCCTTGTCAATACCAAGAATTCGCATCATGATGGCCATACCCTTGAGGATACGGTCTGTATCTTCAAGCATATTGCGATGATCACAGGTGAGAAAGGGTTCACATTCACACCCATTGAGGATAAAGTGATCGATATGTTTGTCTGGGGGTGGGGACATTTTCACGTGAGTTGGGAAAGCTGCACCACCCAGACCCACAATCCCAGCCTCACGCACCAATTTTCCCAGGTCTTCTTTTGAAGCAGTCTCCCAGTTTTCAGGAGTGCTTAATAATTCCCACTCATCTTCCTCCCCATCCCGCTTGATGTGTATCATGGGAACATTTGCACCCAGAGGATGCGGGAAAGATGCCACAGCAACAACGGTTCCAGTAATGGATGCATGGATGGGGCTGGAAACAAAAGCCGGGGAGTCGGCAATTTTTTGTCCCGTTTTCACGGTATCACCCTTTGCCACCAAGGCTTCACAAGGAGCACCAATGTGCTGCTGCAAAGGAATAAAAACCTCGTCGGGGAGCGGCAAAGGTTTTGAGGGTAATTGGCAGGTCAGATTTTTGAATTCATCGGGGTGCACACCTCGACGAAAGGTGCTGATGCGAAGCTGGGATGATTCAGACATGTATTGATTGTCTCCTCATGGAAATTTTAGTGCTTACCAGCAAGAAAAAGAGATGATGTAAGCGATTGTACTCCATGCCTGAAAGCAATGGCAAAAATGAGACCAGTAAGGGCTGTTTTTGCCATTCGGGACCTAGAAAGATTGAATTTTGGAAAATACTGTAAATATGGGGTATAGGCGGTAATTGTTGCCCGAGTTATTAGTTGATTTGGGCAATAAACACTGGGTTGGGGAGGGGCTCCGTTTTATCCCAGGCGAGGATTAAAATCCTCGCCTGGGGAGTCGCAAAATTATTTAATATTCACCCGGGCAGTATAGGTGAGTACAACCTCAGAATCAGCAGGCACAGGAATAGTGAATTTCACACGAGAAGCATCCACCTTTGCATAGGGATGGGAAGCATCCTGAACTTTCCAGTTGCGGTAGCCAACCACTTGAATGACTTCCACTTCAACGGCTTCATCCTTACGGTTCGCCAGGGTAATGCGGATGTCTTGTTCGTTATAACGGTCTGACTTGGATCGTCGATCAAGGACCTCACGTTTGCCTTTGACATCAAAGGCTTCCCCAACCTCCAGAGTTACCAGGTCATCCCGCGAAGTATGCTTTAAATTGTCTTCACCGATGAGCTCCAGAGCACCATCCGTATCCTTCTTGAACAATCGCACAATACCACCAGGCAAGGCGACACCGGTTCCAGTCTCTTTATCATTGGTGAACATGATCGTGATGGGAATATTTGTGAATTGGTCATGAGTTCCCTGATAGACATAGCGCTTTTGGGCTTTTACCAGCGTAGGGTTGAGCCACTGAATCTGCTTTTCTTCCCTGTTGTGAACTGAAACAGGAAACGCGATATCGTAGAGATGATATTCAAAAAATTCACGTTCCTCTACAACTGGCATGGCTCTCATGGCGAGAGCATAAGTCTTTTCTCTCCGAGCATCCATGGCCTGTGAAGGTCTGGCTCGATGTAAATCTCCAGCCACCAACTTGAGTTTGGCTTCTTTGTAGTCTTTCCCAGACTGATTATTGAGGTTGATCCAGGAGCTTAAATCCATTTCAGAATCATCATTGTTTATGACCGCTACATATTCAGCCTTCCAGGAAATGCCCCCCGTGAGGTAGGAGAGATCAAAATTGACCATGCCAGTTTTTGCTGCATTTAAGGACCAGGCCAGAGTGGGACGGACATACAATCTCTCTGTTGGTGCTGGACATTTAATGGTTCCCACAAAATTACGCTGAATGATATCTGTACCCGTGCGACTTTTTAAAACGAGAGTGCTATTGTCATAACTAAGCAAGATGCCTGACATCTTATTATCGTTTTGGAGGATCACAGAGACTTCTGCCTCCAGGTATTTCTTAAGGAGCTTGTTTTGATCTACCAGATCATAACGATAATTCTGCTCCAGAACCTGAACATCCTGGTCAGAACCCAATTTTACCGATGAGGGATTCAGGGTCTCAGCCACCCGTTCAATTTCAATCTCCGAGACGCCTTGCTGAATTTGTCGTGAGAACTGCTCCTTTATCAGGGCTTCGCCATGATTATATACCGTTATTTGAGTTTGCCCCAAGAGGCCGGAAATGTTGAAAATTGAGAGTAAAAGAATAATATTTTGTGTCCGCATAGAAGAAACCCTTTATAAATGAGACTAAAGTTTTGTGCCGCAATATTTACAGTGGATAGCATCCAGATCATGAGCATCAGCGCTGCATGTCAAACAGGCGCGAATGGCACCTCTCGCTCGAAAAACCTGTGACATCTCAACAGTGACGATTCCAGTGGGAACAGCAATAATACCGTAGCCCATAATCATAATGACCACTGAGACCAGCTGTCCCAGAACAGTCTGAGGCGTGATATCACCATACCCCACGGTTGTGAGAGTCACAATGGCCCAGTAAATACTTCTGGGAATGCTGGTAAACCCATGTTCAACCCCCTCAATCAGATACATGATCGAGCCAAGAATAGTTACCAGGGTTAATACCGTAAATATAAAAATAGTGATCTTTCGCCGACTGGCTTTTAGCGCCTGGATCAACAGGCGACTTTCTCCAACGTATTGAACCAGCTTCAGCACCCGGAACACTCGGAGAATACGCAGGAGGCGGATAACCAGCAGATAGTGACCACCGGGATAGAATAGGCTTACATAAGTGGGTAGGATGGCGAGAAGATCAATGACACCAAAAAAGCTTTTAGCATAGGAGCCAGGGCGATTAACTGTCGACAATCTTAGGGCATACTCAAGGGTAAATAATATAGTGAAGAACCATTCTAGATAAAAAAGGGCTTCACCAAACTGACTTCTAATCCCCTGAACGCTATCGAGCATGACCGTAATAACACTGAGTGCGATAGCCACAATTAAAAGAATATCAAACCATTTTCCAGTGGGGGTGTTGGCCTCAAATATGACCTCATGCAACTTGAGTTGCCAGGGTCGCATCCTGTGGCGGCTTTCATTCATAAGCTTTACCTAAATTTGTTGATTGAATATTCAACAGTTAATCGGCGAATTTAACCTTTGCCAGCGATTGATGTATCCTGTCCACAGCCATAAGTGCTGCCGATCCATACCACTCTTTCAATTCCATCACCAGACTGCCAGCTTGAATTGCAGGATCTGTACGGGTTAGCGCTTCAGCCTCTTCAATGGTTTCCACATTAAAAAAGTATAACCCGCGTAAATCATCATTTCCAAAAAAAGGACCAGCCAGAGCCAGTTTCCCAGCATCTGCCATGGCCCTGATGTTTTTTAGATGGGCTGCCTGCAGCTCACTGGCTTTTTCAGGTGACAGGTCTCGATTGGGTCCACGCTTGAGAAAGGCGATAACATATTTACGCATCCCGTAATCGTCAGCGCCGTACTGCTGTGCTTTTAATGAATCATAGCTTGATATCATCGCTGGTGAAGCTTCTTGGTCGGCATTGTTTTGACAGGCTGAGAGTAAAATTAAACCAGTCAATATTAGAAGCGATGTATAGTGTTGGGTTTTCATGTTGTCTATTGATCCTCAGCGAAGGTTTTGAAAGCATTCATGTGCTGCAGGGTTTGCTTCTTAAAGGCCCCGGGCATGAACCAAGCCATGTACTTCATAAACCCGGTGAATTGGAATTCCTGCTCCGAGATGTATCGCGTGAGAGTTTCACCATTGGCAATAAAATGGTTCTTGATAAGGTTGTAAACGCCCTTGGCCTCATAAATCGCGGAGAATTCGTCTGGCAGGTTCTTCACGGTAATTGTTTCAATCATCTCGATTTCACGTTTCCCGGAAAGGAAGACCATTTTCGATTTTGCACCCGCCTCGCCTGGTGTGCCCTCCAGAGTCACAAAACTTTGAAGGCCATCCATCCACTTGTACATGTTTTCAGTGCTATCAAATAGTTCAACAACCCTGGAAACGGGAAGGTTGATATCGACTTCAATTGTGTATTTCATTTATGCTCCTTTTGAACGCCCCCGATGTTTGGGTCTACTCAAAAACGATACATACTGGTGTCGGTGCCTCCACCTGACTCACATATTTCAACAATCCTGTAATCGGGTCCCGTTTTAGGGTCACAATATTATTTGTATGTTGATTGGCGACGAGAATGAAATTCTCGTCTGGAGAAAGGGCAAAATTACGAGGTCCCTCTCCACCACAGCCCTTATTCCCAAGCAAATTCAATGAGCCATCGTCCGGGTTAACCTGAAGCACAGCGATGCTATTGTGACCTCTATTTGAGGCATAGACAAACTTCCCATCTGAAGAAATGTGAATGTCAGCACAGGTGTTGGGCTCTGCGTATCCAACAGGTAAACTTGAAACTGAGGGTCCCATGCTGTAACTGCCCTTTTCGTTTCGATCCAGTCTCGTCACGCTGCTGCTCAGTTCATTGGCCACATAGATCCATTTACCAGTGGGATGAAAGGTTAGATGACGTGGTCCATCACCAGGATTCAGGGCTAGTTTTTCTGGTGTTGAAGGGATTAATTTTTGCCGCTTGGCATCGATACTCGAAAACCACAGCTCGTTAGTACCCAGGTCTATTGAAACAATGCTGCCATCTACGGGGCTAAACCAGGCGGAGTGAGCATGGGGAGCTTTCTGCCTGTCCGTAGCGCCCTGACCAGTATGCTGCTGAACATCCAGGAGTTCAGTCAGGGGTCCATCCTTCTCCAGTTTGAGCAGGCCAACATTTCCGCCAGTATAGTTGGCAGCCAGGACGTAACCCGCCTCATTCACAGCCACAAAACAGGGGTGGGCGCCACCCGAAGATTGGCGATTGAGGAGGATAAGGGTATCCTCGAAGACCATATAGGATTCTACAGAGCCGACATTGTCAGGGGTTTTAACCTCATTGATGGCAACCAGGAATTTATTGTCCTCACTTAGAGCTAGAAACGAGGGATTCTCAGACATAACGGCCAAACCGATTTGTCTCACCCCCCCAGTGGCGTTAAGCTCATATTTATAGATACCATCGCTTTTGCTTGCGCCTTCGGTATAAGTCCCCAGAAAAAATGTTTGCGTGTCTTGTGAGTTCACGGTTTCCTCCTTGATGGTATGACAGCCCGACAATACAAGGAGAGCTGTGAGAGTGTTTGTTAGCCAAAGCAATTTCATGCTTGGTCAATATAGCCGTAAAACCGGGGTGCCACATCAATATTGAGCGCGGCTTTGTGCTATTTGTCATATTGGCAGGTGTGTTTCACGTTAATTTAGGCATCATTGATTTAACCTATTTTCCCGGATGACGTATCACTTAATAGCATGTGTCCTCAAGCAGCCAAAAGCACCGATGCCGAATTGATCCTGGATTGCCAGGGTGATGATCAATATGCTTTTCGAACCCTGGTGGAGCGCTATCAAGCCACAGCCTTTCGTTTTGCATTTCGCTTGACCTGTGATGCTCCCGAAGCTGAGGATATCTGCCAGAAAGCTTTTGTCAGGGTCTGGAATTACAGAAGCCGAATAAATCAGGATTCACT
>FLOH01000719.1_pt1 | contig 62336 bp, 119 predicted proteins | sample 756751 | NCBI WGS metagenome assembly FLOH01 (sample SAMEA4026879, study PRJEB14308) | marine metagenome | biome: coastal water; material: water | depth 74 m
ATTATTGATCGCTAGGCATGGGCTATATATAGTATAAAAATAAAAATAAAAGAACGCTTAATATACTTCACTTGCGATCTAGTTCGAGCCAAACGCTTTATATAGTTCAGCGAGAGTTTTGATCGCAACGATTGCCTATATACTAATGAAATAGAATAAAATAAATACATTTAATAGGTGTGAGCTCGCTATATTGTGGTTATACTTAGGAACAAAAGAATACAATATAAATCAGTTGATGGGGTTGGTGTTATTGGTCTATGTGTTATTTATGGTATTGTGTTAGATATGCTTATTATACCACCTCGAGTTCAGGCACAAATCGTGCCTACCACGCCTAGAGTTTGAAAATCATGCTTGTGAGCCGAAAAAACCAGCACAATAGAAACTCAAGAGGTATGTTATATGATATTCTTGGGAAGATTGGTAACTATACTTGTAAGATAGTTACTAAGGAAGATAATGTTCGTAGTGAAGCCCTAAGAGCATTAAATAAGTGGAACGGTATCAATACTAACAACATAGATAGTTATCTTGATGATATAGTAGCATTACATGTAGTTACTAATAAAATACAAGAGAATCTATTACATGTTAGACATAGTACAGATGATATGTTACCATATATAGAGAGTAGATATAGTAAGATCAATGAGGTAATAGACTGTTATAACTCCTTTTTAGATAGTAATCCTTTGGTTAGGATTAAATATAACGAGTTATCTCATGTTGATCTAACGGGTGTGGTTGTAATATGATACAATCCACCGTTTTCTCTTATGCCTTAAATGGTAATGAGAGTACACGTATGATAGCAGGGAATAAAGTTATTGTGTATAAATTGTGTCAATGTGGTAACATGATTATAAAGAATGATGTTATTATAAATAAAAGACATGATGTATATGATGATAAATGTACTAAATGTGTTCTAGTTGTATCTGAATATAGTGATACAAAGAAATACAATAGATTAAGACCAATATATGAGGGTATGTTAGCATGAATACTGATGATATATTACAACCATTAGTATATGCTACTTTCTTCTTAGTAAGTGGAGTAATAGCATTAATGCTATTCACAGGAGTATTACCATGAATATATGTCAATGTGGTATTGAATCGTGTAGGGCATTTGATAACCCTAAACATTGTGGTATTTGTAAATCAACTAACATAGAATTAGTTGATGGTCATTTATACTGTGATAAATGTGGAGAGGGCAGTTGGCATGAATAATTATCATACTGTATGTCCTTGTTGTGAAAAACGAGCTAATAGAGATGAATATCAGGCTAAGACCTATTATTGTCCAAGGTGTTGTATTGAAGGAGAATGGAACGATAGATTATGACTGATATAAAGAGATCAATTAGAGAATCATGTCTATTTGAGAATAGATGGGATAGTAGTGCATGGTATCATAACCTTGATTGGTTTGCTATATTCCTTATTGGAATGGTAACACTATTAGTTGTAGTGATTGTTTGGGGTGGATTTGCTATTGCAGAATTAATGGAAAGAGCAGTAGATATGGCAGATTTATCCTGTGATCAACTATATGGTGTTATCAATGATATACCTGAATTTGAGGATATATATATCCATGAAGATTGGGATAGAATAAGTGCTGTATATAATTCGAGGTGTAAAGCATGAATAAATTAGATATAATTGTTCATGGTTGTGAATGTACACAATATTGTAGTGTACACCCAATAAGAGATAGTAATACAGCACCTATCATTAGAATGGTAATGCGTAATGATGAGTTACAATATGTATGCTCTTATTGCACATTAAAAGGAGATACTATACTACATGAGTTTAAGGTATCAGATGAGCATTTGAATTATGATCCTGATATATTTCAAGAGGGGTTATTGATATGAGTAACTCAAAGAAATACATAAAATTCTTCACTATGTATGCTGATGAAGATGTTGAAGAAGCAGTTAATTCATGTATTAGTAAGGAGTTTAATAAATACAACTCTACATTGGTTGATATTAAACACACTAATGTTAATGGATATAATAGCTTTGTGCTTATATTCAGGGAGAATGATTGCTAATGAGTGAAATAAGTGATAATGCAATAGCATCTTATGGTGAATATCTCCGTGAACATAATGCAAATAGAAATAAATGTATTAAATGCGAGGGATATATGAATAGAAGTTGGGCTCGTGATAATAGTAATCGTATAGAATGTTGTACGGAAGATATAGTAGGTTGTGGTATGAAGTCAGCATTAATAGAATCAAAATGCCAAGATTGTCAATTTACAATACACTATTGGCAGGAGTGTTCATAATGGCTAATTGTAAAAAATGTAATGATTGGATTTCAATACACCAAAACTTGTATCATGATGGTTTATGTGTTGATCATGATGAGTTACGCATGGAATATATAATAAAAAGGAGAGATAATAATGCCTGTTGATTTACCTATTGGTGTTAGTAATGCTGAACATCAAGAGTTTATTGCTAGTATTAGTAGAGCAAGACAACAAATTAGAGATGAGATGGATAGATATGAACAGGAAAATGCACCTGTTGATTTACACGCACCTATTCAAAATGAATATGCACCTGATTTTCATGGGCAAGATGAAATAGCACCTATGAGTTTTGAAGATTGGCGAGCTAGTGCTGAATCTATTGTTGATGAAGAAGATAATAGACCATTAACTAATGAAGAATTAGGTGATTTAGAATCTGATGTTGGTAATTTAGATCAGAATAGTTGGGATAATGTATTATCAGCAGATAGAGAGTATAGCACTTCTGATGTTAGTGGTCAATTTACATTATCAACAGCATCTAATGCTAGTAGTAATAGTTTCTGGAATAGAATGAATGTGAGTAATCCATCTGATGGTATTAACTATGATGAACAGCGTAATAGTCAAAGAACACAATGTCCTAAATGTGAAACAAAGGTTAATCATTATATTGTAGATGAATTTGAAGTGATAACAACCTCTCATTTAGTAGGCAAAAATAGTTTTAGTTATGTTAGAACTTGTAGATGTGAAAATCCTAATTGTGCATGGGAGATATATTACCTTGATTAACTGCAATCTATGTGATGCAGGGTTTATGTCTCCCGATTCTCTATTAAAAGAGAGATTAAGGCGACATGAAGATTTCCATTTACCAAAAGCAATATCAAGAAATGTGAATATTGGATATGTTAGATGGGATTGTGATGATAATGACTTATTATATCATGCTAGAAAGCATGAGGTTGTGTTAAGAGCCAAGATGTTAGTATGTAAAACTTGTTCATTGATATTGGAGAGTGATGCTAAATGTTAGAGAGAGCAGAATGGGCATGGATAACATGGCAAGATGATGGAGATGATGAATAATGTATAGATTGTTTGTTTATGGAACGTTAATGGATCAAGATACTAGAAATCAAGTATTACAACGAGATGTTAGTATGAACAGTTATAAAATGAGTTATGCTAAGTTAGAGGGATTGATTTATAATAAAAACTACAAAACAGTAGAATTTACACAATCATCAAGAGATGTCATATATGGTGGCATAATTATGGTAAGTGATGATGATATAATTAGACTTGACAGATATGAAACCAGTATGTATAAAAGATACACTACTAGGAGTGGACTAACAATGTATGTGGAGAATATAGAAGTATGACAAATTACAGTGAACGGAATAACCTTTCATATCAACATGGGGCTAAAGGTGTTAGAATGAGATAATACTCACAATATATCCTTTAGCAAGATAGAGATATGCAATTACAGATAAATAAGAAAGTTATCAAAAAGGTAACACTTAGCGATAAAGCAAAAGGTAGCACTGTTGCAACATTTAGATTTGCAAGAGATGCTGGTGGATTAAAAGTCTTTTGTAAATCCCCTACATTGGAAACCTACTTTAAAAGAATAAGTAGAAATAGAATGACCGATGAATGGTATGGACAAATAGGCTATCATACACCAACATTATCTAATAGAGATATGTCTAGATCCTTTGATAATTGGGGAATTGATCAACTATTCATTAGTGATGCATCACCTAACTTAGCATGGATGAAGATACAAGGTCTAAAAGATGGTATTACCTTTACATTTGAATCAGTGCCAATACATGTTGATGAATATGCTAAATACATAGAAATCACATTGAAAATGGTAGAAAGAATCTATAATGACTATATTAGACCTAAATCTACAACAGGTAAAATAACAACTAAATTAACGGGAGATTTCGCATAATGTCCGTTTTTGAAACTGTTACACAAATTTACCGTTGTGGTAATTGTTTAGGCGAGATGTCATTTGAAGGTTTGTCATTAATATGTGATGAATGTGGTAATAACAAAGTCTATCGTTCACCAACAGGTAAAATAATTACTATTGGTATAGAATTAGAAGGTGGATTTAACAGATTACCTGATCATGAGTTAATTAATTACTCAACACATGAAGATTCATCAGTAGAAGTAGGTGATGGTGATTGTGGTGAGTGTTGTGCCTGTGAAGATGGTGATCAATGTACTAATAGAGGATTTGACTTTGTTGGTGAGTTAGTATCAAGTGTAATGCCTATTACTGATTGGCAAGATTGGGTAAAACAATGTTATCCATCTGAACATGATAGTAGTTGTGGAACTCATGTGCATTTAGGTGTATCTAATACATCTGCTTATGAGAACTGTAACTCACAAGAGTTCCATGATTACTTTGTAAGAGAGTTGAAAGCATGGGGTAAAAGAGCAAATATACGAAGCACTAACTTTTGGGATAGAATAAACGGTAAGAACAGTATGTGTAGTGATGAATATTTAGGCAAAGAGCAGTTAGCTGTTAGAGATGAAGGCTATCCATCTTGCAGATATTGTATATTGAATTTCCAATATCACAAACATGGCACAATAGAAGTTCGTGTATTACCTGTATTCGATTCCCCTGAATTGACTATATCTGCAATTAAAGCAGTTATTAAGATATTCGATACATGGTTAATGAAGAATGGATTTAGTGATATTCAAGAAGATACAATGGATTATTCAGTAATGGACATCAAAGGTAGTCTTAAATCAACTGTCGTGAGAGAGGTATAGAATCATGTGTGTAATAATGTGCTTTGAGGATCAATTTCCAACAATGGATATGCTACAAAACGCTGAAGATATTAATCCTCATGGTGGTGGTATGTCATGGATCAATAAAGATGGTGATGTACAATGGATGAAAGGTAGACACATGACACCTAAAATAGTAATGAAGATGATTAAAGAGGGTAAAATACAATTACCAATCATCATACATTATAGAATTGCTACTCATGGTGCAGTTAATGATATGTTGTGCCACCCATTCCCACTAGGAAAGAAAGCAGTTAATCAAGAACAAGGCATTACTAAAGAAGGTGTAATGTTCCATAATGGTGTTTGGACAGATTATAATGAGTATGCAATAAAATTGTGTATGAATAGAAACATCAATATCCCTGATGGCGACATGAGTGATAGTAGTATTATGGCATGGATAGCATCACACGTTGGTCATAACTTCTTACACTTTACAGAAGAGAAAGTGATTACAATGACACCTAAAGGAATAGTTAGATATGGTGAAGGTTGGGTAGAAGTTAATAAGGTAACGTGTAGTAATGACTACTTTGAGCCTGCTCCCTCGTTTGACTTTGAAGGAGATATGTATCAAAATCCCCACTTTAGACATGGACATTATCAGGACAACTTTATCGTCAATAAAGCAAAGAATATTGATCTTGAAGCAGAACAACGTACTTTAGATGAGGTTGGGTTAGATTTTCCCCGATTAAGTCAAAGTGAGTTCTATGATGATTTCTATGAGGAATTAGATGCAAAACAGTTCAATACCAAAGAAGAACAAAAGTTCTATGAACAACATGAGTTGGAAGAATTAGATGGCTAAGTCTATTGAAGCAAAGTTGTTAAAGGCTTATTCATTAATACAAATGGGTATATTGCCACAACAAGCAACTAAAATGGCAGGAATTACTGATGAGGAGATGTCAGATGGCTAAATTGAAGTCTAAATCATTCGATTGTTATCTATGTGAAGAGAATAAAGAGAATAAACATAAAGGATTATCTGTTGGGCAAGGTATATTGACAAATTTCATCTGTAAAGCCTGTTCAAGAAGTAACTATGTGATATATGGTAGTGAAGAAACACTCCACTTCTCCCCTATTCCAAAGGAGTATCAATAATGGTTATTAGATGTGAGTGTAAAGAGTTTGTACAACCTTCATGGGATAAATGTCCTCATTGTGAAAGACCAGTAGTTGAGGTTAGTTACTAATGATAGATACATACCGAAGATTAACTATTGATAGAAGTATCAATGAGTTTAAGAAATTAAACACAGAACAAGTAGATACTAAGTTAATAGATAAGATTCAAGATGCTATGAATATGATAGTTCAACAAGGCGATAATATAACATTAGGACAAGTTATCAGTAGTCTAAAGTTCTATACGTTGCTACTAATTGATGAGAACATGACCAAATATGATGAAGAACGCTTAGAAGAATCTAAAGAGGAATTGAAATGACCGAATTTTTAAATAAAAACGATATTTGTTTAGTTTGTTTTGGATCTTCATTAGATTCCAAACTGCTTAAACATCATATATCATACTTTCCAGAAAGAGTAGCATACGTTCATTATGACTGCCATAATAGAATTCATAGCGTTCCTCTCACTAATTTTATACAATATGATGAAGGAGATAGTAGAAAGTTCTATGATAATGAAAGCAATAAGACGAAAGATCAAACTATTGAAGCGAGGTTAAAATCATGAGTAATGATAATAATTGGTTAGATAGTCAATTAGTAGAAGATATGCTGGAAGATTATATGAAATTCCTCAAAAAGTGGGGTGTTGATGGTGATGATTTCGTTGAACAGGTATTGGGGTTAGAGATATGAGTACATATAACTACAAGAATTATAGTGTATTTGCAGATAGATGGGTAGCATGGGAGTTCTTTAGTAAGCAGTTTCCTAATGAAAAGGTGGTAGTATCAAAATGACCGTTGAAATAGAACAAGGTTGGTTAGATGATCAAATCTATTGGGCTTCATTTGATAATGAACAACAATGGTGGATTGGTGATCAGATGGAAGAATTAGTTAAAACTGTGTTAGACAAGATCAATTCTGAATGTAATGATTCTTGTGGAGTAAAGATCGTGAAAGACAAAAACCCTGATCCTAAGTGGAGATCAATATAATGGGTTACGATTTCTCCCTCAATGTTGATACCTTTGAAGCGTGTCAATGTTGTGGTCGTGATTCAGAATCAAAACAGTTGTATGAACGATATGTTTCATATAACCATGCATGGGCATTTTATGAACATCTAAGTAAAACACATGGATTACGTTGGATATATCATAACACATTAGATGATGTCATTCATGGATTAGGAAAAATGAAAGCAAAAATCATATTCATTAATGGTGGAATACCTAAACTAACAGATTCAAGGCAAGATAACTATGGTGCTACAACTAAAACCATTGATGGCAATATAGTTGCTATGGATGGTTGGGCAAAGACAGTGTTTAATGCTTACAGATGTTGTGATATGATCTTGCAAGATTCTATAATGGCAGTAGAAGAAGGGCATGAAACTGCTAAATGGAGTGGTGATTAGTCATGGTTACTGTTGAGCCATGTTCAACTCATGGGTGTCAAGGAATGTCTATTGATGGATTAGATGGTAGATGTAATTCATGTCTAACACCTAATGAATATATTGTTACTGGAACTATATTTAGAGTTGAGACAATAAAAGCATTTAGTGAAGAGGAAGCTGAAGAAGAATTTATTGATCAATATGGACAAGATGTTCCATTTGATGAAATAGAGGTTGATGAACAATGAGTAAATATACTACCACTTCTGAATCCTGCTCATGTCTAGATTATAGATATAGACAAGCAGATATAGGTGGTAAATGTAAGCACATGAAGGAGTTAGAACAATGACAATTAATGAATGCCAAAGTGTAGAATGTACTAATATAGGAAGAAATGTTAGAGTTCAAATGCAAATGGAAGATGGTAAATTGGAAGAACATAATATATTCCTATGTCGTATATGTATAAATCTACAAAACGCATTGAATGGGGGATTGAATAATTGATAGTAGATGGTATTGAATATACTCATTGTAGAGTATGTCATGAATTAGTACAAACAGGTGGAACATTTGATGATTGTACAACAGAAGATATATTATGTGATTACTTGTTAAATCATTGTGAAAACGATCACCCTAAACAAATGGATGAAAGATTGAATGAGGTATTAGAATAATGAATTCTGATGAATTTGTTGTTATCATGAACAAGTTAAATGAAGTTCATTTGATAGGAGAGGTAGTAAAGGCATTACTATCTATTGTTGAGCCTGTTGAAGAACATTGCTATTACTGTGAACATTGTAATGGGAGTAACCCATACAATGAATAGCCAAATAGGTAAGATACTTAGTAATGCACACAATAGACAGAAGAATAGTTATTTGTGTCCATACTTGGCAATAGGATTAGAAACAAACTTTTACAGTGAAGATCATCTTAGGTCATTCCCAAGTACAATGACTAGAATGAGTATGAGAAAAATAGTAAATCATTTAGGTTATACGAACTTTAACTCTAATAAGATATGGAGAATGATAGAAGATGGTTATACGTTACAGGAGATCAGTACATTCTTTGACTGATATTATGATGAATGGTGTATTCTATTCTAACAATGGAGAAAAAGGTGATAGAATGAGATAGTAAAATAAAATATATCCTTTAGCAAGATAGACATGGAAGACATTAAATATATCCAAGAGCAAGAAATGGAAATGATTACTAATATTCCTGTATTGCCTGTTGATTATGCTCAATATGATCCAGCAAACATAGATGTTTGGGAGAAATATGTAGAGATTAATGATGAGAAACAGCGATTAGGTAATGTTATTATGTCCTCAGATTATCCGTTCATGATTGAATCGGAAAAAGGACAAGGTAAGACATTACTCGTACATACTATATGTAAAGAGAATAAAATTGCACTCATTGAAGATCCTGTTGGTGTAGGAACTAAGAAATCTGACCTTATTGGTAGCAAGGAAATCAATAAAGATGGAACTTATTTCACACTAGGAATACTACCTAAAGCAATTATGGTTGCTAACAAGTATAAACATGCTTGTTTATACTGTGATGAAGGTAATAACCAAGAGCATGAGATCCAACAATGGTGGCACAGTATATGTGATGGAAGAAAGAGTGTAGTTGCTAATGGTAAGAGATATAGTTTAGATGCTGATGCAAAGTTATCAATCATTTGGACTATTAACCCTGTTACTTATGCTGGTGTCAATAGTATGACAGAAGCATTAAGAAGCAGATTCATTGGTATGGCATGGAACTATCCAACAAGTGCAGATATTGGTAAAGTTATTGACTGGACTGATATAGATGAAGCCACAGTTAAAGAGCCATTATTGACATTAGCTCAAGATGTGTATGCTTTGAAACTTAAAGGTGAAGTTGATTATGCTCTATCTATTAGAGATGTAGCACAGTTTGCAGATCATTATAGGACTATTGAAGGCACTAAGAAACTAGCCACAGCATTGAGTGAAGTTGTATTGATTAAATTCGCAGAACCTAGTGAACGTGAGTTAATAAGGTTGCGTATCAACGATACCTTTAATCTTAACATCTAGATATATGGCTATTGCTAAATATATTGATGATTGCCCAAAATGTCAAGGTAATTTAAGCTTTGAAGAATGGGTATATGATGGTGTTGGTATGTGTTCATGCGATATAGTATGCTATGAATGTGATTTCAAAGGATATATATCATACAAAGCAGTTGAATGGCAGGAGATAGAATCATGAGAACTCTCATAACTGATGTTATTCCTAACGAGGAAGGAATTGATAATCGAATTGAATATGACTTACCATCAAGTATAGAATGGGAACTAAGATTCTATTGCAACTGTGGTGAAGAATTGGCAGAAGATGATATAATAGCCCACACGAGTGAATGTAGTGAGGGTGTATTAACATGAGGGAAGCAGATGTTAGGTTACACTACTGTAAATCACAGAAGAGTAGTGGCAAACCTATCATGGTTACTGAATTGGGTAAAGATGAATACCAAACTGACAACTTTGTTATGAAAAACGTGAATGTTAGAGTGAAGTTCAATAGTGCTAAGGGTAAGGAAAAGCAACGGGGAGCTACCTCTATCTTGGAGATATGGAAAAATGAATAATCAAAAACCTTCTATTGAAGAAGAGATATTTACTGTTCTCAATAATATAGTTCACAAAGGTGGTATGATCCAAGCTGATGAGAGATATAGCCTACAAGAGAAGGATATAGTTAAGAGGATTGTTGATGAAGCATTAGATTCTATAACTGAACAACTTTCAGAGAAGAAGGTTAATCAGTTAGTCAATCTTGAAATCATGAAGAAGATGAAGAAGAAAATGATTGAGGATTTGGATTGAGTACTAGTGAATATATAAAATCATGCAAAGAACTTAAACTAATGTGTAGTGCATGGTTAGGAGATAGAGAAGATCCAAGCTTGTTAAAAGAAAGTGGTGTAAATCCTACTGCCGATTACTTTTTAGAAGAAGCCGAAAATATAATGCAAAAAGTATATGAACACTTTGAGGGGGAAGTAGTATAATGACAAAACATAGTACAGTATTATCTAGGTATGATTAGTGATGAATGTTAAAGAATTAATAGAGAAATTACAACAAATTGAGGATAAAACCCTTGATATTAGGTTAAGGAATGTTATGTTAAATCCTAATGATATTGAGAATTATTGGCTTAAAGATATAGAAATACATAATAAGGGTTATTCTGGGTATGAATTATTTGGTGAGGTTATCTTATATGATTGACCTAAGATAGTATGGTCAGATAAAGAAGACGAGAACCACTTATGCAAGGTGTGTAAAGGTTGACTGAAGTAACTGTGTATGAATGTGATGAGTGTGGGTTTAGAGATCCACAAGATGATCCAAACATGTTAGTACAGATAAAACAATGTATGGTATGTGATAAAGACTTTTGTGAGGATTGTTGGGATTCCCATTCATCAGATGAGACAGGATTACAATAGGTAGTTAATCATGCCTACTAAAAGAAACATTGATCTTCTTAGTAATAAGGAGATGTTTGTGAAATATGCAAGTGTTGTAGAGTTTGTTCGTAATGCAAAGATAACCATTATTCATAGTGGTGGACAGAATAAAGTTCAATACAAAGGCGATAGAGAGGGTGTTGATCAATATACTATATGGTCAGCAACTCCTAATGTTGAAGGTATAGAGAAGTTAATTGGTATTATACACGAATTAGCACATGTATTGTTTGAAAGTCCATTCCTACCAACAACCAAACTGATCAAACAATGGCAACCTACTGCACAAATGCACGCTATTTACTTTAACATGTTTAATGTATTAGAAGATCAACGTATTGAATCTCACATGGGTAAGATGTATCTTAAACATGGTGATAGATTCATGAAGACAAGAACAAAACTAGGATTATTGCAGGGAATGAATCTTAAATTTAGAAATCCTGTTAATCTTGCTTTAGGTATTAGATTTAATCGTGATGAGGATCTTATTAATAGAACTGAATATTATCAAGTGTTTAAAGATGCATTAGATAACGTAGAATTTACTGATAAATTTGGTGCATTAAGAGTTCTTATATCATTGAAACCAATAATAGATAAGATGATGAAAGAGATCAATAATCGTGTAGAGGAACTAACCCAACACTCTCAACCATTAACTGATAGTGAAAGAAGTGAGTTAACTGATGCTGATATGGATAATAATGTAAATCAACAAAGATTTAATTCAAATCGTGATAGAAGTAATGATGTTCAAGAAAGTGAGTTACCTGAAGAATTAGAAGATTCATTAGATATGTCAGAAGAAGAGATTGAAAATATGATTGAAGACAGTAAAGAAGCAGGACAGGAGATAGTTAATGAAATCTATGCACAATTAAGAGGTAACAATGAAGTAGATAAAACACCTTCAGGTGTTGTAAATATCAAGAGATTAGATTCCAAATACACTGTCAATTACCCAATAGCTAGAGGATTGATTAGAGTATTCAAACATCTCATGATGAGACATAAAGAGTTCATTGATTATGAAGGTGATGAGGTAGATGTTGAAGCCTATGTAGAAGGTGTCATTCGTGGTAACGATATGAGTAATTGTAGGATTAATAAGAGAACAACTCATGGTGCTTCAATAGTAGTATCAATAGATGGATCAGGCTCTATGTCATACTGTAATAGAATAGAAACAGCACGAAACTTGGTGGCAACTATGTATGAATCTATAAAGAATCTAGATAATGTAGAGTTGAGGGCTAATGTATGGAGTGGTAATAGTCAAGGTCAAATGGGAGTAACTGAGATCAATAACGCTAAAGAGGTTAAGTCTATAACTCTAACCAACCGTTATTACAGTACACCTACACATATAGCATTTGAATACTCTGCTAATATGTTGAAAGAGATGAAAGGTAGTAAGAAACTGATGATTGTTATTACTGATGGTCAACCAGCATACTCTAAGAATGGATTTAGAATACCTGATAGAACATACTTGAAGATGTGTAAGAAGTCATTACTTAAAGCAAGATGTGTTACAAATAACATAGTTTGTATCTTAGTAGGTGGTAGTGGTTATAGAACAAACACAGGTATGATGGGTGAGATGTTAAAGCCAAGTAACTTAATGGTAGTCGACAATATGGAGAGTGCTTCAGAAACAGTTATAAAACGGTTCAAGCAGATGGTTATAAGAAGCCTTGTATAGTTACGATAAATCAAAGATCATACGAAGAATACAGAAACTTGAAGAACATCTATTTATTGAGTTCTCTAGAGAAACTGTTGCTGAATTAGATAAACGACATGAAGATGGTGTATTATTACACTATCTGAGAGCCTTAGAGAAATTAAAGGTAGAACAAGAATGACATTATCAGATAGAGAAAGATTCATCTTACATAGTATGTCAATTATGTCAGTAGATGGTTTTGTTAAACAACTTAAAGATGATTCTAAGGTATTAGCCAAATTGAATCCAATGAGTGAGACTGAAGTAGAGATTGCTGTTGAGGATATACGAGTAGGTAGATGTAGAGGTCTTGATCGTGAACAAGTATTATCATTATATGAAGAAATGCAAGAAGAGATGTTACTAGGCTCTGAAATACATAGAGAGAGTTTAGAAAGGGAGAATGATGGTAGATACCTTTTGTACTATCTGCCTAAACGTTGCCAAAACTTCAAAGATGGAAGAACTCGATCTTTGTAAGAAATGTTTTAAGAAAGTCAAAAAATTAAAAAAATAAAAAAGTATATATAAGAACAGGTCATATAAGACTATGTGTGTAATGGTATCTGTGGTTTATTTATTAAGGCTATAGATGAGAATCATCACTACTGTCAAAAATGTACAAAATTTATTCCAAAGTCTTCACTCTACAAAGAAAACAAAGAGTTTGGTAGACTAAGATGTAAATGTTGTCATGGTTTAGTTAGACATAAACCTAGAACATATAAAGTGGCAGTATCTAATTTAGTTTATAACTAATCAAAATTAATTAAACGCATTATAAAGTGATCTGAATTTCCTTCAGGATCATAACAGTTTTTAAAAGGTTTCATTACATCATCTCCATCCATAGCCCAATCAATTAATCCATGTAACCATTCGTGTGTAATACATTTACATAAATCAGTGATGCCATCAGTGATAAAGGGCATTATATACTGAATCTTTAGTTCTTCTGTGATATAACATGCTCGATGATCATCATCTGGTGACGGGAATAGTATAAACTCCTCTTCAAACATAATTATGATTTATTGTAATATCATTTAAAGATGTTCTTACCCTCTAGGCGTGAATCAATACTAAAAGTTTATATAATGTATCAATAAAGGAATGGTATCCTTCAGGGATTACCCTTATACGGTAGCCCTCTTAGGTGTAAGTCTATCCTTTAGGCTGAATATTAGGAGTTAAATCCTATACATAAACGGTACTAAGGGTTAACTGGCTTAGGTGAAAGAGTGTCGAGACATCATCACCTTTATAATTAATTAAATACTTAGAGTTCTAATCCAAAAGACTCAGTTAAGTGAGATATTCTTCTATATTTTTCTAAATATACCCTGCCTTTTGGTGTGATAATAAAAGTATGTTTGCCCTTTACTTCTATCTTATTGATCAATCCACCACCAGTTAATTTCTCTATAAACTTGGTCATTCTACCATGAGGTAGGTTAGATTGTCTCATTATAGTTGTAATTTTTGCACCATCTATTCCTTTATCCTGTACTGATGCTAGAATATCCTCAGTTATCTGGAAAGAATTACGATACATGAGGTGTATTAGATCTACTTACATATAAGTTATGCTAAACATTCAAATGCTAGTTGGACTTCTTTTCTACTTATATCATTTACTTTATCCTTCCATAATTCAGGACATTCATAGTGCCATATATCTACCACTCTGTAACCATTCCACTCTAACATGAAGTTTTGGATATTGTCTATAACCCCCATTCTTTGGGTTGAATGATGTTTATCTTGTATTCTAACAGCGATTGGTTTGGTTAATAGAGGATATACTACTATGTCTATTGTCTCTTTCTTTTGTCTCTCACTGAAAGTATCTTCATATTCTCTAGTTACCAAGTCTCTTAGGAGTAGTTGAGTTTCATACTCACATGCATTTCCAAACATCTCTCTAAGTATTACTAGAGCTGCTCTTTCACCCTGTCCTATTATTTCCATATTCCTTCCAACATTTTAATATTTTATATAAATCTAATCTTCCACTAACCCAAGGCAAATCATCTATATCCATCTTCATAGTTTGTATCATACAGACCATTCTTTCTCCCATTTTATCCCACATTAGTAATCTCCTTAACACAATGATATGGTTTCTCCCTATGCCATGCTTCTTGTCCTGATAGGTTTGTTCCATCATCTCCATTTAATATAAATGCCCTGCGAATTATCTTTGTATATTTTTGCCTGTCTATGTTTTTAGTTTCAAAGAATATAGGCATTATGGTTTTCTCCAAATATGAATTGGTATATATTTATATCTTTGTTTGATTTCAATTTCTTTTGATATTTTTTTCCAATCCATTATTTCTTCCATTCCAATATTGCTTTTTTGCATACTGATATATTTTTCTTTGATTCTTCCACAGTTTGGACATTCTTGAGTATCTGTTTGAGCCATTATTTACTCTCCATCACACATTCAGATAGTCTTGCAAACTTGTCCTTTTTAAGTCTTTTCAATTTTTCTACGAGTGAATGGTGTCCTTTACAAAACAATCTAAATCTATTAGGATCTTTATCTATTCTTGGTAGGATATAGAGATTATAGTCATAGGTTGTTTTAAAGTCTTTGTAGGTCTTCTCACCAGTTATGTATTCCTTATGATGAAACACAAAATACTTGCCGAATTTCTTATGACATACTCTACATTTTAAATCAAACTGAGGTTTTGCTGCTATCTTACGCTTTAGTGCATCAGATTCGTCTTTCTTATTTACCAATTTTATCATCTTCTATGAATTGTTTGGTTGTTTCTATTATTTCCATAGCCCATTTATAAGGCAACACAAAATATCTATTCGACATTATCCATACCTTTATCATTAAGTATGTACTCTGCATCTGACATTGCGTGTTCAGGACTATCTATCATTCTTGCTAATCTCTTCTTACCTGATTTCTTAAAGTAAAGCCTATAAGTTGATGCGTGTGCTACTACGTTTCCACCTATTGGCTTGATAGGATCACCAAACATCATGGCAGGATCGCTCTGAACCTGATTTGTGAAAACTACTGCTGTCTTTAAATAAAAACTGATATTCTTAATATGACTCATAAGTCTTGCTATCTGCATTTGTCTTGCTGCAAGAGTACCTCTCCCCAAGTATTCTTCTCTAAACTGTCCTATTGCTCCATCTAATATTACAAGTTTAGGTTTAGTTTTCTCCATAAGTGGTGTCAATGAGTTGATTGTACCCATAAGTTGTTCTGTATTAGGACAATAAAGGTAGGTTACTTGATCAAGATAATGTACTGCATCTTCTGCATCCTCTGCAAATCCTCTTGCTACTAGGATTTCTAATAGTCTTCTAGGTTTGAAGGTATCTTCACAATCTATTACTATTACATTTTCATTATCTGCTACTGTTTCAGCTATTAGTGATAGGCAAAATTGTGTCTTACCAGCACCAAATTCTCCATACACTTCATAGACAGCTTCAGGTCTAACTCCACCATCTATTAGGTTATCTAAATCTGTACACTTTGTAGCAATTACTGGATAATTCATTTGATATTCATAGAGTTCTTTTGTACTCATATCTGATTTTCTAATCATTCCTGCTTCTTCTAGTATTTTCTGTGCTTGAAATACCCAACTGTCACAAGTGCCTTTCTCGACACCTGTTATCTCTTTGATTTCCTGTGATCCTCTGATACACAAGTCTATCAATGAGGTTACACCAAAGGTTGCTAGTTTCTTTTGCGTAACTGCACCAACACCTTTTAGTTGGTCTACACCTAATTCTATTTCGGGCAGATCCGTGAGGTTAGGATCAGTCTCACTCCCCATTTCTTCTAATTGTGTTGATATTTCTTCATCATTATCTAATTCCTCTGATGATAATGCTTCCTCTATCAATGCAAGATCATCTACTTCTACTGACATACCTACTTTGAAATACCCTTCAATATTAATCTTTCTAAATTCTTGTGTATGTGCCATCACTGTTCAGTTTGATAGCATTGTTATTTTCCCACCTTGCTAGTAGTGCTCTTGCTTTTTCCTCTGTCATGCCATTGTTAATCAGTGCTTTCTCAAACTCTTTTAGTTTTACCTTGCCCTCTATTGATTTAACACTATCCCATACCTTGATTATGTCGTGTTCTTTGGTTGTTGCTCTGTCTTGGAATATCTTTGATTGTGTACCACCAGAACTTAGGCTCTCGTTGAATGAACCGTACATTAGTTCAAACAGTTTTTTAATTTCTCTAACATCACTTCTGATAACTTCATTTCTAAAATGTAATTTTGCATAAGCCATTGATAACCTAACAAGTGCTTCTAACTGTCTGATACTTACAGGCATCTCGCTTCTTGCTGATAGTTTTCGCATTTCTTCATAGATTGTTTTCAATTCATCCTTTGCTTCCTCTGTCAATACAGGATTAAATGTTCTAGCAAAGTTAACTAACTTTATCATACCTTCTAAATTGACATAAGCATCTTTACCCATGTCTTGGGTAAATGAATCAAGAACATGATCTGCTTTTAACCCATCTGATGTTTGATTAACAACATCTCTAATTAACCAAATCATATCAAATCTTGTTAAGAGTGGTACAGGTACGTTAATGTTATCTTTAATTGATTGTGAAGTATCGTACATACCATATTTTGGGTTGGCTGCTGCAAGTACACTTGTACGACTTGGTAATGTCATAGAAATTCCTGCTTTGGCTATTGATACTGTTTGCTGTTCCATTGCTTCGTGCATTGCACTTCTATCACTGTCACTCATCTTATCAAACTCATCAATACACGCAAGTCCACCATCACACATTGGTAGTACACCAGCTTGGGCTATACTTCTACCATCACTCATCTTGACAATACCAATGGTAAGTCCTGCTGCTGATGTTCCTCTACCACTTGTGTAAATTGATTTCATCATGATTTTTGCTGTGTACTTTAGGAACTCACTCTTTGCCATTGAGGGGTCTCCTATTAAGAACATGTTAATGTCACCCCTTTTCTTGGTCTTTACACCCCCTACCAGTTGAAGTAGAAGGGATAGTTTGATTTCACTATGCCCATAGATTAGTGGGGCAAATGAATTTACCACGCTGTCCATGTAGCCATCAGTCTTAGAATCTGCTATTAGTTTGTTCTTCTCGGTGTCACTAGGTAATTGTGGAGTAACATCATCCAAGTCACCTACTGACATAATATCTATGAATGTCTCATACTCTGTCTTTTTAAGATCAATGTTACTTCTGAATAGCCCTGTAATTAGTTTCTTTTGACCTGTGTAAGAAGTTCTTACCAAGTTTCCAATTAACTTACCAATGAACACCACAGGTGAACTATTCTTGGATTTCTCCATAGGTTGCTGCATTAGTATTGTTTGTACGTTATCCGTCACCATTCTGTCAGTTTTAATACTAGTCTTGGCGTGTTTGCATGAGGTGTTCTCACATAGGGGTGCTGTGATTTTTCTGTTCAAGTCACAGTTTGCTTCGTACTCTCTGTTACAGATGAAGCACTCGAAGGTGGCACTTTTAATGTAAGATTGAACTGCATCAGTTGCCAAGACTTGGCACTCAAATGTAACGGTGGTATTCTCATGCTTGGTATCAATGTCATGCATGTCCAATAGTAATTCACCAATTAAGTTAATTTTAATATTAAAAAAAGCAGCACGAATAATGTCTATGTTACCATCCTTTTGTGCTTTGACTCTAAAAATTGCTTCTCTTAGTAGGAACATGAAGTCTCCACTTCTTTCAATAAAAACATCAACCATTCCCTCTACTGAAGGATTGATTGATATGGTTGACTCTGGTCTCATAGAATCTATTACTCCTGTGTAATTACCTTTGTGGAGTGCTTCCATGATGATGTCTATGTTCCTTGACTGAGTGTTCATAATCTTTTACCTACCTCTTTCTGAACTTTGTTTGACAGTTGTTGTATTCTATTTGTAATGGATATGAGTTCATCATTTGTCAGTGAGGAGATACATTCACTCCATGCTTCAATTCTATCCATCACTCTAGGATATTTAGAATTTGTTACTTTGGTATTTTTCGCAACATAATCTTCAATCACAACTGCAAGGAAGAGACTGAAACTCATGTGAGCTGGTCGTATTTTTTCAAGTTTCTCAAAGATAGGTTTTGTTTTTTCACCTATTGAGATAGTTGTTGTCTTTCTGAACTGCATATCTTACTTAGACGATGATTGATCATATATGTGTTTTGATCAATAGTTGATCAAGTTTAGTGAGGAAGTATAGTACAGAAAAAATAAAGTTAATTTGTTAATTAACTAATTAGGCACAAATATAACAGCGTTATAGAAATAACTAGGCACAGAATAGTTAATTAATTGAGTAACATTAAAAAAAGTGTAGGGTGTTTAGATAGTTTTACCTAGTCTAAATATTTTTCCTGCTTGTTCTAGTTTGACAGCACACTGTCCTGCTTTGCTTATAGGAACGCAAATCGGAGTTTCAATTCCGTCTAAGTGAATCATAATGTTCATTTCATTCATAAGAATATTCTTTGATCGCTGGTAAATATAAACTTGTCTAATTATACGTCAGATATACAGTATTTTATAACTGTCTTTAAATAGAAAATCGTTGTACGACTTTGTGAGCTTCAACCATATTTCTAATGGCTCTTCTAATTGAGGATGTATCCCTATCAGGGAATCCTTTATAGATGTCACTAATCGTACAATTAGGATGCTTCTCTACGAAGTCTCTTATTGCATTTGTTACAGGGGTCTCTTTCCCTCTAACTCTAAAATCATTGATAACCCTAAGAGTATTAGGGATTGGTTCTCCTCTAGATGTACCAGCCATTACACGTGTCCCGTTATCTTATCTTGTTCTGCATTGAATGTCAATGTAGCAGTACCTAACATTGTATGTTCTGCTTCTGCTTTTCTATCCATATAACCATCTTTGCCTTCGATAAGACCATCACAGAAAGTTCCTGCATTGATTGAATGAATACCTACTTTTGTAGCTAGACCTGTTTTAAAGTCAAAGCCTACTGCACCAGTTGGAGTATATCTCTTTTGGTGTAAGTGACCACTAATAAATACGTCACAGTAATGGTTCTTTCTTTGTTTCTCCATCTGTGTTTCTGGTTTGCCACCACCACTTCCGTGAATAGCACTGATAATCCATGTGTTTAGGACTTTGTTTTTGTATTTTACTTCAACACCTATTACTGCTCTACTACCCATGAATGTTAATGCATTAGGGTCACACATAGTATTCTCTAAGTATGCTCTAGTTGCTTCTCTAATATTGTATTCATGGTTTCCGTGAAGTAATCCCCAAACTTTTTCGTTCATGCCTTTCTTGACATCCCACATTACTTTGGGTTCAAATACTGCTTTCTTTGCTTGTTCATCCCATACTTGTTCCTCTCCTTCATATTCTGTCATTCTAGTCATGTGTTCGTCTAGAAGAGGTCTTGACAATTTATTCCATAATGCTCTTTGATTGTCAACATCATGAATAAGACTCATATCTGGATTGAATCTCTTGTCGAATGTAGTAATTGCATCAAATTGATCACCTAAAAACAAGGTATATCTTTTATCATCTTTCGTAATTGCTCTTATTCGACTTTTGTACAGATCTTTGTTGAATCCCATATGACCTACATGAATATCACTAAGGGGTTCTAAATGAAAAACATCATCTTTCTTTTCAAGATTGATAATAACTTTCTTTGAAATCATACACCTTCTATAAGAAGTGATCCATATAAACTTATTGGATTAATGTGTGATGTGTTTTGATGTGATCTTCTAGTGTACAATATAGAATAGCATTGTTTGCATCATGTGCTTCTTTAGTTAATAGCCAACCATATTGATTTTCACATTTATCACAATGATACCAATCATTCTTAGTAGTCTTTGTCATTCGTATTATAGGTGCTGTTGGTTTGATACACCATTCCCCTTTAGGGTCTTTATGATTTTCTAACTTCCATTTACCAGTAGAAGTATGGTTAGGTATATCCCAGCCTAGACCTTCTTTACTGCATTTATTACAAGTCTTATTTCCCAAACTCTTTCCTCATTACAGATATATTGTATGCAGTAAAAATAATATTAATTATTCCATTAGGGGCTGATATTAAATGACCTAGGTTGGATTTAAATTGTATTTCAGTTTTTATATCATGCATATTATTCAAATAACATGCAAACATATCTGCTGCCCACTCCTTATTTGCCATAGTCATTATCCCACTCTGTTTGTCCTGTTAATGGGTGATGTAAATGTTCACCTAAATATTCTGGATTAATATTATCAATTCTACATAGAAGACATCTAACATAATCATGATATGATATTGGATACATGTTATGTCTATTATTTCTACAAATTTGAATCATCTCTGTTGACTTCCACAATGTAAATGGAGAGCAACCAAGTTCTGCATATTCTGGTACTTCGCTACAAGACCAGCACTTTGTAATCTGAGTAGATATGTAGACCATAAAAATAAAAAGGTATGGTGTTATTTATTTGTTTCTGATTCTTCACCAAGTAGTCTTTTACAGGCATCTACCTTATATTCTAAATGCCCACGTTCTGACACAGATGCAGTTTTTAATTTTTTCTCATAGATTACTTTATACTTATTCCAATCTACAGCATGTTGTTCATCTGCGTTCATAAAAATAAAAAGAAAAGAGGATTATATTAGTTTTTTGGTGATTTAGGTGGGAACATTGAAAGACTTAACATCATTCTACCTGTTCCCTCTGCTTCCTTTTCTACCACATAGGTATCCAAGCCATCTGCTGCATCTTTATCAACACATTTTTTAACTGCATCGATCCAGTAATCGGATTTTGCTTGTCCTATTACTGCCTTACCAAATGAATGTCTAAGACCTTCAGTGGTTTGGATTTCCACAACATTAGCACCTACTTCTTCAACGTTCTTGACTTTGAAACCTTGGATTACTATTTTTTGTCCAGCAACCAATTTTTCTGACCTGTCAAAAGAACTGTCGATATTGAGAACTTCGCTTACGTTCATATCATTGTAATAAATAAAGGATTATATATATCTTGTCTATTTGTTGATTTCTGCAATCTTCATAAACTGATCCATCATCTTTGATCGTATCTGACCAAATCTATCTGATGTAGTAGGTTCTTCTGGATACAAGTCATGTGCTCTGTGGTGTGCCACTACAAAGAATTGATCCCACAGTTCTGACGTTTGTTTTATTTTATCATCAATATTACACTCTGGTAATTTCACTGTTATTGGTTTGTTCTTTGTCCAAGAGTTTGCCATGTCTACTCTAGCATTACCTTGTGATCTACTTGTTTCAATAGTTCCACCTTGCTCAGTAAAACATTCTTTATCTGAACAAATTGCTTTAGGCTCTTTCTGATAACATATTTGACTTCCTACTTGCCAATCACTGCCACAATTTTTACAATCGCCTTTGTATTTGGCACTGATTATCGTTCCCATAGTAAGTCTAATATATTGGCATTATATATGTGTTATGTGGAACTTCATCAAAAACCAAGAAGTAAGGCTTCTCTTAGTGACGAGTATGAAACTCCTAAAGAAGTGTTTGATATGCTTTGTGAAGAATATAACATGCACCCTGATACTGATGTTTGTGCAACTGATGATAATAGTAAATGTAGTGGTTATGTTAGTGAAGAAATGGATTGTTTGCAACATAATTTTCAATACCACGATGAAGGACTTTGGTGTAATCCACCACACTCTATGACAAAAGAGTTTGCTAAAAAAATGAGAGATTCATGGGAAGAGTGGGATATACCTATTATGATGATTATGCCTGCTAACGCTGTTACTACTAGATATTCAGAAAAGTATCTCAAGGATGCAGAGATACATCCTATCTATGGTAGAATTACTTTCTTAGTTAATAATAATCCAGCACCTTTCCCTGCTAGAAATGGATACTTTGTAGTCATTTGGAGACCAAAATATAAAAGGGATAAGGATGGGTATATAATAAGATGATTACTTGGAAGACTAAAAATATCAATATTCAGGACTATTATAAAATTATGAGAAGGATTATCATGCTTAATGGTCATGACGGTACGAGTACATCAGGTTATAAAGCATGGAAGAATTTTAAAGATAATTGGAGAGTAACTGTTATTCCTACAGGAGAAGCAGAGGATTATAAGCAATTTTACTCCCATCTAACAAACATCAAAGTAAGCGATGGAATAGCATGGGGTGTTACAGGTAAGAGAGAGATGGTATTATTTGTTGTTGATTCAAACAATCCATTCATAACTAGAAGCAATGTTATGCCAATAGGACATGAATTATTACATGCAATTTATCAAGATTCAGTTGGAACTTTCCATATTACTAGAAAGTATGATTCACCAGAAGGTAAAGCAGGCACTACTGCTGCTGCTGCCACAGTTATCGTACATGACAACTGGTATGGTAATAAAATTACTCTAAAGATATGGATTTCTTGGGGAGTAGGTTGGATACCACTTACGATTCCTTTCATACCTATTAAACAGGCTAAGAAAGACTACGCTATCTAAAGGTTTATATAATATTATATATATCAAAATATCATGGCAAGACGAAAATCTGGTAATTCTCATACTACTATTTGTGTAACGTGGGAAGACAAGGAATTATTCAGAAAATATGCAAAGTTTGTAAAGAAAACAAGAACTGGTAATCTTCATGAGAGTGATGCTTTACTGTTTAGTAGGATGCTTACATTCTTTAATACAGGTAATACGAAAGGTGATGTTTCAAATTCAACATACCCATCTAAGTTTCAAGAACCCAACCAGCACGATTAAATTTCCTGCTAATCCATCTTATTTTTATTTTATCTGTTTTTATTTTTTGACATTTATCAAATAATGGTCTTAGAGATTCTGTTGTAACTCTCCATATATAGTTCATTTGATTAACTACGAGTAATGAATCACTGTAAATTATTATACTATCTTCAGGATAATGTTTATTTCCATATTGCATAGCAAAGTGTAGAGCCAAGTATTCTAACTCATTGTTAGTTGGTGAATTAGGTCTCTTCTTTACGATTGTTTTATCTTTATTCCAGTCTACTAGGCAGATGTTATTGTGTCTTGTTCCACCGTCTATATAGAGTATTCTAGTCTTCATTATGAGTTTTAGTATGTTCTGCAATTTCTGCTATAAATCCAGTCTTTAGGTATTCATACTCTAATACAAACTCGCATTTAGGACAACTCCACCTCATTATGATTCCTTTTTCTTTCGTGTAGTATATATGTTTCTATATATTAGATTGTTCTTTTTTCTTTCGTGTGGTGTAGATATTTCTACAAGTATTGCCACAATAGATTCTCTGTCTTCCTTTATATCTCCAAGGAAGTGTAGACTTGCACTCTATACAATAATGTGTGCTATCTCGTCTACCCATATATAAGTATTTAGTATGCTATTATTTAAGGCTTTACTAAGAGTATCTGTCTGATACTTTTTTATCTGAGCCTGTAACACTTGTTTCAGTGTTTGCATCAGGTGTAGAGTTTTTAGAATCTGCACTCATCATATCTAGTTTATCTTGTATGCCCCCTGCGTTTGGCATCTTAGTTGCTGGTTTTTTGCCTGCACTAGCCATGCTTGGTCTAACATATCTTTCTGCTGTAACTTTTAATAATTGTGCTTTAATTATGGTTAACTGTGCTTTAGATTTAATACCAGTTAATTTGTCAAACATTTCTTTCCTTTCTAGTCTACCTACTTCACTTCTAGCATATCTTATTTTTCTATCTTTATGTTCTGCTGCTTGTTCTTCTTCAGATTTTGGTTTTCCTGCTGGTGCTTCTCCAACTCCACCTCTTTTTTGGAACTTAGAGTGTGCTGTTGAGCCTACACCCACTCGTGTATTTCTTCCACCTATTAATTCTTTTTCATATTTAGTTCCTTTAGGTGCATCACCAACTTGTCTAGGTAAGTTTTTTTGTCCTTTTGGAGCATGACCTGCACTACCCTTACCTTGACCAGTTCCTTCTCGCATATCTTTTCCACGTGGTACTTTATGTTTTGCTTCTATTTTTCTTTCTGATGCACTTGATCTTCCACCTAAACTATCTGATGGTGAATATGATCCAGTTCCAGTTTCGGATATATCAGTAAGTTCATGATCAGGTTTAGCTCCACCTTTTGGTTTCTTACCAGCTACAGGTTGTGCTTGACCTGTTGGGAGTGGTTCAATTCTTTGTGATACGAAATTAGGATTAGTAAATTGAGTTCTTGTAGATGTGGTTGCAACTGCTTTAGGATCTGGTTTATCTGAGAATTTTCTTCCTGCTTGTGCTGATATTATACCACCACTTTCACCTATACTCTCTCTTGCTTGTCCAAATAGTTTTGGATGTGGTCTACTAGCCATTCCTGCTGTTGGAGATTTAGGTTGTTTGTTAGCTGCTTCTGCACCTAATGCTTGTCTATCTCTAACAGTGAGCATGCCTGATGCGTGGTCTTGTGCATCAGTTTTATTTAAATATGTTATACCATAATTACTTCTTGTGTTATCAGGAATACCTTTGGTCATTTCTCTTGCATCTCATCTTCTTCTTTATCTTTAGATTGTCCACCATGTCTTTGTTTCTTGCCATAGACTGGATTGAATGTTTCATAACCACTGTCTCTACCCTGTGTAGTTGCTGGTGATCCACCGTCACCCATTCCACCTTCTTTTTCTAACCAATTTTCCCATGATTTTTTAATTTTTGGTTTTCCAATAACACTATTTTGATTTTCTATTTCCTCATCTGATTGACCATATTCATTCTCTTTGGAAGTAAATTTACCATCCCATTCTTCTTTAACTTCATCGTCTTTGTGAGATGCTTCCATAGCGTTATTTTTAGTGGTTGGTTTAACTTCATCATGTTTAAATTGTTCTTTATCTTCTTCAATGTGGATACCTTCATAATCTTCCTCTGCATCTCCAACATCTTCACCACCACCTTTTGGTATTTTGACACCCGTATTAACACCACTTACTTTTCCACCTTCTGGTGTTGATTTTACAAGTGCTTCTTTAAGTTCTTTTGGTAATACTTCCCATTTTTTACCTAGGAATCTTGGGGTTGGTGCATGAATATTAACTAGCATATCATATTGCTCTGTTGCATCCATATCATTCCAAGTCTTGTTTATGAGAATATCTTTAACGAAGAAGGTATCATTAATGTGAATGTGCTGGAAGTTACCATCATCTTTTAAAACCGTAATATATGAATGATCCATCTTTACAACTGTGCCTTTGGAATCTTTGTTATTAACGTAGAAATGTATAGAATCTCCTACTTTTGTGGTAGAAATCTTGTTTAAATCTTCCATCTTACTCATCTTTCTCCTTACTTGATTCCTTATAAGGTTTGTTGTGGTTATCCCCATCTGTAGTCAGACCTATATCTTGATCATCTGCAACTGGTTCTTGTTCTAATCCAGTTAAATGTTGGTTGCCAAAACGTGCATCTCCTGCACCTTGCTGTTTGATTAACCATGATTTCCATTTATTTGCATTAAAATCTGTAATTTCGCCTTGTTCGGCTTCTTTATTTGGGTCTGGTTTAAGTTTGCTTTCTGGTACTTTACCTGTGGTCACTGCTCTTGCTTCATTCAACTGTGTAGCTAATATTTTATCCTCATTGGTTTCCTTGTTTAACCAAAGTTCCCATGATTTATTTGCATTACCATGAATCTTACCACTTCTTTCCTGTATAATCTGTTGCCATTTAGGTAATTTAGAGTTATTTGGTTTATTTCCTAGTTTTTCGTCAGGATTGTCCTCTTTTTCGTCACCCAAAACCTGTGCTAATAATGCTCTAGTGCTATCCATAGTAACTTTTCCACCTGATGGACTATCACCACCACGTTTATCTCCACCTAGTCTTCCACCTCTAGTTGAAGCTGAATTAGGATTACTTGTAAGTTTTTGAGGTACTTCTGCACCTACGTTGCCTAACTTACCTTTTGGTGATTTAATAGGTACATTTTCAGTAAGGGGTTCTTGTTTAGTTCCACCCATATAATTAATATCTTGACCAAGACCACCTGTAGATGGTTTCTTTTCTTGCTGACCACTAAATTGATTTAAAGTTTTGTTTAACCAAAGTTCCCATGATTTTTTAGCATTTCCATGTATTTTACCACCTTGATCTAATACTTTCTGTTGCCAAGGCTTTAATGTAGAAGGTGGTCGTGGCTTATTTCCTAGTTTTTCGTCAGGATTGTCCTCTTTTTTGTCGGCTTCCAAAGTATCTGCTATCAATGCTCTAGTACTATCCATAGTAACTTTACCCCCAGATCCACCATTACCACCACGTTCCTCTCCACCTACTCTTCCACCGTTCCTTCCAACAGAGTTTGGATTAGTTGTATATTTTTGAGATATTTCTGCACTTACGTTGCCTAAACCACCTTTTGGTGATATTATTGGGTTTTCTGTTTGTGTACCTGTAATAGTACCCATAGTATTAATATCACTACCATCACCAGTAGTAGAACGTTTATTTTGTTTTTGACCACCAAATTGATTTGAAGTTTTGTTTAACCATGATTCCCAAGATGTTAATTTATTTGTTCTTTTTGGTGTCTTGTCTTCTTTAACACGTTTTTGTTGTTTTGAATCCCATACTTCTTCACCTTCTGTTGGATATTTCATTTCTACATTACCTCTTGTTTTTCTATAAGTCATAGTTTTATCTAACCATGATTCCCATGATTTTAATTTCTCTACTTCCTCTAATTTACCGTGAGTAAGTTTGTCTAATGGCTGTTCTTTATCCATTGATACCTCTTTAGCGTATGGGTCTTCTTTCTGTTCCCCATCTATATCATTCATGAGTTTTTGCTGTTTAGGATTAAGACCTGAATATGTCTTTTTCTCTAACCATACTAACCAATCCATGACTGAATAAAAGCATAATATTATATAAAGTTAACCGAAAAATGCTTCTTTTAGAGCCTTACCCATTTCTAGAACATGCCATCCTTCGCCTGTGTCTACTGCTCTACAAGCCAATACTAAACTATCAGGGTAATCATCATGTTCGTATGATTTAATCTTCATGATACCACTCTCAGTGTATTCCCTTCTCAAGTATGATATTTGATATATCATCTTGTCTATCTTCTTTAGTTTGATTTTATGGTTCTCAAATAGTAATCTTAGGTTCTTATACATTTCTGCTTTTTCTTGCAATGTGAATACCACACCTCTTGCTGGTAATCCTCTCTCTCTGACTAAATCTATCAATCCACCACCTAATCCAGTCTCGTCTATAAATACTGTTTGTAATTGATATTGAGCAACAAAGTCTCCTATTCTTCCTGCAACATCTACTACGTTTGATTGTGATTCTGCTGCTACATCCTCTACAAATACTATACCATCTTCATCCACACCTATGATTGTGAATACTGTCTCATCTCTACCACTTCTTGCAACGTCTACACCCATATAATATTTTACTCTACCTTTAGGATGTCCATCAGTGAGTGCTTCCATTATCAATGAGTTTGGAATTAATGCATTACCAATATCTAGGAACTCTCCCTCTACCTCTTGTACATACTCTTCTTTAGTTAATCTCTTAATCTCTTCAATGAATGTAGGATCTTCTTGAATGAGTGGGTTATCTAAAGACTTTACATGAAACTCTGTCCACATACCATCAGGGTTTTTAGGTTTTGAATTCATACACGCTTCATAAAAATATCCTGACTTACTAAATGGTGTTGATGTTAGCCAAACCTTTGCCTGTGTAGCCATACCAGATGGTAGGAAGGCTCTAAGAATATCTGTTTTAATGAAAGAACATTCGTCAGCAATAATAACGTGTGGGGAATAACCTCTGAGTCCTACACCAGTCTCACCAGTTGCTCTTGTAATTATTTTAGACATACCAGTATTGTCTAGGAAATTAACCCATAGTTCTGATTGTGTATTTCTTACTACATATCCCTTTAAGAATTCACTATTCATTACTAAGGATCTTATTCTATCGAACATGATTGTTGCCTGATTTTGTGTAGGTGCAGCAATAACTATTGTACAATCATTCTTTACTGTCTTTAACATGAGTGGTGCAAAGAAAGCAAAATGTACTGCTTTGACAGCAGTTGACATAGTTTTACCAACTTGTCTTCCTGAACGATACACAATAAATCTATCTTGACAATCTACATATTTTACATTGTAATCGAATAGGTCATGTCCTAAGAATATCTTACTGAACATACTAGGCTTCTTGGCACAATCTGCGATGCTCTGCATAAAGTCCTTACGGTCATTGATTTCCTCATCTGTAGGTCTAGCCACTATCACTCTTTGAAGCCTTTATCTGTCTAAAGATATTGGCGACATCCCCCTCTTTTGTGAACTCTTTTGTCTCTGTTATTGTTATTTTACTATTCAAATCATTCATAGTTTTTACAACGTTTAATAATGTATTAATCTCACTCTTGGTATTTCTATCAGGTATATTCTCATTGAATTTTGCTTGGGTTAATGCCATAAGGACATTCTCAAATGTTAGTTTGGCAACCATATCTATCATGGCTTTAAGGTCTTCAGGATTTCTAGTATCCATTTGATTGATAAATGCTACAAAGTCTTTCCTAATAGCACATACTGCATCTTCTTCATATTTTGGACATTTACCATTACCACCTGTATCTACACTACGATATGCACATTGATTGCATAGGGCTGGTAGGTTTGCATCCTTGAAATGCTTTGCACTGTTATGTGGAGATATTGTCTTACGTTTGTCTTCTACGACTAAATCTTTGTTACCTATAGACTTTATCTTAAAAATACCATCATCATCTGTCAATATATAACATTTATTATTTACTCATTTATATAGTTTGTTCTATTGTCTGTGAAACACATAGAACTGAAACTACACATTCCGTCACAAAGAAAGTTTTTAGTTCTTGGTGGGAGTGTACCATTGGTAAATGAATCTTTTATGATGTTTGCTTTCTCTATCATATCTGGTAAAGTTTCTTCTATTGGTTTTAATTTAAAAGATAGGATTGCTGGTTTGTCTCGCTTATCTTTTTCAATACGATTAGAGATGTAAATAACACAACCAAAGTCAGCATCAATTCCATAACATTTGTTTAACAATACCCTATATCTATTTATCTGATCTTTATGTGAGTCACTTGCTTTAGCAGTTGCTTTACTAAAGTAATCAATAGAACCTGTGGTTTTCTTATCACATATAACCCACTTACCACCTACTTGCATTACATCATCTGCACTGCCATAGATAATATCTAAATGCTGTGGATCATCTACTGGTATTAACATTGCTTCTTCCTTAGTATATGATGTATCTGTAACATAATTATAAGCAAAGAACATTTCATGATGTTCATCGTTAACTGCTATCTGTGAGTTACTATGAACTACTTGACCAAAATATAATGATTTCATATCTTCGGTACTCATGCTTTGATTAGGTGTTATATTCTTATAAGTTACTTTTCTCATACATGGTGAGATTATATCAGATACATGTATCTTACCTAACCTCTCTGTTTTAAGAGCATCCATCTGTGAACGTCTAAATTCAAAATAAATTTCATTATTTATATCCTCTAATTTCAGCATATCTACCAATAATAACCGTTAAATATATATGTTTTGAATAAAATTAACTGTATGGCTTCTATTAAGATAGTTCACGGTGGAGTTTGTAAAGCACTTAGTAATGGTAAAAAAGGAGTATTAGAAAATGGTACTATATGTGGTCACAAGCATATAGAACATAAAGATTCTAAAAAGGAATTTCAAGGTAAAGGCTGTAAAAAATGTGGCTGTAATGCTATTGGTATCTATTAGTAAGATTCTTCAATCGTAAAATTAAAAGTTTCACTTTGTTCAGTCATAACTGAACTAACATTAATTAATTCTACTTCACCTTCCCATATTCCTGCATTAGCGATAACTGTATCACTAGCAGTCAAATCATATGAAATTTCACCAGCAGCTCTGTCACTGTATGTTGCAACTCCATCTATGAGTAATGTACCATCTGGTTGCCAAACTTTCCATTTTGCTGTACTATATGTATTTGTATCTGTAAGTGATTTTGCAACCCCTGCTGAATCAGTGATTGTCAATACAACCTGTGATCTACTACCTACTTTAACTATAAATGCTATATTTCTACCCACTAAATTCATTGACATATCAACCATTTACTCCTATTGTTAATATAGTTATCTACTATCTCCTTTTGTGGTACTTGTGGTAGTCTCTGTGGTTGCTACTGTAGTATTAAGTTCTGTTTTGGCTGTATCGGTTGTAGTTGTACTACCACCCACTTTTAATATCCTTATTACACCTAATCTAAAGTAATTAAATACTTCACTAATGTTGAGGGTTTCATTTATAACTCTGATTAATACTCTAAACCTACCATCAAACTCGGCTATATTAACACTTTCACTTATGAGTCTAACGAATCCCTTTGCAGATGTTATATTATGGAGTATCTGTATAGACTCATCAATTATTTTTGCTAATGTTCTAGATACGGTTTTTGATTCTATAATGTTTATTGTCTCATTAATAAACTTAAATACCCCTCGTAGTCTAGTTATATTTTCACTAATGTTTAATGATTCACTAATAGTTCTTGCCAACGTTCTATAAGTGGTTTGTGCTTCACCAATGTTGAGAATGTCATTGATAACCCTAAACATTGTTCTAGATATTGTTTTTGCTTCACTCATATTGAGTGTTTCACTAATAATCCTTGCAAGTCCCATAGCAATAATCTTGTCTTCTACAAGACTTACTACTTCGTTAATATGTTTGAATGATTCTCTTAACCTAGTTACATTTTCACTAATGTTTAATGTCTCACTAATAGTCTTTGCCAATGTTCTAACAGTTCCGTCAAATTCACTTATATGAACACTGTCATTAATAATTCTAGCTAATGTCCTTGCTGTTGTCTGTGCTTCTGAGATATTGATTGTTTCACCAATATATCTGAATATTGCTGTCAATTTTGTAGCATTTTCACTTATGTTAAATGCTTCATCAATTATTTTAGCTAACGTTCTTGCATTAGATATTACTTCACTGATTTGTAATGTTTCATCTAATATTCTAAACATTGTTCTTGAAGTTGTTTGTGCTTCACCAATATTGACAGCATCATTTGAAAATCTATGCCTACCTCTAAATGCAACAATACCCATTTGGAAAACTCCCCCACCTTGGAATATACCACTTTGGAATACTTTTCTTGGCTCAAACAATTTAATTGTTTCACTAATTGACCTTAACAATTCTGTTATTTGGAAAGCACTTTCACTTATATGTAATGTCTCATCAATAGTTCTAGCTAAACTTCTAACAGTTCCGTCAAACTCTGCAATATTTACAGCTTCACTAATAGTCCTAGCAAGTGTTCTAGAAGTTGTATATGATTCACTTGTCTGTATAATCTCATTGATACGTTCTACGAATCCTCTTACCTTTCTAATATTTTCACTTACCTGTAATGTCTCATCAATGGTCTTTGCTAATGTTCTATAGTTTGTAATTGATTCTGCAATATTTACAACTTCATTAATTATTCTAGCAAAACCTGTTGCAATAACAACCCCTGTTTGATCTGCTGGTGCTTGGAACACATTAGACTGGAAAACACTTGGTTGGAATACACCTCTTGGTTCTAATATTCTAATTGTCTCATTAATTATTCTATATAATGTTCTGGATATAGTTCTTGCTTCTGCAATGTTTATAGATTCACTAATAGTTCTAGCAAGTGTTCTAGAAGTTGTGTATGCTTCACTTAGTTGTATGGTTTCATTAATGATTGGTATAACTGCTCTCAACCTTGCAATATTCTCACTTATGTTAAATGCTTCATCAATTATTTTAGATAAACTTCTAACAGTTCCGTCAAACTCTGCAATGTTTAATACTTCATTTATAAGTTGAAGAATAGTTTTATGAACAACAACACCTGTTTGATCAGATGGTGCTTGGAACACATTAGACTGGAAAATATTTGGTTGGAATACACCCTTTGGCTCTGCAATATTAACTGTTTCAGGATGTACTAATAATAATTGTGTGTTCTGAAATACATTACCTTGAAACACATTTGATTGAAATGCAGAATTTACTGTTACTGACGCCATATATATTTAAATGTTTGGTTATATTTATATTTACTTTATATTAACTAATTCAGTGGTCATAACACAGTCCAAGAACCGTTGTATAACACATAGGATTTGTTAGTGTCAGTTTCATAGAATATAGAGCCATCTTCAATATTTGGTAATGCATTGGCTGTTGTTCCATAACTAATAATTACAACACCTGAACCACCAGATCCTCCACCATAAACAATACCACCTGCATAAGATCCACCTCCGCCACCAGATCCAGTATTATTAGTTGCACTTGTACCAGTTCCTGCAAATCCCGAACCCCCGCCAGCTTGTCCAGTTCCAACAGTACCAGAATAATACATTCCAGCTCCTCCTCCACCAGCATAAGTTGTTGGACTACCAGAAATACTTGATGCAGTTCCATCTCCACCGTTTCCATTTACACCAGCAGTTGCACTTACACCCACACTACCAGAACCCCCACCTTCGCCAGATGGATAATTAGGTGCACTGTAATAATAAGCTCCACCACCAAATCCCTGCCCTGTTGTACCAGCACCTGCCGAGGTGGCACCTCCACTAGAAGCTCCACCACCAGAACCACCTGTAAGTGCATTTGATGTCCCACCAGAACCACTACCCCCTAAACTTGTTATACTTGAAAATTGGGAAAATCCACCAGAACCAGCACGTACACAAGTGCTAGTACATGGTGCCCCACCAACACCAACAGTAATTGGATAAGCTTGTGCTGTAACTGGAAAATTTGCAGTTTCGGCACTAGTTCCTCCACCTGATGGACTTCCAACAACATTACTTCTAAATCCACCTGCTCCCCCACCTCCAGTAGAACCAAAAGCCCCAGCTCCTCCTCCACCTATAACGAGATATTCTACACCAAATGATGATGTTGAAGTGAATGTTCCACTTGATGTGAATGTATGTATTGTTTTAGTTCCATTAGTTGTAATAGTTCCGCCTGTTGCCACTACACGTTCACTGTTTAATCCTCTTATTCTGTTACCAGCTAGAAATTCCATGTTTATATATTCACTCCCATATTAGATAAAGATTCTTTACTGTATTCTTCCCCTGCCTCTGCATGATCCTTGAACTCCTGACTCATGTCTCAAGTACCCATGTCGTTCCGTTAAACCAATATCTTTTAGCAGTATCAGTTTCTACAAATATGGAGTTGTCCTGTACGTTAGTCAATGTAGTATAATCTGAATTAGGAACAGAAAATCCATCTGTTTTTACAGCGTTCATCTCACCGTTTCCAGCATCACCTGAATTGGAATGTACTTTATATGTTCCAGTAGTTGCTCCTGTTTTGGTATATTTTAATGTAGAACCATTATAAAATTTCACAGTTGTTCCAGTAACTTCAATCTTATATACTCCACCCCCACCAGTCCAATCAGTATTATCATTCCATACTTCTGAACCGTCAACATAAATTCTAGTCCATCTAGTTGATGTTCCAGATGTATTAAACACCCATGCGTATTTTTGAAACGAACCTGTTGCGTTTGTTGTATTAAATTCAATTAGATTGAGAGTAAGTCTTGTATTATGATTACCACTACCGAGATTTGGAGTCATTATAACATTTCCAGAAGCACCTGATCCTATTGTTATTTCGTCTTTTGCATCAATAGCACCAACACCTGAAAATGTTATATTATTATTAGTTTCTACAGTTGCATTAATTTTTGTGCTTGTTATCCAAGTTGCGTTTGCATTACTTGTTGTAGTGGAGTTACTTAATCCACTAATTCGTTTGCTGTCTAAATATTTAATCGTCATTATGTTCCTTCCTCACTCCATCCACCTATTGTAGTTATAGTTCCACCTGTTGCAGTTATACTACTTGATGTTTTATATCTAATAATTACAATACCTGAGCCTCCATTTCCTGCTGGAGTTCCACTTGATCCACCACCACTACCTGTATTTGCAGTACCATCAGAAGATCCTGTGGCTGCATTACCATCTCCTCCACCTCCAGTACCACCTGTACCTGTACCACTATCATCCCAAGCCCCTCCACCTCCAGCTCTTGTAACTGCTGAGCCTGTAATAGAATTAGTTTGTCCAGCCCCACCATCTCCAGAAGCCCCATCTACTCCAACAGCCCCAGCTCCACCTCCACCTCCAGATGGGGCAGTTCCTCCACTACCTCCATCTCCTCCAGCATAACCCTCATCAGTAGTACCAGCTTCTCCAGTTCCAGCTCTTGATCCTCCTCCAGAACCACCAGCAGCTCCGTTTCCAGTTCCTTGTCCATATCCTCCTCCTCCACCTGTTGTAGTAATTGTAGTTCCAGAAGTTACTGGAACAATACTTGAAGTTCCTCCAGAACCACCAGTTTTACCACCACCCCCGACAGCTCCGTTTCCAGCAGCCCCAACAGTTACGGTATAATCTTGAACAGTGACAGGATAAGATGCTTCTGCACTTGATCCTCCTCCACTTGTAGCTCCAACAACATTAGTTCTATATCCCCCAGCTCCACCTCCTCCTCCATGTCCAACTCCTGCTCCACCTCCTCCAGCAACTACCAAGTATTCAACGTCACCACTTCCAGTAACAGTGAATGTTCCACTTGATGTGAATGAGTGTACTTTATATTCATCTGCTTTATGATACATCTTTCTTGTATCGGTTTCCTCGAATCTGCTTCCTGCTTGGACATTGGTTGGTTTTTCATCTCCTGATGCTACTACTATTGTAGTTGTATCATTGTAAAATTCAAGTACATCACATACACCTTGCATAGTAAATCCTGAACCTGTGTTGGTAACTGCATCTCCGAATTTGAAATATCTTAATCCTGTTGATGAACCTGCATCTGTATATGAGTTATCTTGTATATCTCCATCATAGGCATCAGTAGTTGACAGTGATATAGACCAATTACTTGATGAAGTTCTTTTGATTTCACAATAATAATCTGTTCCAGTTGAGAATGATTGTGCTATACTTGCTGTTGCACCTGATCTTGGATTTGTAGATCCGTCACAAGTTCTTGGTCGCCATAGGTTATTGAAATTAGAAGGTAAAACCCTGACACCGATAAAGTTTTGAGCTGTAATATTGTTTACGGTAGTATCTGATAATCCTGCATCAAATTCATAATAATATGTTCCACTTGTCAATGTTGAAAAATTGAATTTGAATCTCAATACCCATTGAGTTGTACTTACAGCACTTCCTATAATAGATTCTAAATCAAGCCAAGTTCTATCTCCTGTTGAACTTGTATTATCTAAGAAATTGATCTTGCCACCTGAGACTTCAAACTGTGAGTTTGATGGATCTTTACCCCATGTTTGTGCAAATCCTGATGTTGTGAGATTAGATGCTGTATATTCTAATCCTTGAATCCTTCTACCTGCGTGATATGTAATAGCCATCAGTCAATCAATCCACCTATGCAATTTGAACCTCGACTGCGGCTCCATTTTTATGAATAACTGTAAAGACACCTTCGTTGTTGGCATCTATTTTTTTAATGTAAATTTCTCTTTCTCCTACTCCACTTGCTTCTGTTGCTACTGCTACTCCTACATCAATACCTGTTCCAGCAGTTCCAGTTCCTACATAAGTTGTTGTTGTACTGTTAACAAATGCGTGTGTTATTGTTGAACCTCCACCACCAGATCCCCAGACTAGTCCTGTTGCCGTTGTGCTATCTGCCTTGAGGACTAAACCATCTGCACCTACGGCTAATCTTTGGTTTCCAGTGTCATAAGTATAAACGTCACCCTTTGTAGTAAGTGGACTTGCATCTACTACTGCCCAAGTATCATCACCTCTAAGGAATGTGGTTGCATCTTTAGTACCTGTTGCTGTTAATCCTGTGGTTGCTGGTAATCCAGTAGCACCAGTTAATACTCCTGATGTTAAAGTTCCTATGGCTGTAATTTGTGTTTGACTTGCATCTACAGATATTGTATTTCCCGATTTTGTAATTCCTGTTCCACCGATAAGATCCCCAACTCCTGAGAATTGTGAGAAAGTTAATGCTGTAGTATCTAATGTAATTGGATCTGCTGTTACTAGTACAAATCCTTGACCTGCACTTACAGTTCCCTCTGTAATTAAAGTGTATAAACCTGATGTTACTTCTACGCTTGTGTTTGCATCTGCTGATCTTGCCCATGCTCCTGATGCTGAAACATATATACCGTTTTCTGCTCCTGATGTTTGATTCTTAACCAAAACTCTATCAGTTGAAGTTAGTACTCCATCGATAGTTTGTTCTCCAGATAATGTAACGTTTGCAGTGGTTGCGACTCTACAGGCATATTTTGCATCTAATCCTGCTTGTGCAACATCAACTTGACCTTTTGTTGCGGCATCTGTAGTGGCTACACCGTCTGCTAGTCCTGTTAATTTTTGTGAGTTAAATGCTACTGATGCTACTGGTGCTGTCATGTTTGCATAACTTAATGGATCTGTTGCTAATTTTGCTATTGCAATGGCTCCATTTGCGATTGCTGTAGCATTACCTGTTGATGTTACAATTCCTGTTAAGTTTGCATTGGTTACGGTTGTAGTTGCATTACCTACACTTGTTACATCTCCTGTAAGATTAGCGTTAGTTACAGTAGTTGTTGCGTTACCAACTGATGTAACATCTCCTGTTAAGTTTGCGTTTGTAGTTACAGTTGCTGCATTTCCAGAAATACTACCTGTTGCACTTCCAATATTTGGAGTGGTTAATACAGGTGAGGTTGCAAATACTAAAGCACCAGAGCCTGTTTCATCTGATATTGTATTTTTTAATTGTAATGATGTAGTTGATGCAAATTGTGACAGTGGGTTTGCCACAAGGGCATCACCAGTTGCAATAGTGTTTTCAATAATTTGATAGAATGTAGTTCCTCGTCTTACTAATACAAGAGGTACTGTTTCTGATAGTGTTATACTTCCTGCACTTGTTGTTTGGAAATTACCTTCCCCTGCTCCTGCTGTTTGATTATGCCTAACTGTGATTGTATCTCCTGCATCTGCATATAAGAACATAATATCATCTGCATTGGTTTCTGAATAAGTAATTAAGTCTAAATTATCTGTTGTTCCACTTGCTGCTGCTACAACTGTAACTGAATCTGTAGGAGTAATTTGTCCACCAGCAGATATTGTTTTTGTTGTTGGTGTGAAACCCAACATTCCAACTGAAGAGTGATCACTATTCCACTCATTTGTTCCTACATCACTTGTACCATCATCTGCTGTTGCTACAACAGTTGTGTGTCTACCGTGTTCTATTCTAGCCATTTATTCCACCATTTAATTTGATTATTATGTTCTCTCCAACCTTAACTTTGGCGTTCATACCACTATCAGGAGTTTGTTTGCTGTCTTTTGGAATTGTTAATCTATTAATCCTGTTGAGTAGGTCAAAAACCTTTCCCATGCCACTCATGGCTATACGCCTGTAAATGTATGATTTACGAATATTTTTAGTGTATCACTTGCTGTTTTATTGAAACTTGTAATGTCGAAATGTGTTAGTAATGCTTCTGTAGTTGGTGATGCTCCACCGATGTGAATACATCCACCAATAATTAAGTTAGCTGTAAAGTCACCAGTTGTCCAACTTGTTCTCCAAGTTACAATATCTGTTCCTGCACCTGTATTATCACCATCACCATCATTGGTCATAGGATATGTAGCATCAATAATTTTATTAGAACCTGATACTGGTGTTGTAAATTGAGTATAAACATCTGTTTTTGCTGGGGTTACTGCACCAGTTCTAACTTGCATCCTTCCACTAGCACCTGTGAAATCATTAGTCGGTGTTTCTGAAGCTGCTTGCTGTGCATAGAATAAATCTCCATCATTTGTAACTATATTTTCAGCATAAAGCCATGTTTTTTTACCAGTTTCTTGATTTTCTTTAACGATACAAATATTAAGATTAGGATTAATTTCATTTGTCATTGGTTTATCTGACTCTGTAATTGCTATCATAATATAGATATTAATGATTTAGTATTTAAAGATATTGCTTAAAGGGAGTTTTCAGTAGAACCTGAAGCAAGTTGCCTAATAGAAGTAGACGAAGTACTCTCTAAATCAAATGAATCAAAACTATGTTCACCTAATTCTATAGTCGTTAATGTGTTTGGATATTCATATTTAACTGATTTAACTGTCATTATAAGAGGTGTTTCCACAAATGTTGTAGGGTGTTGTGTACCTATACCCCTTTCTGCATAAAATACTCTAACCTGATCACCTTCACTAATTGAGTTTATAAGTGCTCTTGACTCTGCTCTAACCCTTCTATTCACATCTTTAAATTTAGTTACAGTATTATCAACAACTGTAGTTACATCAAATCCCTCTGTTAATTGTGGTAGATTCATCTTTGCACTGTATTTACCATTGACATCTATTGAAGCCTGATTTGAAGCAAATTGAACCAAGTTTGTAGCAACACTTTTTTCATATCTATATGCAAATTTTAATGTAAATGCATGAGTACCACCAGCACTACCTCTGAATTTTATTCTGTTAGTACCCTGATCATAGATATATCTGTCACCTGTATCTGTAATAGCAGTTGCTTGTGTATATGTTGTTGTTCCACCAGCATCACTTGTAACATTAATTATTGTTGTTGGGAAGGCTTCAAAGAACTCATGTCCTTTAAATTGATACTCACTTGAATATCCTGAATTTGTAACAGTTACAGCAGTTACACCACTTGTCTGACTGATTGTTCTGATATATCCTCTACCTATACCCACAACATCATTTATCACTTTTGTTGTATCTACACCATCATCTAACAATCTAAAGTTGCTTTTTGTTATAAGGTTGTTAGTTTCTAATACATCATCAAGAATTATTACTTTTCTAGGAGATACATTAAACTGTTTATCTGTAGTATCAAATAACATCAATAGTTTTATAATATCAATAAACGCCCCCTCGGCAACAAATCCTCTTTGTAGAGTTGAATTTTGTTCCAAATTCCAAATGTACTCATCAGTCAATCCTATATTTAATAATATTTCATCATATATATTATCAGTACTAATTCTATTATTGGCGTTAGTAGGGTCTGGTTTAAACACATTTTGCACTCTTTCTGAGTTATTTGTAAATACAGTTGTTCCAGTAAGGAGAGAAGATGTGATATTTGTGTTTAATAGAATACCACCAAATCCATTACAAACTACTTTTTTAGAAGTACCACTATCATCTACCTTCCACACTTTTCCACCAAATTTCATAGTGGCAGTTTGTGACTTTGCGTTCCATATTTGACTTGCTTTAGATGTTTCCATGTGTGAATTATAAATTCTTAATTGACACATAATCCCATCAACTTGACTACCTTCAGTTGATAAATTATCATCAAATTCTGCGAATAGGTATAGGTCTTTTGTTGTGTTTAAATCACCACCACTTACATAAGTATCAGTATCTACTAATACATCATTCATCCAAGTTGTTATTGATTCACCCTCTCTTGATACTCTAATTAATGTATCTACTGTTATATCAAATGCAGCTATTAGTGGGGTTGTTATAACTTTAGTAGTTGTACCATTACCCATACTTGTAGTGATTGTTTTACCAGTTTTATTTAATGATATTTTAATACCAGTATTAGTTATTGTATCATATTTATCAAATATCACAGGTGTATTACTTGATGAAGCATTGCTAGTAAATTCAAAGAAAATATCAAAGTCACCTGAAAAATCAAGAAATGGTACTGACCCTGCAACACTGTTAAGGTTAGGTATTCTTACTGCTTTACCAGTACCACCGTTATAAGCCAATACTTGCATCTTATGTTTCCCTCTAAATTTCCCTGCTGTTGGAGTGTATAATGATGTTCCTGCTGGGAATGAGTATGGTGTACTTACGAAATCATCATTTTCAAATCCACTCTCATCTCTGAAAGAACCATGAAAATTCCACATTCCTACTAAGTTATCTACATCTGTTACATCTTGGATATAATATATCTCATCACCTTCACTAATTTCATCTACAGGATCAAATACGAATGTGGCATTATCTACACCTCTATCCCCCTGCCTATTAACAGTTACTTGTTTAGGTACAATGAATCTTCTTCTTGTTATCACATTGGAAGAATTACGTCTAATTTGAACACATCTAACTTTTGCCATTAAGCTATCACGATTCTTCTAGATATGCTAAAGTGTCGAAGTTGTGTACTATCACTCTCGGAATTATTATCAGAAACCTTGAATATATATTCAGTATTAGATGTAAGACCTGTGATGGTGGCATTTTTTAATGTATCTGCACCAAGAATACCAGTATCAAATGTTTCCCAATTTCCACCAGTTGCCTTTTATATCGTATATCTGTTGCTGCATATATTGGCTCTTCACCAGTAGCATATCCTTGGAATGAAAGCCATGTTATAACTGCTTCACCAGCAACAGCACTTGTAAGTGATTTGAATGTTGGTCTTTCAGGAGAGTTTGACTCAAATGCTGCTACTGCATCTCCAACTATAAAGTTACAACTTGCATCCCATACAACAGGACTATTTCCACTAATTGCAAATCGTAAGTTTGTAATAGAACCATCTCTTATGAAAACTGCACCTGTACCATCATCATCATCATATATTGCAAATTGGTATCCATCATCCACACTGTTTGGAGCAAAGATATTTTGTAACCAGTTAATTTGTTCAAATTGAGATAGGTGGTTTGCAGTAGTAGGATCTTTCAATTTCCATGTACCAGCATCATGCCAAAATGATTCACCAGCAGTATTTTTACCGATCATTGCAGTAGTCTCTGTTTTTAATGTCCAAGATACAGGAACTATCTGTGTATTGCCTTCCATTTTTACCAAGATGTTCTCTTGATCACTTTCTTCAGGTAAAGGCATAGGTGTTAATGGTGTAGATAAATCAAGACTTAGTGATCCAAGATTGTTTATAACAAATGTATTATTTGCAACAGCTTCGGTTGATTTTTTTAGAACGATATGAAATGCCATTATACTCTACCTCTGTATGTGTTAGATTCGTGCATTACATCTAATATAGTTTTTCTAAGTTTATCAACATCATTTCTATCACCACTCATGTTACTGATATTAATGTTAACTACCACTCCACCACCCATACCACCAGAACCTTTACCTGACATTGGTGTAACCATTTCACTTCCACGTTCACCAAAAGTATATTTTCTACCAGAGTTTAAACCTTGACCAACTACAGGCTCATTAATCATTCCACCTTCAGCATTTGCAATAGTACCACCACCACCAAGAGTGTATCCTTCATTTGGATCTATACCATAATTACTATTTGCTCTTACCTTTGCTGCTTGTGATTCAGGAAACCATGATTCACCCCCCCATAATTGTTGAATATCATCTGCTATCATTAATCCATTTTGTAATAACATATCTGCCCACATCATACCAGCAACACCCATTCCACCTTTAGGTATACCTTTTCCACTATTCATAGCAGAACTAACAACTCCTCTACCAAGATTTTTTAATTGTGTAATTGCTTTTTCTGGACTTCTTTTAAACAACTCTGCAAGTCTTGATACTTGTTTCTGTATTTTGGTTTGGTTAGTACCCTGTGTACGACCATTATTAAATTTGTTTTCAGTGTTACGACCACCAACTTCACCACCACCAGTAGTTGTACCAGTCACACCTTCATTTGCAGTTCTGTATGTTATAGGTGGTTTTGATGTTGGTTTTTGGATTCCATCATTATTTCCTATAGGTGATTTGTTAACTTCAGGATCTATAGTTGGTTTTCCATCTGGTATTGGATCTACATTTGGTATTGGATCTATAGTTGGTGTTGGTGTTGGTGCAGTACCAAGAATATTTTGTAATAGAGTAGTAAGTTTAGTATTAATTGAAGTCATAGCTGTTTCTGCAAGTTTAAATGCAGCTAAAGCACTTGCTATAGATACCCCCATTGCTGCTATGTTTGTAATTATACCATTTTCTCCATCACCAAACAATTTAAAGTCTTTACCGAATATTGCATCTTGGATAATAGTATGAGTAAATAATGCATTGTCTCCAAATAATGCACCTATTATATCACCTTTAGATAATCTATCTATCGTACCAGCAATCATATTACCACCATCTGTACCAAGATTTCTAAGTACAGGAAATACAACTCTAAACCAAGGAAGTACAAAGTTTCTAAGTATAATCAATAATATTGGTTTGAGTAAGAAACCGAAAAAGTCACCTATAGGTCTAAGTATGAATGTTACGGTAGTTTGAAGTAATTTCATCATTGCTTGGAACATTGGAGATACATCTAATGCTTTCTTAATTATACCAATTAATATACCAGCACCCCCTACTCCAAGTAATATACCAGTCTTATGTTTATTGAAGAAATCCCCAGCACTACTTAATTTCTTTGCCATTGTTTGAATACCTCTACTCTGTAACATTTGAGCCCCTTTAGAAGTCTCTGCAATCATTAATGTTTTTTGTCCTTTGATAACTGTTTTCTCTTGATAGAAAATTAATTCATTAAAGTATTTTTCCCAATCACCACTAGAAGCATCTCTACTTGCTTTTAATCCAGCCAATCCTTTTCTATCATTAGCTAATCCTTCTCTTGCAGCTTTGATGTCTTGAAATGCTTTTGTTACATCAGCAGCATTTACAGCTAATTTTTGGAATACTGTTCCAATACCTACACCCTTAGTTAACGATTTAGTAATAAAATTTAATGTATTATGGAATGTATCCATGCTTCCTCTAAGTTTAATATTTCGTCTTACTTGATCTCCGTGTTCTTTCTCAAGTTCAACTTTCAAAGTATGTCTTAACTTTATCAAACCCTCCTCCATTTTTTTAGACATAAGTCTAGTTTTGTTATAATCTATCTCTACTTTAGTTTGCTCTTTTGTCCTCTTTGTTTTCTCTTTCTCTTCAACAGTTGTTTCCTTTAAAGAAGTGATATACTTTGTCATTTTAGATAATCCATCAATCATTGAACCATTCCACTTTTCAGTAGTTCTGGTCACATTATACATAGCCTTTGTTAGACGTTCTAATAACAGTCTTTCAGCCTTATCAGAATTGGATTCTCTACCCATAATATATAAGCATTAGGTTACTATTTAAAGTTTTTAGCCATATTTCTTGGTAGTGGTGGCATAGATTTATTCTTCTCAGCATCAGCCATAACCATATTATGCATTGTAAATAGTTTTTTAAGATAATTTAAGGGTAGTTTTCTTACTTGTTCTATATCCCATCCGAATTGGGTTGCACAGTGGTAGTAGATTCCGTAGATGAATTGGTCACTTCCTCGAAGCTTTGGAAGGTCTCCATCCAATCCTCGATATAATTCGTTAAAGGGTGTACTTTAGTTATCTCCCTTAACATAGATTTTACTAACTTGGAGTCTAATAGTTTTAGAGTAGTTAGGTCGCCCACTTTGAATGGTGCTTTTTTAATAGTAATAATTAACAAGTTCATTCTATATTTAGCTAAATTTATTTTTGGCTTTGTAACATCAGTTAAATCAACACTGCCTGCTATCAAGTCTTCAGTCTCCCCAAAAGTTAATGCATCTTCAAATTCAACAATGTTTTCTTTACCTTTCCAGTTTATATTAATTGGTATAAGAACCATGAATATGTTATTATTATGCTATTTAATAAGGGTTATGCTGCGTTTGTTACTGATATTCTTGCTACTTTAGCCTTCCAGTTAATTTCTTCAAAGACTGGCTCTACTGGCTCGATTCCACTTACACCGTGGTCAGCAATACCTAAATCATCTAATTCAATTTTAATTAATTTAGTACCATTGGTAAATGTTAATTGCATACCTACACCACTTGTGTAATCCAACATTTCTTCACTATCTCTAACTTGGTCTATTACATGTTGAATGATAGTTGCATCTTTCCATACTGCTCTAAATCTACCTGTAACATCTAATACTCGTCTATATGCACCTACAGAGTAGTTAGAACCTAGTCCATAAAGCATTTCAGTGTTTTGTGCGAATGTTAAATCAATGTCTTGTACATCTGCTATTGCAGTTGAATTTAATGCAGTACCAGTTGAAATCTTAACTTCACCATGAGCAAAGGTATATGGTTTTGTTCCTTGGTCTACTGTACCAGCATCTTGTTGGGTGATGGTATCTGCTGATGTTAATACTGCTGCGTTATTTTCTTTAGCGAAAGTCATATCAACTGAACCATTTAATGTCTCACCAATACTTGTAGAGATATTAAGAGAATTTACTATACAACCAGTTAGACTTCTTTTTAATGTATTTGCACCAGTTTGTAAGTTAATGTTAGTTGTAAGAGATGTGACAGTTGGTGCAGTTGCACCTTGGGCTAATGTTGCTGGATATAAGAAAGGAGATGCTACTGTTCCTGATCCTGCTGGAGCACCATAAATTGCTTGAAAAATTTTATGAGAATTACCGTTATCAAATATAAATCCAACAGATAAACTTCCTGCTTGTTGACCATAAGCATAACATGCTGTCTCAACTTGACCTAATTTGTTAAGGTCTAGTCTATTATTGGATAATGAAAATGAGGATACTTTTTGCTGTACACCAAAGATATTAGTGATTGCTGAAGCTGGTGTATTAAACGTTGATTCTACACCATACATTACGGATGCTGAGCCACCAGTATAGACTGTCATGCTTTTACTGTGATGGGTTAGTATTTAAAGATTTATGCAGGGTTATATTTTCTATAAGACAGCGTTACTACATAAATGAACATATTACGCATTGTATAGTTCTTACTAAAAGAGCCTATAACCCTCAAATCAGTGTATGTGTAGTCACTATTTACTATGTTATTCTTTATAATACTCACTATTTCCTTGACAACATTGTTGTGTCTTTTGATGTCTTGGTAAGTTCTTATCTCCAATTCAACGATTTGGTTGTGAAAGAAGGCAGATCCACCAAGTCCAAAGTATTCTATATCTTCACCTTTTGGTGATAAAAGTACCTGATCTGCTCTATCATCAATAAATCCAACAGTTCGTTTATCCCATATTCTAGTTAGATTAGGTGGTCTTAGATTAGACCATTTTGATTTTATCAATGATATGATTTCATCAAGTGCATCATAGGTTGTAATTGCCATGCTAGATATAACCTGACCGATACATATAAGTTTCACCATAAGGGAAATTACCGTTCCATTCCTCATTACTACTGAAAGAGCCCTCTGGTGGTCGCATATCCTTCGTGGCTTCATCCCACTCGTTATCATCCATGCTTGATGGCTTCCTACCAACATACCATATCTTCCTAGCGACTTTAAATGTAACTTCATCAATCTTCTTCTTTTGTTGTGCTTGAGTTAAATTACTACTGATATAGCCAAATGCATCACCAAACTCGGCTGTCATGTCAAATCTTGTAGAGTTACCTATCTTTGTAAATTCTACCCAATGTCTAATAGCATCTATATTTGGTTTCTTACCAGTAGCACCACCAGCAGGGTAGTAAGCAAATTCATGTCCTTCTGGTGTAGGTAGTGGATATTCTCTAACAAGTGGTTTGTTCTCTGTTACAGAACTTAGTACAATATCAGGTGCTTCAGTTAGTGGTGCTTCATCTACCTTTTGTATGCTTCTAGCAACGAAAACTGCATGTTCAAAAACACTTGCATCAGGGCTTAGGGATATGTTTTCTATGTGTTCTGGTACAGGAATGTAAGGTTTTCCCTTCGCATCTGCTGTTGCATGACCACCTATCTTTCTTATACTTGAAACAATTTTAGATTTAGCTAGTTTGAATATAGAACTAAATACCATTACACAATCGTAAATACTTCCCTTCTATTTGCGATACAAGTTTCAATATCATCTTGCCAAAACTTTTTGGATTCAGATGGTGATACACTACCACCAGATGGTATTTCATCCATTCTAAAGGAAGTATTCATTATTTCTATTGCTGTCATTTTAATAATACAATCTGTAATATCCAGTGGAATAACTGTATCTCCTGCATAATCTTCCCCACCATAGTGATATGTTACTCTAACACGGTTTCTTCTTAAAATTGTAAATAGATAACCTCTAAGGAATAAAGTACCATATTCTCCTTCCAAGTTATACCATTCAGTGTTACCAAGTATATTTTCCCATGAATCTGATTCACCTTTGAATATTTCTATCTTATCACCAGCAGCTACACTCATATCTGCTATATGTCTATGTTTTAAGAAAATTGGTGTACCCCAACCGAATGTGTATAATAGTGGTAAATTGTGTACTTCTCTTGTAATAAGTTTAGTTGCACCCCATGTATGTCCACATCTTCTGTCAAATTCTGCTTCTTTTCTTACAATAATTTTTCTAACCATTTCTTTGTTAGGTGTGGTAGTTTCAGTGATAGGAACTCTTAGAAAGTCTATAATATCATTAACTGTGCAGTATGTTGTTGTAGTTACCATGACTATATAAGTGATCAGTGTCTTTTAAAGATTTCTATTTAGTTTTCGCCACGATGAATAGCGATAATAGTACCTTGGCTTGCACCAACAGATGCTTTTACCCTTACAACAAGTCTAGTGTAAGGATTATCTAGTGTCTCAATAGTTGGTGCTGCACTTGCAGTTAGGGTTGTCTCTGCTTTTATTTGTACCCAGCCAGCATCATAATCGGTATCATCTGTTCCAACCATAGCCACCGTACTTGTTAAATCTAATGCACTTGCCCAAATTTCATAAAGTACATCATTGCTTGCATGTGTATTGAAAAGGGTAATAACTGATGTTCTTATACCTCTAACATCAATATCTAAAACATCTGCATAAGCATCAGTAGATATAACTGATATATTCTTATTATGAATACCTATAACTGAATTACCATCATTAGTTAATTTTTCTCTAGGTTTATCTACTTGAGCCAATAGTAAATATCAGCATCACTAGCATATAAGGTTTATTATAAAAAAAAGAGGGAAAAAGGGGGTTATTTCTAAAATCCTAATACTCTAAGCTTACAGGTCAAGGTAATGGAATCTGCATCGTCTGCTTCGTCAAAAGCTGCTGATGCTGTTCCAGACTCAAATATTTGCAATAGTCCTAGTGCTGCTGCTGAAGCTGCACCGTGAATGTATTGTACTGAGTTGCCTGTTGAAACCTCTAGAACTTCCACAGCTATAATTGTTTTCAATCTACCATCTAGTGATAAATCTAGTACATTTCCACCAAGATCGTAATCTTCGGTGACGTATGCAACATCAACTATTGCTGTTTTCAGTTTGGATGTTAGTTCTGCTTGTATTGATAGTGTCTTTCCAGTTATCGACTGATAATCGGAATTAACTACTGCTGTTAAAGTCATTACCTAAGTTGGCAAAGACTCATATATAAAGATTAAAAAAATAAGTAAAAAGGGGGTTGGTTGATTAAAGTTTAATATCTCTAATTTTACCTTGTGATTTGAAGTGTCGACAAACAGTTTCACCCATAGTTCTGAACACACCTTTCTCTACGAAAGCATTGTTCACGAATGGATAGCCTGCTGATCTTCTAGTGGCTTCGTAATACTCGGTTGGGATCGCAACTTGGATTCCTATTCTTGGATAACCATAACCTTCTGCATCTGAAGTATCAAATGCAAATAGTCTTCCTAGTTCAGTTGAACCATTAGATGGTGCATCTTTACTTGGAATGAATGGTATGCCATAGATTGAGTCAACGTGAATACCAGTACCAGTACCTTTAAAGGTTTGAATACCGTTCACATCTACCTGAACTAACTGTTCACCGTATGGATTAGCAATACGGACAGAAGGCATGTATAAGCCTTGGATTTCAGAGTAGACTTCGTGACTACCTAAGAATACGTTTGGATCTTTTCCTGCTGCTATTCTGATCTTTCTAAGGAAAGTTCTCAGAACATCATCAGTCAAAACACCGTCAGTACCGATTGTACCTGAAGCTGATTCAACAGTACAATCAAAGTCAGTACCAGAGTCTCTGTCAACAGTTGCATCTGCTGCCCAAGGATCATAAAAACTTGTGTAAGTACCACCGAGAGCATCCTCTTCAGCATCACTGCTGACGATTCTATCTAGTGATTCAAAGTCTTGTGTTCCTGTATGGTTAGCACTTGCTGCTGCTGCTGGAGCTTCAACATCTGCTAGAAGTTGTCTATTAAGGAATTCTTTATGTTGAACAGCCATGTATAAACGAAGTGAACCTAGTCCACCCCAAATATCGTCTTTTGAATGTGTTGACAACCATTCCATTGTTTCTGATGCACTGAAAGGCAGTTGTGCTGTCTTTGGTTTTACATCTAATTCTGCAACGGTTGGTTTTACTGTCTCTGCAATCAATCCACCTTCTGAAGTACCACCTAGGGCTGTGTTACCATTGGTTGTATTCAAAACTGGTTTTGCTGTTATAACTCTCCATCCACTTTTATCCCACGGATACTTTGGTAAGATACCAAAAGCATTTGCTTCGAGATTCAGTTGAGCCCATGCATAAGCACCAAAAATGGCGTTAAACATACCAGCAGTGCTGGTTGTTGAAGGGGCATCAGCCTTTCTAAGTAGATTTCGATTGTGTCCGTAATATTGTGCTTCTAACTCGTCAATAGTTCTTATTTGAGTCATTTTTAGTACGTTCCTATTTCATCTTGTGACGGAGTATAATATTTGCCTGCTAGAATATTTCTTGCCACTTCTGATAAATCTCCACTGGCTCTAGCATCTTTTAGTAAGAATGACATATCACCATCGGCTTTATTAATCATTCCAGACTGAGTGCTAGGTCTAGGGGTATCAGTTGTGAAGTCGAAGTTAGCTTTCTCTTGCATCTTTAAGCCTGCTTTATCATCTTTTGGTTGATCCTCACCAGATCTATCATCATCTAATCCTGCTTGCACAGAGTTGGATTGATATGTATCAGGTACGACAACATTTGCACCGACATCATCTGAAGCAGATGTTGCTGGTTTAAGAGGTAAATCAGTTGGTGTTTCGAGTGCTTTAAGTCGTGAGTCAATGCCTACAAGTGTTCCACTAACGTCTTTTTGAGTTTCTGCGAGTGACTTAATTACGTCAGTTAATGTGTCAAGATTTTTATTGACAGATTCTTGAAATGCTTTTTCTACGTCTTTTGCTTCTTCCTTTTCTTCAGAAGTTTTCTCTTCTGTTTCTTCTTCTATTTTGTCAGATTTATTATCTTCCATGTTCTTATCAGATTTATCATTTTCTGAGTTAATAAAGTTTTCGTCATTTTTATAAGTATCACTATCAGCCCTACTTGGTGCTCCTAACTGGTTATTCCCTGCTTCTGTCTGTATTCCAGACTTTTTAGAATCATAAACTTCATCCATTTTTCCATCCTTTTTGTCTTCTTCTTTCTCTTTTGTCTCCTCATCATTGACAGTTGTGACCTGTGCAGTTTCAGTAGAACCTGTATCATACTCTTTTCCAGAGTGTCTAACCCCACCTAAATGATAATCAGCATCCTTCTTTTTCTCTTCAACTTCAAAGTCACCCTCATTTGGACTACCTTTTCTTCCACTAGACTTGCTAGGCTCAACGTCTTGGTTATACATTTCAACGCTAGAGTCACCATCAGTATTACTATGATCCATTCCTTTCTCTACTGTACAACCCCATTTGGTACATTGTACAACCATTTTGTCACCTCTCATGTGATAATTAGAATTCATTGATTTTGCTACTGGATTAAAGTCTGTAATTAGTGCTAATGGTACAGCAGGATCTCTACATACTGCTACTTCATAGTGTTCTAAACTTTTTAATTCATAGGCAATACTACCATCTTTCATGACTTTAGGTGTTCTATCTGCCTTTGTTGCACCACCAAATGATAGTCCTTTGTATTCTCCACTCTTAATTTTATTCCAAATATCATGGTCTAATTGATAATTTTTATGAATTTTACCTGTAATTTTAATTGCTGGATACTCTTCTCCACTCTTATCTTTGTAATTAACTTGTGCATAATTGATACCTCTACCTATAATTCTGTTAGAATGTGTGTCACTAATTGGAGCACCTCTGTCCATCCAGATTGGAAGAACCTTCATTAATTCAGAAACTACTGTAATTTCACCTTGTTTATCTTTAACTTGAACTGTTAAATATCCCTCAAAGAACCTCTCATCACTGTCAATAGGTTGTAGGTTTTTTGTTACTAAAGTGTTAAAATATAGGTCTTCTTCCATATATATCTATGGTATGTTGATTGCTTATAAAGTTTCACAAAAAGAAAAGAATTGGACTACGCTTGTGAAATCGCAGATCCGTTTGCTTGACCAGCTCTAATACCAAGATATGTGATACCCGAACCTATCAATATACCAAACACAAAGCCAAATAACATCTGGAATTGCTCTGGTGTCATTTGTACTTCAGGGTCTAATAACAGTCCTTTAACTGCTCCCCAACCTACAAAGACTATTGCACTAATGATTGACAATCCAACTATAAGGAGTGCCATGTCATTCTTTTGTATTAATGCCATGCGAATCTTAGTTTATTAGGTTATTTATACTTATCTTAATGCTACGAATGTAGCCACAGAAGTTATTATTGCTATTAGAACACCAGTCACTCCAAATACTTTCCTCATTCTTAATGAATCTTTTTCTCTTTGAATGTCACGTTTATTGAGATATATGTCTTCTTGTTCTTGTTTGTATTGTTTAATCTCTTTAGCAATCAAAAGATGGGAATCAAATGAGGATTTTAACTTTGTTTGTTGGTCACAAAGGACTTTAATTTGCTTTTGTAAGTCGTCTATTTTTTCAAATAATCTTTGAAACGCTTGTGCATCTTCCATGAGATAAATACAATCAATAGGTATTTAAATTAGTTGATAGATTTGAAGTGTTTTTCTTTTATCATTGTTAAAAGTGAAGTAGGGTTCTCAGTTATTTCCCTTATGAAATTAGCATCCCCACCACTCATACCATCAAAAGAGCCACATTTGAAACATAGATATATCTTGTGAATACCGTCTGTATAGCCATATTTTCTAATATCACATTTTTCACAGATAAACATGCTGTTTTTTACATAGGCTTTATAAATAAGTATTACTAATTATCGGCATGGCAACCTCAATTTATATATTCGAGAACTATGCATACTTTGAGAAAGTGTATGCAGATAAGATTAAAGAGTTAGAATACAAGGTAGATTTAGTTGATTTATGGGTAAAGAAAGATAAATTATGGATTGTAACTAACACCAATGACATGAAAGAACAACCTAGATTAAGTAATACATTGGTACATTTTAGACGAGGAACTATTGATGAATGGAAAGAAGGAGATGAAAAACTTGTGCTACATGACAAATTAAGGTTTAGTATGAAACATAATCGCTTGGAGTTCTTCCCAAGATTTCTAAGAAAACCGTTATTATGGTTAAGAGTTGGAAGATATTATGGTGATACTTATAAAAAACACATGAAATTAGATTACAGTAAAAGGTATTATGACTTTTCAAACGATAGAATAATATTCATTTGTGAGGAAAAAGATGGTAGGAATTGAAATCAGTATAGGTAATGTAGAAGAATTACTTGTAGAAACTAATGATAAACTGTCAAACATAGAGTTACTATTAGAGTTTTTATTGACACCACCTGATTTGGTAGAGTATATGAAACAGAAAAAAGCTAAAACTATCTCCGATAATTAGAAGATCCACTGGACATTATCTGTTTCCAATCCTTTCCATGTTTCTTTCTCATGGCAATCCAGTAAGGATCTGTGTACATCATGCCACCTTTTTTGTTATATTCTTTGGTAACTTTGGCTATTCTATCGTGACAAGTCTTACAAAATCTACCATTTACTTGCTCAATACCGAACTTATAGTGAGCACAAAAAAAACATAACCCATATAATTTAGTTGTAACTGTTGCTAAAAGTGGCTCTCTACCCTTTTTACTAGCACAATCTTCGCAAATATCTGCGATTGTAGCTGCTGCAACGTCTTTTTTAAGGCAACCAAGACAAACTGCTTCTTTATAGTTGCTCACTCTAGTGTATTCATCCTTTTGATGTACTTCCCAAAGCTTCTTGGTCATATCGTTTGCATTTGCGTTAGTGTTTAACTCGGTAGGCATTATTTACTCAGGTCTTTTTCCAATCTTTTGATTCTAATTAGTGCTTTTTCTATTTCCATAGCGATTTCACCAACATGTGTTGAGTTTTCAGATAATTCTACAAGTTCAGCAAGTGGAATTGCTATTTTATCCTCAATTTTCTCTTTTCTAAGGTTAATATTTTGTCTTACTTGTTCTCCATGTTCTTTTTCAAGATCAATTTTCTCTTTTCTAAGTATAACTTTTTGTTTATTTTTAAATTCTTCTGTCTCTGCAACTCTTTTTACCTGTGCTTCATAGGCTTTTACACTAGATTCCAAAGTTGAGTGAATTTTAGAGCCAGTTGGGAGTTTATTTTCTCTAGCAAAGTCAGTTGTATGATTTACTTTACAAGTATCATCACATTTATGCTTTTCACCTTTTTTAAATTTAGTCATTTTCTTCATCATCCTCTTCTTTTGTTATACAACATACAGGTCGTTTAATTATATATACTTTAGTGTCACTCATTGTCTTCCCATCTCCTCAACGTGTCAAATTCTTCTTGAACAATACCTCTTGCTTGTCTTACTGTCATTCCAGTAGATTTTCTAAGTTCTTCAACTGTTTTTGTCTTCTTCCAGTCAAAGTCTACTGCTGTTTGTAGTGTTCTTTTTACTACTTCAAAGTTTGCTGGTGTGATTCCTTCAGAATATGATTTCTTACTCATACTACTTCCACTTGTTGGTGAGCCTTGTCCAGTTCCACCTACATCACTAGGTCTACTGTTCTGTGGTTCGCTACCAAACTGAGTGGTATTCTCTTGTGTTGCAGGCTTTCCTTTTCCTGCACCATTTTGATTACCTGTAATCTGTCCAGCAGCCATCATCATCTCCATATCAAGCATACTTTCTTTACTAACTTTAAATTCACCAGTGTGGGTTCTAGTAATCTCGAATCCCATCTGTTGTAGCATCATCATGTTTTGAATTTCAATACCATCTGTCTGCAAGTCTCTGAGTTTATCTGCTTCTTCACCTGTTTTTAATTGTAATGACCAATCATCTATTCCTAGCATCTTTTGAATCTTTACGAAAAATCCTTTCTTTAAAAAGTCTTGACCCCACTTTACAGCACGGTTTGTAATTGTAACTTGTAAGCCTTCTTGCGACCAACCAGCAGGAGTTTCACCATAGTAAAATGGTAGTACACCAAAGGTAGCACCGATAATCATTCTTAATTCTTTTCTAACTTCAATAAATTCTAACTCTTTAAGTGAGCCTGTAAAGTCTAACCATTGTGCAGGATTGCCACCACCTTTATCGTTCTCAACTAACATTGGGTGTATTGTGTATGGATCTTCTGCTGCTTTCTGTTCAAGAATATCCCAACTCTTTTTGAAGGTATCATAGTTTCTTGAAGAAATAACTAACATACCTCGTGGTGGTCTCATCTTATCAAAGTATTTTCTAAGGTACTCATCCATGTGTGAGAGTGTCATTGCCTTTGACCAGATAGAATAAATTGGAGAGAATCCATATAACAAGTTTGGTTTATATTTACCAGCCTTCCAGATGATTTCACCATCTGCATAGATAACTCTCTTAGGTTGTGGAATACCTATAGAATAAACAGAGTTAACTTCAAGAACTGCTTTCAATGCTTGAGCATCACATCTGTCACATCTAGGGGTAGTTAGTCTAACATCTCTATGCTCGAATCTTGGACAAACATAGATTCTATTTCTCTTATCATCATATCCTATTCTACCATCACTATCAGCAATCAATGCAACTTGTGGTGGTTCTATTCTTAGTAACTCTTTAATGGTAGTTTTCTCTTCGTTAATAATTCCTGTAGTATCATCTATAAAGTAATTCTTTAGTATAAGTAAGTAAGCGTTATCTGCAATTTCTAAATCTCTTTCTAATTGTCTAGCCAAATCCTCTAATGTTTGCTGGTTTCCATTCACAGGTTCATTAATTAAATCTTCCAGTTTCTTTCTATTCTCTGGAATTGGTCTTATCAAATCAGTACTTAGACATGTATCACATTGAACAAGATCAGTATCAGCACTAGATCTTAATGCTTTAGTCTTGTCTTGTGTTGCACCTTGTTTCTTATCTTGGTTAGTTTCAAATGGTTGATCATCACTCTTTTGACCTTTGACTGGTTTGTATTGGAACTCTTTAGAACAATTAGTACATTTGTATTTCCATTTCTCTACAACCTCAAAACCATTCTTAAACATCTCTCTGTTGAGAGTTTCAATAGGAATTCTTAAAGCATCAATGTTATCTGCCAACTCATAAATCATTGTGAGTGGGAATGGGAAAATTGGTAGTTTAGCACCTGTATCGGTACTCATGTATGGCTGAGCCATACTAGGTCTAGTCGTGGTTTCTGTGTAACTCTTATCGATCATGTGTACTGCTCGATTAATTGCACCAGCAAAAGAACGTCTAATACCCATTATGACACTTTTATCAGTTCATTATTAATAAGGTTTGTTATGTTTTTGTCACTATCCACCATGTTGACAGCATTTTATGTCACGTTTGTCTTTACAAGAACAACCGTTAATTACAGGTGTAATGGTTTCAGTTACTGCTTCAGTTACTTCAAATTCTGGTGTAGATTCTTCACTGGTAGTTTCTCTTCGTTTAATATTACCCATACTTATTTAGTAATAGTTTAGTATATATACTTTGTCAACAAGTAAAATCATGATAGGATTGAACGCTAAAGACTTTGCAGAGATACTAAGGTGGTTTGGTAATATGCATGGTTTGTCAGAACAAAGTGAGATTGAAGACCAAACAAAGAGGACATTCTGGAAACTACATTTCCTAGCTGAAGACTATATTGAAGAAAGTAATGACAGAACAAAAGATCAGTAATGTTTAAATAACTTATATATATATGTATGGTATGGATAAAGAAATAGATACTAAAGATGTTTATGGTTTAATCTGTCCTATAGACTGTAAGTTCTGTGATGAATTTGATAATTAGTCTAGAGACCATGAGGGTTTTTTGTTTGTGGCTGGAACAGTTTTATTACATGGGTTGTGTTTAGAAACATATATAATAGAGTAAGGTAATGATATGTCATGGGTTATTACGAGAAAGATATACGAGATGAGATTCATAATTTGGTAAATATAAATCAAAATTTGTTTAAAGAAGCCAAAGAAGCAAATAGATTAAAGAGATTAGAGATGAGTAAATTGTATCCTGACTTGCCTAGAGAGTTAGACGAACTAGAGGATCAAGCATGAACGGTAAGTTAGCATTAGCAGTATTTTGTATGGCAACTGGATTCCTTTTACCTCTAGGTGTATTATTTCTAATCTTATTCTTATGGGAAGACGGTGTAAAAGATGCAATTACAAAGGAAGAAAAAATAGAAAGTGTTATTAATGAATACAGTGTAGATACTCTTAGAGATTATCAATGACTAAAACAGACTATGACCCATTTGATTTGTCAGGAATGACACAAGACTTTATCAAACGTAGTATGGAAGGTTATTGCGATTTGCCAAAGGCTTCTCAAAAAGAATTTCTACGACAAGTGTTGGCATACCATTCATTCTTTGAACAGATGGAAAAAACCAGTTCTGCTTGGGGAGTAGGAGTAACAGAGTTCTTCGATAAGATGAACAAGATGAAAGAAATTTTTAGTTAGATATATATAACACAACCACTAATATTAATTATGATAGAATATGAATCTAGAGGACACTTGTCTATTGGAACTAAAACTAAATGGGTATGTACATACTGTGATTTATGGATTCCTCTAAAATATTATCTTAGGATAAAAAGATGAAGTGTGCCAACGCAGTATGTCTAAATGAAGCAAGTGGACTGAAAAAAATGAGGGGTAACTTTTGCATGTCATGCTTAAAGAGCACAACACCATACACTTTTAACTGTATAGTATGCGAATCTATCTTCACTCATACTACATCAAGACTATCTAGAATACCACTTGCGTGTAGTGTAAAATGTAAAAATAAAAGAAAATATGAAAACGGGGGAAGAGAATGGGCAAAGAAACATAATATAACTAGACCAAGAGCCAAGGTAAAGCCTATTGCTAAACTATGCTTCATGTGTGATGAAGCCTTTAAATGTTTCAAGCGTGGTAAGTTTTGCAGTAGGAGTTGCTCTGCAAAGTATGATAGAAAGTACAATGCTATGGCTCGTCTTTACAAACATACAAAGACGATGGTGGCACAGAGATTAAATTCGCAAGATATATATAACACTGAGGTATCTAACTAGCATGACAAACAGATTAGAACAATTCACTGATGATGAATTAATGGATTTAACAAATGGTTTAAGAACTACTTGGTTTGATCCAGCAGATAGAAAATCATCCCTGATAGATGAATTTGAAGTAGAGAAAGATCTTAGAAGGGCTAAAGCAGTAGCAGAGATGAAAGCAAAAGAAATACATTGTAAAGCATGTAATAGTGTTTTGGGGCATACAGCATGAATATATCCGACATAGGTTCAAAAACAGATGAAACAATGCTATCAATGTTAATAACTAAACTGGCTATATGTATGGATAACATTGAAGGTCACACTGATAGACTAAAAAGTTTTGAAGAAGATAAGGTTGAGGTAGAGTTGAATATCAAGAGTCTTGTGGAGAAGTGGCAGAAATGAGTGCTAAAAGACTACATGTTGTATGTGATAGTGACTGTAAAGCATTTTATATACCTGTAACTTTTGATGAATATAGACAGGCATACATACATTGGAAAGAACATTATTCTTGTGGGGGATGTTCACATGGCTGTTAGCGACACGCTAGTGTCCGTTCTCAAATTTTTAGGACTGATCAAGATCAATGTAACTCTTCCACAACACTGTCAACACATGGTCGACTTTGAGAATAGAAACATGGATGCACAAAGGAATAAAGAAGCATACGGTTTTAAACAACCAAAGAGGATGTGGACATGATATACGATGATGATTTAATTAGGACTACCCTTCGTGACTTTAGGATTGCTAATGGTAGAGATCCATCTCATATCTTTATGCCTAAATCATTTTGGAATGGTCATTGTAATTGGATGATGAATTATAATATGACAAATTGGATAGGGGTAGGTACTATATATGGTGTAAAGATAGTCATTTGGGCTAAGGAAGAATTGATGTGTCAACCATATATTAAACCAGAAGTGGAGTGGGTATCTTGAAACTAACAGTAGAAACTCATGATGCAAAGAGTTATGAATATATTACGAAAGCATTGCCAACTGGTAAGGTAACTCTATTTGGAAAGGAATGGTATATACAATCTGCTTCGTTTGAAGCCCCTTGGAATTGTAATCTTACAATAAATAATAATGATGTATCATTTGGGGAATGTTTTAAATGAGTATAGAAGAGGTATTAGAATTCTTGAAGATAAAGATGAATTCAACACCTGACAGTTATAAGGAAAGTGCTGTAAAACTATATGCTCATGAAGTATATGAATTTATAAGAGGTAAAACATTGAGTGATGAACTTAGGGATATGATGAAAGAATGATAATGTTTAACCTTATATCTGAATGTACTACCTGTGGTAGTGATAGGTTTGAGTATATAGGTAAATACAAGAACTCTAATAATGGTAGATGGGTATGTGAATTTGAATGTGTATGTGGGTTTAAGAATATTCTATGTGGGTATGAATCAGAATGAAGAAAAGGTATTTAAATAGAGCACCTGACCAGTATTACATGGCAACTGCTGTAAGAGACCTACTAGATATACTACATGAAAAGTGGCTACCAGTGGATAGGGAAAATGCAATTAAACGTATGTTGGTTGAAATGATTGACCGTATGGATGATAGTACAAACGTTGAGGACTTGAGATAATGGAATTTGAAGTTTCTCTTATGTTTGCTCTAGCTTGTATTATTGGTATTGGTGTTTTATTGAGGTATAAGAATTGACAGAATGTGAGTGTGGCTGTGGGTTTGAGATAGGCTCTACACAGTTTCAAGACTTGCATGTATATGGTATGGATGAAGATATAGATAAACTAAATGCATTGAAAAAAGAGCCAATTTGGGATGATGCAGATGATGCAAAGTATGAGAAGATGAAATGTGGCGTTTGTCACGATCAAATTTTTGGAAACAATTATATAACAATGGAACGTACTATTACTAACTGGTTTGGTAGTAAGTCATATAAAGTCAACACATGCAAGGGATGCTATATGAAGGAGTTTGTACTATGACCTGTGGAGACCAAATCGACCATGATGAACATCATTCAGTAGTGATGGCAGCAGCATTTTGGAAACAAGAACATGATAAACTCAAATCTACATTAGATGAGATTAAGTTATTGTATTTTAAAACATCGTTGTCTTCTGATTATAGAGATTATTGGGAAGCATGGGATAAACTCGGTTCAATATTATCCAAACATGAGGATGATGTATAATGGATGAATTCTCAGCAAAGAACATACTTGCAAAGGTTGCAGAACGTGGTAGAAGGGAAGCAATCAACGAAGTCAAAGTATTACATTATGATAAATTAGTTGAAGAAAATGCCAAGTTAAAGGAATCTAACGATTCTTTAAAAGATAACACAGATAGATTACAACGAGACTACTCACATTTACTTAGACAAAAACAAGACTGTGAAACAGGCAAACACAACTTACATAGTATCATAGAGAAGATAGAAGCAAAAGCATATATGTGGGATGGTCATGAAAGTATGCATTATGGTAACGCAATTATGAAAATCATTCATCCTAATTGGGGAGATGCACAATGAGTATTAGTAGAAAAGAGTTAGAATCAGTAATCTGTATCGCCTGTGGTAAAGCGTATGGCGACCATGCTAGATCGGAAAAGGCTAGTAAATTTTCGATACGTTCACTCATGGAATGTATGTTTAGGATACAAGGTACTTATGTTAGTGATGGAATAGACAATACCCCTGAGCCTAGTGAAGTACCTCATGGTGATTCTTCTAATGGTGCTAAAGGTGTGGATGATATTCCCCCTTTATCTGCTAGTGTGCCTGATGATATTATGACTGGTGAGGTTTCTCCTGAAGAGTATAATGATGTTGCTTATGTAGAGACTACTCCTGAAGAGTATGATAATTTTGAAGACTTGAATGAATCGGAGAATGATGAATAGCCCCGTTTATGTAGCATACTATAATGAAGGTGAAGGTGATAGTCATATTGCTTACTTTCATGATGTAGAAAAAGCAAAGGATAAGGTAGATATGGAGATTCAGCATACTATTGATATAATAGGATATGACCCCCTCACAGGCTCAAAGATAGAGTTTTGGTATAATCATTACTTTGTAGAGGAGATAAAGATTGACTGACCATGTATGCAGTAGTAACTGCTTAGGAGATGTACATGACATGACTGATGCACAAGTTAAACAGGCTGTGGATATGTATGGTGAAGGTGTTACTTTTCAAGTAAGTTAGAAAGGTATATATACCCCCTTATATATTAGGTATATACTATCCAATGATACATCTACGAGAGAACGTGTTGAGGATTCTATTGGCTTTGATAGTGCAATCTGGTTAGCATACTACCCTGTGAAGGTATAGATTCCAGTTCAAATCTGGATTGAAGCCCCTTATATATACTATATATAGATCATAATTTTCCCCCTCATCTTTCATACACTTATATGTTGGAATTGGTCGTTATATAATATGTATAAGAAAAACATGGATGATCTTGATTTTCTTGAGAAAGAGGTTAAGAGAATAAAAAGAAAATATGGTAGGCATAAGAATGGACTGAAGATGTTGAATGATTTATGTCTATTAAATGAAGAATTTGAGACAATTCTCAAACGCCTATTTAAACCCATATTTGGGTAATTTTTCCCCTTTTTAATAACGTATATATAAGGATATACTATATATTAATCATGGATTGTCCTACATGTCATACTCGTAATCAAGTATTTGAATCAAAAAAATTTCCAACACATACTCGCAATATTACACAATGGGATGGTGTTACTACCTATTATTGTAATAAATGTTCTTTGCATTTTTAATAAGGTATATATAAGGCTACCATATCATGGTATGTACTGACAGGTGTAGATATACACATGAGAGTTGCACTGTGCTAGCGAAAAAGTTAGGCTGGAAGATGCACATCTTTCCTTATGGTCGAAACTACTCCCACTGTCAGCCCCTTATATATACTATATATAGTTCAAATTTAGATCATAATTTTTTCCGAAGTACGGGTTATATATATCTCGTATTTAGTTCAAAATTGAGATTTTCGCTATGTGACCCTGCACGCCAATCTCACGATTTCAAACTGCGTGAAAGTGTTCTCTCACATAAAAAAGAGGGGGGGTGTAGGTGTAGTCTATGCCTTTACTAGATTCACATTTCCACGACTAGTTGAAAATGCTGTGAATCCTTCCAAGCCTAGATGATTAACTATTTCAGCTAAAACATCAACATCTATTCTATGCACGACTTTACCCTTATGACCATTTGAGGTATCCAAACAGATTTGGGGTTTTTCATTGTACATTTGAACATTGATTGATTTTGCAACATAAGAGGCGATATTCTCTTTTGTTGTCCATATCTTGCTTTGCTCATCTTCGAGTAATGCTTGATATTTTGCTCTTGCTGTGTCAAGTTCAGTTGTCATCAATAATGATTTTCAAACTCTAGTCGTGCTAGGCGTGAATCAGTATAGTTTCGTGCCTAGTTGTGCCTAGCATTTCAGTATTTGTCAAAGTCCACCGAATTTGTGCCTAGTAGGAATAGTTGACACGCTTTATATACTTCATCAGCGATCTAGATCGAGCCAATCGCTTTATATAGTTCAGTACGAATTTAGATCGGTAGAACGCTTTATATAGTTCCCCATAATTATTGATCGCTAGGCATGGGCTATATATAGTATAAAAATAAAAATAAAAGAACGCTTAATATACTTCACTTGCGATCTAGTTCGAGCCAAACGCTTTATATAGTTCAGCGAGAGTTTTGATCG
>FLOH01000720.1_pt1 | contig 62288 bp, 51 predicted proteins | sample 756751 | NCBI WGS metagenome assembly FLOH01 (sample SAMEA4026879, study PRJEB14308) | marine metagenome | biome: coastal water; material: water | depth 74 m
CTCCCCGACTGGCGGTGTGCGCAAGAGCGTTCGCGTGGAGATGTCTGACTCATCGAACACTTGGCTGCCGCTTGATGTCGTGATGTGGAAACGTATGCGCGGCCAGCTTTCTGGTCCTGACGGTAAGAGGCTGCGGCAGGCCGCCAGCCTGACACCCGAGGAAGTGGCGCTGGTCTTGACCACGGTGGTGCGGGAGATCAAGCCGAAGCGGCCCCTTACGCCCAGCTTCAAGACAACCAAAAGAACCGTGCTCGCCGTGCGACAGGGGCTGAGCTGGGATTTCAATTTTGAGAGCCCGTTTTCTGTCACTCAGGTCTCCGGACCGCTCCGGCGCCTGGCATCGTTCCGCGGCAAGGTGCTCGTCCTTGATCGGCCGGAAGACCACGAAGCGCTGCTCAACCTCGCGCAACGGTTGCCCGCGATCAACGAAAAGCTTGCACAGGGCGTGGCGGTCCTGATGACGGAAAACAAGGCGCACTGGCTCGCCTTGCTCAAACCGAAGGCCCTCTTTGCCGGGACAGTCGAAGGCCGCACATTTGGCCAACAACACAAGGTCACGATCTATCTGGAAATCACGGAGATCCGCGCCGACACAAATCCAATAAGCCTGAGCGCAGTGCTGCGGAACGATGGCGGTTGGCAGGAAACGCGCCTTTTTGCCGGGAGCATCGTCTACGACAACGCTTTGAGCCGTTTCCAGCTCAAGCTCACGGCGCCCACCAGTCAGGCGGCCCGCGGCGCGGGTCCGTTTCTTGACGACAACGCCACGGGTTTTCGCATGCTCCAGGATAAGACCGGCGCCCGCGTGCTCCCGCTGATGCTGGAGGAGAGTGCGCTTGTCTGGCAATCGCGAGATGCCACCCTGCGCCTAGAGCCGGTGCGCGAGGGAGCACGCGCCGCTCTGATCGCGAGCTTGCAGGATGATTATCTGAAACTGCGTCAGGCTACCCGGCCCGGCCAAGCCTACCTAGGCACCATCACCAGCCGCGCTAAGGGTAACCGGGAGGCTTGGCTACTGCGTTTTGAACCGCAGGACGAGGCCGCGAACAAGGACCTCAACATTCTGTCGGCTATGCTCGAACATCCGGAAAAACGGGCCTGGAAATATGCACTGCAAGGTAAACTTATCGCCAACCGCTATCGCGCCAAGGGCCTGCCGGTGCATCTGGATCAAGACCACCGCTCGAAGCTGTCGAAACCCAAGGAAATTATCGATATCTTCGCAGCCCGGAATAGCTCCGGTCCCGCCATGGCCTTCCGCTTGGAGGACGACATGCTGGTGGGGGAAACTCCCCGCTTTGTTTTCCAGTTTGAACCCGCTACGTCGGAACAGATTGCCAACATCGAAGCAAAATGGGCCGCCGCCGCCGAAGCCGAAAAACGGTTACTGCTGGACGCCACCAAACCGGGGACAATTTACCGGGGCACCGTCACTACCCGGAGGGACAGCAAGCGTGAGGAGTTCCTGCTGCACTTTGTTGAGGCATCGCAGGGAAAAAATGAACTCAAGGCCTACCTCGAGCATCCAGAGCAACCATTGTGGCGACGCCGGCTTGTGGGTCGATTGCAACTGAACCCCGATCTGGCAAAAAGCTATCCCATCCAGCTCAACACCACAGGTGTCGCCACCAAAGGGAAGGAGATGCGTAATCGTTCCTTCCTGGATACACGTAATGAGCATTTGCGCCTCCAGTTGGATGGCTCAGCATTGGTCAGCGGTCCCGGCAACTACCAGTATCACTTCGAACGCGTCTCCCCGGAGATGACCGCGCAACTGCACCAGCGCGACACCAACTTGCGCGCACGTTTGCTGGCGTTTATCCAACCCGGCGCGGCACATGACGGCACGGTGGAGCGCGCGGGTGTGATCATCCCGGGATTGCTCCGCCTGCGGATCATTAAAATGGGAAGCCATGGTGAAAGCATAACGGCCGTGCTGCAGTCGCGCTCCCGGTCCCGCTATCTGCTGTATGCCACTGGGGAATTCGATCCTTTTGATGGCACCCTGCGCCTGAAATGGAAAGGTTTGCCGCCATTCCCGGCCCTTCCACTTCATTCACATCCCGACTTATCCCCACTCTTCGGCAAATTCCAGACCCGTAATGGCACACTCGTCTTGTCCATGGATGGAAACGTGATGTCGGGAAAGCATAGCGACATGAGTTTCCGTTTCCGACCCTCGTTACCCGAACGGCTGGCCGAATTGCAAATACAGGAGGCCGATCAGTTAGCCCGCGCGCTGGCCTTCGTGCAGGCAGGCTCGGTGCACGAGGGCACATTGAAACTGTCGAACGGCGCATCGGGACAGGTGCGACTGAGAATCCTGAGGATGGAAAATCGCGGCGCCAAGATTGTCGCGCGTTTGGAATCCGCCCAGCAGCCCCAGTTTGCCCAACAGTTTACCGGACAACTTGCATTGGACGGTTTGATGCTGGTGGCCCGTTTAGGCAACGCCGCTGATATCAAGGGCAAGGGGTTGTTTGAGGATCCCACGCTGCAATCATTCCGGCGGCACTTCTACCCGAGAAGGAACACAAACATTGAACTGGTCTTCACGGACATCGCCCTCGAGGGCGGCGTCAGGGGAAACAAATTATCCAAAATGACCTTCCCACTGCGGTAGCTCCGCAGCGAAAGCTCCGACAATATGAAGAACTTCGATACCGCAGTATAAGGCTGCGCTAAGCTTTGGGGTGGGCAACCGCATGTTGCGGTGACCATGTAACTACAAATACCAAAACTATTATGAAACTTATGCAAAAGTTAGTCACTGCTCTTATGCTCGGTGTGCTTGCTCTATTTGGAGGAGGTTGCGCTTCAATTGTTAAAGGAACCACTCAAGCCATCCCGGTTTCATCCAGTCCAACAGGTGCCGATATTAGGCTTGATGGTAATCGCGTTGGACAAACTCCCGGCAGCATTGAAGTGAAGCGGAAATCGGACCACTTGATGACGATTGAAAAGGAAGGTTACCAGACAGAAAGTATCGCCATCACACGCAACGTCGGTGGTGCAGTATTTGGCAACATCCTTGCGGGCGGTTTAATCGGTTGGGGTGTAGATGCCATGAGTGGAGCTCAATATAATCTTACTCCAGCAACTATCAGTTTAACATTGAAATCGTTAAAAGCGGGAACACGTAATATTCCTGTTAGTGAGAGCAGTGCCGTCGTTTTCATACGTGAGCTGAAGTTGCTCGATGAACAGCATGAAAGCGGGATGATTAAAGACGACGAATACGCAAAAAAACGAATTGCTTTGTTCGAGAAATACTCACCTGCCGCTCAACCATCTGTGGCATCAGAACAAGATCAGGGTGAGCCATATCACAATTTAAGTCCTGGGAAAAAACAGGTTGATACATCCACCAGGGAACGACTGGAAAACTTAAAAGAAATGCGAGACGGTGGCTTAATTACCGAAGAGGAATATCAGGAGAAACGTAAGATCATTGTGGACCGCATGTGAGGTTCGCTCTACTGAAGCGACCGATATCATTTTGGTCGTTTTCAGTGGAATCATAAAAGAGTCAGGCTTTGGTGATTGTAGTGAATGCTGCAGGTTTACCTTGTCGCAGGCGGTGGCTCCGACACGCTACCGCCATGCTCCGCAGTTTTTGCCCCCGTCTGATTTCAGGTTTCCTTGTATTGGTGGGGTTTGCCGTCACCCAAGCATCGGCGGCGGAGCCTGATCCTCTGGTGGGTGTCTGGCAGAAAGTATCCACTTATCTCACCAAGGAGGCATTGATCGAATTGGAGAATCTCCCGCAACCGGGTGATGCGGCGAGTCAACGCGAACTCGATTTTTGCGCGGCAGTGGTGGAACTTGATCAACAACCGCTGAGCGAAGACCGGCTCGATGATGTCGAATCGCGGCTCAAGGCCCTGCTGCAAGCCAACCTCCATGACGAGATCGACGGTGCGTCCCGTTACCTGCTCGGGCGCATTGCCCAACTTTACCGGGCTGAACCCGACGTGGGAATGGCGGCGAATTATTATCGGGAGTTGATCGAGCAGGACACGCCGGGTCATTGGGTGGATATCGCGCGCGTCAAACTCGCCGTGTTGATCCTGTATGCTTTGCCGGCCGCGAATGCGCAGGTGCGGGTTGAACAAGCCGAGAACCTGATTGGCGAGGCCAAGGATGCCCTGGCGGTGCGGGATTTACATCGGGTGATTGGCCGGGCTGTGATGTTCTATAATCAGCCGCCGCAGGATGCCTTGCGGCACCTGCTGGCCGCGGATGAGATCGGGGGTCTGGTCGGCACTTTGGGGGCAGATCAATTGGTGCAAATCGGCGAGCTCGCCTGGGATACCGGTGATGATGAACTCGCTAAGAAATACTATGAACGATTGCGTACGGAGTTCCCCCGCGATCCCCGGGTATTCCTGATGGATCAAAGGCAGGCGGGTAATCCAGTGCCAAAACGCAGCAAGAAACTCCATGGCCGCTAAGTCCCGCCGATTAACCTTCGGACTCTTTATTGCCCTGAGTGCCTATCTGGGCGCGATCCTGCTGGTGATGACCCAGCCGGGGGCGACTTTCTCCACGGACATGCGCAAGGTGATCAGGATCGCCCATTGGCAGATTGAGGCAGGCCCGCGTGAGGGTTTCGAGGCCATGATCAAGCGCTATGAGCAATTGAATCCCGATGTGCGGGTGGTCCAGGTGGCCGTGCCGGGCACCATCTACAAACAGTGGTTGCGCACACAATTGATCGGCGGCACGGCACCCGACATCATCGAATTTGGCCGGTTGTTTAACGCCGATGATATTCCGCCCCGGTTTTTTGAGCAAATCTCCGATCTGGTCGAACAACCCAATCCCTACAACCGCGGTACGTCTCTGGAAAACGTACGCTGGCGGGACACGTTTCTGGACGGACTCAACACGCCTGACACCTACATCGAGAACCTGAGCAATTTCTATGCGGTGACGCTCTGCATGCTGAGCACGCGCTTATTCTACAATCCGGAATTGTTGCAGGAGGTTAATGGCAGTCCGCATGCGCCGACCAGCTATACCGAAGTGCAGGCCCTCGCGGCCAAATTGGCGCAGCGCAATGCCGGGTCCGGGAAGCAACTCTCGCTGTATGCGGGGAGCCGGTTCAATGGCAGGCTTTTGATGGAGCAGATGCTCAGTCGCCCGGGGATGGGCTTGAACCTGAGCAATGACCGATTGCGTGAGCAGGGGCAGCAGTCGCGCGATGTTGCGGTGGATTATCTGCGCGGGAGTTGGAATTATCGCGCACCGGAACTGCTCAGCGGCATGAAGCTGATGAAAGAAGTCGCCCAGAATTTACGACCCGGGTTTCAACAATTGGAACGTGACGCCGCAATGCAGGAGTTTTTGCGCGGACAGGCACTCATGATCATTACCGGGACCTGGGACGCCACGAGTTTGACTTCCCTGGCCCCATTCAAAATCGGGGTGGCTGAGTTTCCCTGGCCGGTCATGGCGGATGGCGAGGATGCGCGTTACTTCTGGGGGCCGACCTCCGAGCTGAGTAACACTTCATTTCCCCTGTGCCTGAATCGAAACAGTCTGCATAAAAAGGAGACGATCGATTTCCTGCACTTCATCACCAGCGTGGAGGGCAACACGATTTTCTTTGAGCAGAGTGGGTGGTTGCCGGCGATTCGGGAAGTCGTCGTGCCCGACGACGCCAAGGTGTATCTGCCGCGTTTCGAGGGGTTGACTATTCGCACCGGCTATATGGCAGGATTGGGCACCGAGACCGCCCAACTCTGGCAGAAGCAACTTTACCATATGATCTCTGCCCAAGGGAGCGTGGAGCGTTTTCTGGAGCACTTTGAGGAAAAATTCCCGGAGGCGTTGAAGAGCGATCTGCGCACCAAGACGCGTTCCCTGCTGGTCAGTTTGCGCCATGATTTGCCGGCGCTCACGGCCTTGGCACAATTGGACCAAGTGCAATCAATTGATCCCCGATTACTCGCCTCCCGAGCCGGTCGGGAAAGCAATCAGAACATCGCCGAAGCCAGACTATACGAAGCGTTGGCGGCATTGGAATTGGGCCCTGCGATCGACGGTTCCATTCCCGTTGACCCCAAGCGGAACTGAGTGATGGGCACCAAGACCTTCAAAAGGAACCTTGCGCTGATGGTGGCGGTCGGGGCCTATTTGATCGCAGTGGTGCTGGTGCTGACTCGCCCGGGCGCGACGCTTTCCGGAGACGATCGCACGGTGATTCGCATTGCTCATTGGCAGATTGAGGAAGGCCCGCGCGATGCGATGGTGGCACTCATCGAGCGTTATCAGGAATTGAATCCGCACATCCGCGTCGAGGTACTCGCGGTGCCGGGCAATGTTTACAAGCAGTGGCTGCGCACGCAATTGATCGGCGGGAATGCCACCGACATCATTGAGTTCGGTAGTTTCATGGGTGGGGTAAACGACATCCCGCCCCGCTTCTTCGATCCGATCAGCCCATACATGGAGTTGCCCAATCCCTACAATCGGGGCACGGCCCTCGAGGGGGTGCGTTGGCGGGACACATTTCTGGACGGACTGAATACGCCCGACACTTACATCGAGAATCTGAGCAACTATTATGCGGTGACCTTGTGTATGACGAACATGCGGCTTTTTTATAACCCGGATCTGCTGGAAGAAATCAATGGGAGCAGGGAGCCACCAGATTCCTACTCCGGCATGTTGGCCTTGGGTAAGAAACTGACCCAGCGTAACACCATCACGAAGCAACGCATTTCCCTGTATGCGGGCAGCCAATTCAACGGGATCATCCTGATGGAGCAGTTGCTGATGCGGGCGGGGCTCGGACTATCCATGTACAACGACCGGTATCGTGAGCAAGGTCAGCAGGCCCGTGATGCGGCCGTGGAATTTTTGCGCGGCAACTGGACATATCAAAATCCTGAGTTGCTGAACGGGATGGCGCAGATGCGGCAGACCGCCACGCACATGCGGCCCGGGTTTCAACAATTGGAACGCGATGCCGCGATGCAGGAGTTTTTGCGTGGCCATGCCGTCATGATCGCCACCGGTACCTGGGATGCGACGAGTTTGATTCGATTGGCCCCTTTCAAAGTGGGGGTGACGGCATTGCCTTGGCCCGCGAAGTCGGACGGAGATATCGGCCGCTACAATTGGACGCCGGTATCCGAGGGGGCGGGTTCCACCTCGATGCCTTTCTACTTGAACAAGACGAGTGTCCACAAAAAGGAGGCGATGGATTTGCTGCACTTCATGACCAGTCTGGAAGGCAACACGCTATTTGTGCAGCAAAGCGGTTGGTTGCCCTCTATTCGCGGGGTTGAGGTGCCGGATTACGCCAAGGTTTATTTGCATCGCTTTGAAGGATTTGTCCCCCGCACGGCCTTCCTGCGCGGTTTCGGTAGCGAAACCCGGGAAATATGGGATCAACAGATGTATCACCTGACTTCGTCGTCCGGCAGTGTGCCGGAATTTTTGGAGTCGTTTGAGGACAAATTCCCCGCTGCCTTGAAACGCGACCTGCGCATTGATTTGCACAATATGTATCTCAGTTTGCGACGCGACATACCTTCACTTACGGCTCAGGCCACGTTGGACCGGTTGGATTCATCCGGGGCCCGGTCGGCGCAATTGTGGAAAAACCGGGAAAGCAGTCAGAATATCACCGAGGCCAAAATCTATGAGTCTGAGGCAGTGTTGGCAAAAGGACCTGCGCTCAATACGAACAGCAACTGATTTACCGCGAGTTGATTAATCTTTGGACTGTCACCGCGTCGCTCTGCTCCTCGCCATGACAGCCAGGTTCATTGCCCGACCCACGCAAGCCAGAAGGGCTTGGTTGGTCTCCTCGCAATGACAAGGCCTTGGAACATAAAGGACATTGGTGTGATCACCACCAACCGAGGCGGCGGCCGCGCCAAAAAGAGAAAACGTAGGACGAAGGGATTTCGCTGCTCAAGGTGTTGATGACATCGCTTCGATCCGGAGCGATCTGTTTACCGTCGGGATCAATCTGCCACTGCATCCGGGTGCCATTGAGGCAATCCATGATGCGCCGGGCGATGGATTTTGCCTCATCAGCTACGGTCGGTGAATGTTCCCCGGCGAGCATGGCGGTGACCAGGGTTCGGCCCAGTGGTTCAGTCCAGCGTCTGGTGGTGGTTTGACTGAGGCCCGGTTGCCCGAGGAACCATTCGCTGCGCGGAAGTTTGGGGGTATGAGGAGCAGGGCGCCAGGTGCCTTCATTCAGGTTAACAAGAAAGAAGTAGTAGGGCAGCAGATCGTCCTCAACGCCGAGGGTCCACGGCTCGAGCCAAACTTTCAAAGTCTGGGCGAGTGATTCGTTGTCCACCAATTCGGGAAGAACCTGATGAGTGCCCACCGCGGAGACCGCGGCAAAAAGACTGTGGATCGTGGTTTCCCAACACAGGTATTCGCCCGGTTTCAGTTGATCACCGACGAGGCGATTGGGCGGCCAATCATCGGGATCTTTGGTAGCGGCATCGCGTCTCCATTCGTCGAGGGTGGTTTCGTGATCCCATAGCCCGACCGCGCGAAATTCGCGGGCCTCGTTCAGGTATTTTTCCTGCCCAGTGGCCTGATAGGCCAGCGTGTTGAGATAGACAAAAATGGCGTTGTACGCGTGGAGGTTCTTCCGGTTGTCCCAAACGTGGTCGAGGTAGAAAATTTTATAATCGATGGATTTCCAATAGTCGGCCATGCCGACCAACATCTCACGTGCCCGCGGCGCGTCTGACTCCGGGGCGATCTCCAAATAAGCGGCCAGGCCCCATGCCGCGAAAAGATATTGGTCGCCACTGGTCTGATCGGAGAGCTTGAAACCGTAGGGCTTGCCCATCCATCCGGGGCGACCGTCGGCCTCGCCGAATTTATAGATTTCATCGAGACATTTGTAGGCGCGGCTGGCGTGGAGGAGCGCATCGGCCTCGCCGGTCACATGGAAACGTTCGACTTGGGCGGCGAGCCAATAGCCCGCAGTGGTGAGGGAATTTTCGTTGTTCCGATACTCCCATGACCCCGCTGGTTTTATACGCCATCCCTTGAAATCGAAGGTGGTGACGCCCTCGAAATCCGAGGGTTGAAAGGGACGGATCGCGTCGCCATCGATTTTCATCAGGGAGTAGAAGATCCCGCTGGGGTGATCGTGCAGGGCGAGAAAGTGATCACTGATCCGGCGGGCCTTGGCTTCCAGATCGAGACCATCAAGGTCGAGGATGGGGTGCATAAGATCAGACGGGCAGCGCGCGGCGAAGATTGTCACATACGATGGCGGCGGCGACGCCGGCATTGAGTGACTCGGCGTTGCCGTAGCGTGGGATCGTGATAAATTGCGAGATACGTTGTTTGACCGCTGCCGACATACCCCGGCCTTCGCTGCCAATCACGATGACGGCATCCTTGGCGGGTGAGATCGTATGCACATCCTCGCCAACGAGATCGCAACCGAGCACCATCACTGCGGGTGGCACCGTTGAGAGGGCGGATGGCAGGTCGGTCAAGTGAACGGTTACCCGGGCGAAGGATCCCCTGCTTGCATTGATCACCTTTTGGGAAAACAGATCGGCGCAATCCGGCGAAAGCACCACGCGGTCGAGGGCAAACCAGTCGGCAATCCGCAGGAGCGTGCCGACGTTGCCGGGATCCTGCACGCGATCGAGAGCCAGAGTCAGACCGCGGGCCAGCCCCGTATCGGGCAGGGGTTGGTGGTTGATTCGCCCTACGGCCAAGACGGATGATGGGGTGGGGAAGTGACTGGCGCGCGACATATCCTCGCGGGTGATTTCATGCGTTTTGTCGCCGGTCCATTCCGGGGTTGCGTAGATGGCGTTGAAGGTGAAACCCGCGTTCAGCAGTTCGCCTACAACCTTCTCGCCTTCCACGATAAACAGTCCCGCAGCTTCGCGGTGTTTCTTTTCGCGCAGGGAGCGCAGGTGTTGGAGTTCGGCCTTAGTTAGCACATCTCCAGAATTCACGCGAAAAGGATCAGTGCAATCCTTCTCATGATTGCATCGCGTCATGAAACCCTTCACGTTTCCCGCCTTGCTATGAACAACCGACTTGGCTGGGGAATATTGGGCACAGGACGAATTGCGGGAATTTTTGCCACGGGTGTGGCCCGTTCGCAACACGGCCGCTTGGCGGCTGTCGGCAGTCGCACCCAGGCCAGTGCGGATCGTTTTGCCGGAGAGTTTGGCGTGCCCAAGGCGCACGGTAGTTATGAGGCGCTGCTGGCGGATCCCGATGTAACCGCGGTCTACATCGCGACCCCCCACCCCCAACACGTGGAGTGGGCGGTGCGCGCCGCCGAGGCGGGCAAACACATCCTGTGCGAAAAACCCATCGGTCTTAATCATGCCGAGGCCATGGTCATCGCCGCGGCAGCGCAGGAACATGGCGTGCTGCTGATGGAAGCCTTCATGTATCGCAGCCACCCGCAGACAGCCAAAGTGGTGGAAATCGTCCGCAGTGGAGTGCTCGGCGAAATCAAGCATGTGCAGGCCACACTCGGATTTTTCGCTCCCTTTGATGCGGGGGCCCGACTGTGGGCAAACGAACTTGGCGGTGGCGGTATCATGGATGTCGGTTGTTATCCGGTTTCGTTTTCCCGGCTCATTGCCGGGGTGATTTCGGACCAGCCGTTTCTCAACCCGGTTGAGGTGACCGGCGGGGCAAAGCTGCATCCGCAAACCGGCGTGGACGAAGTAGCCAGCGCAACCCTCAAGTTTGCGAATGGGTTGGTCGCGCAGGTTGCCTGCAGCGTGGGGGTAACGCAGGACAGCTCGGCTCGTATTTATGGCACGAAGGGGATGGTGCACGTGCCCATACCTTGGATTGTGCCCAGCGAAGGGGCGGATGCTTTGATCCACCTCACGGTTGATGGTCAGACCGAGACGATCAATGCATGCACCTCCGAAAATCTTTATGGCATCGAGGCCGATGTGGTGGCTCAGGCGCTCGTGGCCGGGCAACGCGAGGTGGCGACCATGACGGTGGCCGACACCCTCGGCAACATGGCGACCCTTGACCGTTGGCGCGAGGCCGTCGGGCTGGTATTCGAACAGGAAAAACCGGAGAACCATACCCATACGCATTCACGGCGGCCATTGCGGAAACGTACGGCGGGTTTGATTCCCAGTGGCTCGATTGCTGGATTGGCCAAACCGGTTTCGCGCTTGATCATGGGTTGCGATAACCAGGAGACCCTCGCCCATGGCGCGGCGATGTGGGATGATTATTTCGAACGCGGGGGGACAACCTTTGATACGGCCCATGTATATGGCGAGGGACAGAAGGAAGCCACTTTTGGTTGGTGGCTGCGGCACCGTGGTAACCGCGAGCAAGTCACCTTGATCTCAAAGGGGGCGCATACGCCTCATTGTAATCCGGCCGATATGTCCCGGCAGCTCACCGAATCACTGGATCGACTGCAGACTGATTATACGGATATCTACATGTTGCACCGGGATAATCCCGAGGTGCCCGTCGGTCACTTTGTGGAAGCACTTAATGCCGAAGTACAGGCCGGGCGCATCCGTATTTTTGGTGGATCCAATTGGTCGCTCAAACGCGTGGCGGCAGCCAATCGCTATGCGAAACGCAAGGGGCTGCAGGGCTTCAGCATGGTGAGTAACAATCTCAGCCTTGCCCGGATGGTTGATCCGGTTTGGCACGGGTGCGTCTTGTGCTCGGACATCGATTCGCGCCGCTGGTTGAAGAAGCATCAATTGCCGGTGCTCGCTTGGTCGAGTCAGGCCCGCGGCTTTTTCACCGACCGGGCTGCGCCGGATAAACTCGAGGACGAGGAATTGGTGCGGTGCTGGTATAGTGAGGATAACTTTGAGCGACGCGAACGAGCCTATGCATTGGCGAAAAAGAAAGGGACCACGGCCATCGCCATCGCGGCGGCCTATGTGCTGACCCAACCGTTTCCGACTTTTGCCTTGATCGGCCCACGGCTCATGAGTGAGACCGTGAGTTCGCTGCCTTGCCTTGATGTGACCCTGAGCCCCATGGAAATGGCTTGGCTCAACCTTGAGCGGAAGCGGCTGTGACACGTAAGTAATTCTCGTTACGGAAAAGCTGTTGTCTCAGGCGGGGTGTGAGTTTTGACTGAGCGGAATCCCTCACCCACATGAAAAGACTTACCCTCCCTTTACTGTTTGCATTTGCCTTTGCGATGATCGCGACCCCGCTTTGGGCGGCGGCAGACGGCTCGAGCAAACCGGCGGGAAAATCACCGGCCATGGGTATGGCGACTGCTGTCACCACGGTGACCGGAATCGCGATCTCACCGCTGATGGGCACGGGGGCTTACGGCGCCTACCAATATTTCACGACCCCTGCAGAAGCCCGGGCGACCTTGCCGTGGTATTCGCAGGTGAGTTTCTGGCTGCCAGCCTTGGCACTGGTTGGCGCGGTGGCGGCCAAGGATTCTCTGGGTGCAGTGATGCCTCCGGGTTGGAAGAAACCACTCGATGTATTGGAAACGATTGAGAACAAAGCTTCGGGCTTGGTGGCCGCTGGTGCGGTTGTTCCTTTCACGATGAATACGGTTTCTAAAATGCTGATTGCGCATATGCCGACCGCAACTGAACCCACGGTGACGACGCACGGGCTCGCGATGCTCAACGTGGCGGCGATCGATTTCTCCTGGTTATTGAATATTCTAACGGTGCCCTTCGGTATCGCGATCTTCGTCATCGTGTGGATGGCCTCGCATGCGATCAACGTGTTGATCTTGCTCAGTCCCTGGGGCGCGATTGATGCGGCGCTCAAGGGTGCGCGCACAGCCCTGCTGGGTCTGCTCGTGCTTTCCGCGACGCTCGATCCGTGGATCGGCGCCATCCTGTCGATCGTGATAATAATCGTAGCTTACCTGGTGGCGGGCTGGTCCTTCCGTTTGACCATGTTCGGGAGCATCTTCAGTTGGGACTTTTTCACGATTCGGCGTGCGCGCTACAAGATGAAGGAGAACGACAACAAGATGTTTGCCGGTGGCAATCTGCCCGAGGTGCCGGTGCGCACATACGGGCGCCTGCGCAAGACCGAGTCGGGTCTCACTTTCACCTACCGGCCATGGATGATCATGCCTGCGAAAACGGCGGAAGTGCCCGCTGATGGCCTCGTGGTCGCCAAGGGTTTGTTTCTGTCTTCCGTGCTGAGTGGAGAGGAAAATACCTTCTTTTTCCTGCCTCCGCGTTATCGCGGTCATGAGGAAGAACTGGCAAAGGCATACGGCATGGCCGGGGTAAGTCCGGCCGGAATTCGCAAGGCTTGGAGCGTGATGAAAGAGCTCTTCGGTGGCAGCGCTGCGAAAACCCAGATGGTGTGAACGGAATGCGTATTTTCCTTCGCTGGTTAGGAGCGGTGTTTTTCATCGTCGCTGGTCTGAATCATTTTCGGCATCCCGAGCTTTATCTTGGGATGATGCCACCGGCCCTGCCCTGGCCGGAGGCGTTGAACTACCTTAGTGGGGCCGCAGAGACTCTGGGCGGGGTGGGACTACTCATAGTGCGCTTGAGACGCCTTGCGGGTTGGGGATTGCTCGCACTCTTGTTGGCCGTTTTTCCCGCGAACATTTATGTCGCGATCAAAGGCAGCATGCCCGGGCTCGACGTATCACCGTTGGCCCTTTGGCTGCGACTGCCATTTCAATTCGTGTTTATGGCTTGGGTGTGGTGGGTGTCCCAAGAAAACGAAATTCGCACCGGGCGGACTTGACGGTTTGTTTTTTAGTCAGCCGCAATCGGTAGACCAGATCGCCCCAGGTTTTCTTAATCTGGGAATCAGCGACCTCCACATTCTCCACCACGCAAACATAGCGATCGGTTTCGTAGGTGAGGAGAGCAGTGTCACCGGATGCCGTGCTCAACCGCACTTGCCCGTCCGCGACGATCTCCGGCGCGATCAACAGCATGAAATTCCAGACGATGGGCTCACGCGCTTCGCTCAACTCAAAGTCGTCGGTGATCGCAAGCGGTCCATTGCGCTCCAGTCGGTAGGTGCGCGTGAAGCGCTTGACGGCAGCGCTCGACGGATAAGCCCCGGCGATATCGAGAGCAAAGGTGGCGGCCGTATCATCAGCGCTGTGACTAAGTTCACGGGCGGCGAAGGTTTCGCCGTTTTGCTGCAAGGTGCCGTTGATCGTGGGCAGGTTGTGCCACTGCGACTGCATGGTCCATATCTCGTAGCGCCGGGGACTGAAGGTCTTGGCGGTGTAGGTTTCCACGCCGACATCGATCAGGAGTGGGGCGCCGTTAAGATGAACGATGCAGGTGCCCACATCGTTGTGATTGTGACTCTCGGCATTGTGTCCTCCCTTGGCCGCGAGAAAGAAACCGGCGCCATTACCCGCCAGGCTGCGCGCGGTCATGAATTGAAGATCCGGCAGCCAGACATCGCGCAAGAGAGGAGGAGGCGGCACCGCGTCAAACGGTTCGGTGTCGAAGAGCTCGGCCAAGGTGCGGTTCAAGGAGCGGAGATGGCTGTAGTCGCGCGCCCGCTGGTGGTGCTGCACCCAGCGGCCAAAATCGACGAGTGATTGGTCTTTGATGTGGCGCCCGTAACGTTGGACCAAGGGTCCGCTGATATTCCCCTTGGCGGAGGCATCGGCGAAGTTGATCAACCAATCGCCATCGATGTGGGCGCGCATGATAAAACGACCGGTATCCTGGATGACCGGTTGGTCGAAGATCGAGATCTGACCGGAGGTGGCGTGGTGCAGCAGTTCCAGACAATCAAAGAGACTGCCACCGGCGCGGTCCCAGTAACCCGGGCCTTCATCGCAACCACCGTCCTCGGGCTGATGATTGATGAACATATCGAGACTCCGCATGATCTTGTGCACGGCAAAGGCGCGACGTTCCGGATCACGCTCCATCAATAAAACACAGGCCAGCCAGTTGGAGTTCACCCAGGGGTTCCAATTATTGATGGTGTGCCGGCCGAAGTCCCAACTCATCCACCAAAAATCATCCCGCTCGAAGGCAGGTATCAGCAATTGGCGGTCGATCTCGATTTTGATGCGAGGGCGGATTAATTTTGAAACCGTGTCGAGTTGCTCCCCCAACACATGGCTGATCCAGGCGAGCAGGGCGGCGGTTTCACCCACGCCAAGGTCAACGACGGGATCGGTAATGTCGGGCAGATCAGGGCCGACCTTTTGCGATTCCAAGTGCGCGGGGAAGCCCCACCAGGTTTCTTCACAGGTGAGCCAGATGCCATCGGTGATGGCGTCGAGAAAGCGGCCTTTCCCTTCGACGCATTCGGCTAGAGCCAACTCCTGCAAACGATTGCGCCGGATGGCCAGGGGTTGTTGATAGGAGGTGCGATTCCCGTGGCGCGGATAATCGAGGAGCACGCTGGCCAAGAAGGGTTCCCAGGATTCGGTCAGGCGTTTTTCACCATCAGCCAGCAGCCGAGTCCGGACATCTCCGGGGAGTTGTTCCCACGCGCCACGATCTGATGCCGACGGATAACGCCGCCAGGTGTCATGATTTTTAAACGCTTCCCGCACACGGTCCAAATCGTAAGTGCCCGAGAGAAGATTCCGTTCGATCATCCGCATATGGACATTCCTAAAACTGCAGTGAGTGGAAGCAAGAGCGGGTAGGCGCTAAATGGGCTGTACCTTTATCTGCACCCGGGCTTGCTCCACGGGATTCTTAAGGCGCCAGGAAAGACGCGTCGGGGTCGAGCTCTCTTTCAGGATGCAATGCGAGAACTCGAGGTCTCCATCTTCAGAGCTGACGTTCACTTTGATCGCAGCGTCCCCATCAAAGATGGTCAGCGAACCATCATCATTCAGTGACCACTCGGCGTAGGTGACCAGGGCGGTCTCGAAACTTTGCGGGCTGTTAAATGAGACCTCATCGGTTACCTCCACCAAGCCATTTCCTGTTCGGTCAAAGACAAAGGCGCGTTTAAGGCTGATCAGCGATTTTACCCGGTAGGCTTTCGTAAGATCCAGTACCATACGGTCGCGAGTATCGGTGAATGCCGTCTCCTGCACGGTCGCAAAAGCATGGCTGCCATATCCGGCCTTATGCTCATCTTTGCCTGGGACCTGTAACTCACCGGCGATGACCGGCACGGGATGGCCAAATGAATTGAGCAAATCACTCTGATAGCGATTCAGACTGAAGGTTCTTTTGGTATAAATCTCCCCCCCGGGATCGCAGAGAAGATGTTTGTCGCCGACTGCGACCGTGAACGTGCCCAAGTCATTGTGATTATGATTCACACCATTGTGCCCACCTTGGAAAGTCGCAGCCATTTTCGAGATCGCACCCGGCCGAGGCCGACAGATCAGAAACTGCACATCGTCAAACCATTCCCGGCAGGGGAAGGCATACTGGATCTGGTATGACTTCTGCCCAGCCACGGTGTGAAACATGTTGAGCAAAACGGACGTCAGGGTTTGATTGTCCACATTGTCGAAGGGGTTCATGGCTTCCTTCGTGGAGCGAAGTCGCTCCGGATCATCATCCAGACGATTATTGAGCCAGTGGGTGAGCCAATTAACCGGATCGAACTTGAGTGCGTTATCGGCAAACGTGGGATATACTCCATGCTGCATTTCCATCCGGACCCCGTATAGGGCCATTTTATTTTGCAGGGGTTCTTTCAGCCAATCAATGCGCCCGCCCGTGGCAGATCGGACCAATTCGCTGATGGCGACGTAATTGCCGAACCCGTAGGTCCAATAGTTCATCCCCTCGGTATAGAAGCCGCTCTCCTCGAAACCTTGGTTTGAATACTGAATCAGATCGTCGACCAGGGCCAGATACCAAGCCCGCTCCGCGTGATCTTCTTTCAAATGCAACGCGCAGGTTAAAATACAATTCAGGCAGACGGTATTCCAATTGTGGGTGCGGGTCACCCACCAGTAAATGTCCTGTCCCGACTCGATCCTCTGACGGAAAGGGGCGAAAATCCGCTTGTCAATTTCTGAGCGGATGAGCGCGCGGGTCTCTTTGGTTAATCGATCCCCCAGGAGGAAATCGATGTCAGTAAACATCATCGCCCATTGGCCTGAGCCCAAATCGATTTCGATGGTTTCACCCCTGAAATTCGCCTGGCTTTCATCATGCGCCGGGTGGACCCATGTGTTCAAATCCTTGAAAGCACCTATCTCCTCCTCGATCCGGGAAAGGAATTCGCCGGTGGGAGTGGTGCACTCGGCAAACGTCATTGCGATCAGCCGGTCTCTCAGGTTCTTGGCGCAAACGTTGTAGATCGCCCGGTCGTCCTTTTGAAAACTCAGGGTGAAGAGATCGTTGGTGACCGTTTCATTGCCAGCCGCCGTGCGCTTTCTGGCTTCCTCGGTCCAATGACGTCCCAACGGGTGATCTTTCCAGCGGTCCCAAGCCAGCCGATCACTGGCCGGGGCGCCAATATGAAAAGGTTCTGCACCCAGCAGGGCTGCCATTTTTTTAACGTTCTCCTCGGACGGGGCAAAATTTTCACCGTCCGGGAGGTTAAGATTATGATCTCCAGATGACATGGTTTCATTTATTGAGCGCCGGAGATTTTAAGACTAACTCAAAATGCTTTTTCGCTGATATAAGTGGTCCAGACGTTGCTAGCCTGGAGGCCAATAATCATGGGTGAAATCAGATCCACTGGTGTAGGAAACGTATGACAATTGGTGCGCCGTTGGGCGGGGCCTCCACTGTCTTATTATGACCGATTATTTGGAAGCGACGTTAGTGAGTTAATAATACTCCTCGGGAGGCACCGCACCCTGCTTGAGGGGCAAGAACATCCCGTGTTCACGAATGTGTCGGCCCTCGGAGGTGTCATACTCCACGTCTTTGATATAAACGAAGCCCATCTTTTGGTAGAGCGCGAACGCCCGGTTGTTTGTCACTACCGTCATTAGACGAATACCGTCTCGACCGGCCGCAGTGGCGTCGTCGATGAGTATTTTCATGAAGTGTTCGCCCAGCTTTTTGCCCTGATAATCCTCGGCGATACCAATGCCTAAGGAAGGAACAGCATCACCTATGTTCTGGAGGAAGAAATAACCCACTACGGTGTTGCCAACCAGAGCCAGCCAGCGGATGTCCTCGCCGGTAACAGTCTGTTCGATGAGCTTCTGCAGCGTGCCATCATCATACTGATGCGGCGTGAAGATCTGCCGCGTTTCATGACTCAAGGCGTCATGGAAACCCTGCAAGCGTTGTTCATCTCCGGGTTGAAGAGAGCGGATCTCTACCTCTTCATCTCTGAGCAACCTGATCACATCACGTATCTTGCTCATCGTCATCAGTCGGACTCGGAGTTGTCTGTAGTGATTTGGTTAGGCGGGCTTTTTTCTTCTGCTTGGTGATGTCATCTAGGGTAAAATTATCCTCTCCTGTCAGAAGGCGCTTCTTGAACTTTGCGACCGTGGTATTGGTCAGTGCATAGTTGATCTCGGGCGAGTCCCAATCGTGAACAGTATCCAGCACTCGCTCATTGTATGGAGTGTCGTCTTCGAATTGGAAGTGATCGGACGCAATGATGCAAAAGGCGATCGGCTCCAAATCTTCTGGAGCGAGCGAGCCTTCTATAACGGCGTCACAAAGCCGTAGGGCATGCTGACGGGTGATGATGAGCTCTTGCTCCATCGGAGTGACAAGCGGCGTAAATGTATCCGACGATGACTGAACTACCGCGCCGACCAAATCTTTCTTCAAGACCGACGCTGGTTGGCTTCCGACAAGAAAATCTCTGAGGACGGACTCGTGCATGTTCTGCCTAGCAGTGTTATTCGGCCTCACTCGGAAGCTTGATGGGAGTGAAGGGCATGGTTAGATTTCAGCGTCTAAACATCTGCTGGACAACAATCGATTTGTCTTCGCTAGGCATTCGTTGTGATTCATTCACTTTAGTCGCTTGTTCGACTCTTGCTACGTTTCTAATTTTCAGTGGGCCAATTCTCAGTGGGTTTGTAAATTGTCCACGACGCCGTGAAGTCGGGATTATTAATTTCTTCGCCGGTCGAACGCAGGCGATAGATTCCTGGTTCGGCTTTTTGAAATACAGAGAGATCCGGTGGGAGTGTCTGCTCACTTCCATCACTCAGCGTGATATGAACTATCTCTGACATCCCTGTAAATGTGCCGACATACTGCGTCTGTTTTATCACTTCCTCACTTTCATCTAGTTCCGTGATCCCTATGAGCACGGTCTTGCCCATGAGGTCTTCAATCTTTGGGACGAACTCTTTGGGATTCATGTTAGAAACTTACGTTTGAACTCAGAGACGTCTACTCGTGAATTACACAACAGATGGGCAATTTCATTTTGTCTCAGCTAGGTATTCAGGATCGGCTTCGTTTCGAGCCACTTCAGGTTGAACCGGTAGTGGAGGCAACTGTTGACCAGATGAATCACGCCATCCGGGGTCTGAATCGTGTAGGTGTAGCCTCCGGGCTCGGCATGAGTTTCGTCCATGAGGAAAAAATGATGGTGGCCACCGCCAAACATGCGTTTGGCCGGTCCACCGGGGGTGATCAACTTGCGCACCGGCCAAGTTTCGCCCTCGTCGTAAGAAACCGCGGCATAGAGTCCATGGCCGGTGTATTCTTGTCCGTTGGCGTCGAGAAAAGTCCAACCTTGGTGATTTACCGCCAATTCCTCATCTCCCGCCTCCGCTAGCACCGGAGCAATTTTACTGTGCCCGGGCCGGGTCAACTCGCTCGTGAATAGCACGAGCAACAGCGCTCCTTCGTTTAAGCGCAACAGGGACGGACGTTGCCCGAAACGAATCTTGGGGAAGGGGCTGCGTGTATAGGTCCAGTTCGCGCCGCCGTCGACCGATCGGCTGAAGATCAGGTTGCCCTCGATCGTGGCCCGGCGACCGATACCGAGCAGGGTGCCGTCATTCAAGTCGACCGCGACCCCGTGAGCACCGGCGATGGCCCCTGCCGTCTTTCCATCTTGCGCGAGATTTTCCAGTTGATGATCGATGCGGGTCATCTCAGTCCAATGCTCACCCTCGTCCTGACTGCGGTAGAGAGCGGTCGCGCCACAATCGCCCGTTATTTTGGGATCCGTCACCCAATAATCGGCGGGTTGATAGATGGCGCCGTCTGCCCCACGAAACATGACCATATGGGCGGGTTGGCCGGGGCGCACCGTGGGGAGCACCATCCTTGGTTGCGACCATGTGAACCCATTGTCCTCACTGAAACTCGCCATGACCGGAGCGGTCGACCAATCGCCTTGCGGAGCCAGATTGTTCAGCCAGATCAGGCGACCTTTGCCATTGTGCCACAGGGATGAACTGCACAATTCGCGATCGGCTGCCTCGAAAAAGCTGGTGGGTGGATCGTAGGTTTCGGCGCCGGCCCTCAACCGTGCAGCCAGAATGGCACTGGTGCGGCAACCATCCCGGGCAGCACTCCACCAAATAGTCAGGATATCTCCGTTGGGACACCATGCGGTAGCGGGGCAATGATTGGTCGCGTAGAAGGGAATGTCGGGTCGATTTGCGTGTGGGGGTGGGGTGGCGAAGGAAAGAATCTCTCCGAAATAAGGTGCGTTAGCCGCAGGTCCACTCGACCAGTCGTGTGATTGCTGGGTGACGTCCTGTTGCCAGAGTTTCCTCTCCAACGGTAGGGCTGTGGTTGTGGGCAGGTCGGCATATACCACGCGAAAGCCAATTCGTTCATGACGAAAGTCCGCCACGGTGCTGGTCCTATTGCCGCTGCGCAGGTAGGCGGGCGTATCGGCATCGCTGCCTCCACGCACGACTTTCGTCAGGCTCATGGCGCAACCGACCGGATCCGTGATATCGGTTTTTGGATATTCGCCATACCAGTCGAGGCACCATTCCTCGATATTGCCGTGCATGTCGAAAAGACCCCACGCATTCGGCTGGGTTTGGCCGACCCGTCGCGACTCCCGTTTCAGAAATTCATCCGGTAGAACATCCCCGTTGTGGTAGCGGGTTGTGGTGCCGGCTCGACAGGCATATTCCCACTCTGCCTCGGTCGGCAGACGGCAAGGGACACCTTCTTTTGCGCTCAACCATGAGCAAAAATCAGAGGCCTCGTGCCAACTGACATTGCCCACGGCGGCATCATCTTCCGAACTCCATGCTGAACGCAGATGACTCGGATCGAATTGCTCATACTGAAGGTTGGTTACTTCCGTTGTGGCCATTTTGAATGGCTTCGAAATGATGACGCGATGAATCGGCGATTCGTCGATATCGCCTCCAGACTGTTTGGTGATATCGAGCGTGCCAGCGCCGGCGGCGAGCACTTGGTCGTGATAATCCTGCCAGCTGCCATCGAACTCCGCGCCCCGGAGAAATTCACCCGCGGGGATCGTGATCATTTTCAGCCCCAGTGAATTTGTCATGGAATTCTTTCAGCTGGTTGCTTCCGAAACTCGGGATTCAGGCCTCTATTTCCATCCCATCATACGCCAGAGTGAAGCCCATCTCAACCGCCACATCCTTGAGGTCATCATAGGGTTCGGCGTAGGCCAAAGCGATATGCGATGCCAGGAGGGTCGTTTTATCATGGAAAATTCCAGCGGCTTGGAACTCGGAGATGGTCTCCTTGAGCATGGGGAAATTGTGGTGCCCGGATTTTACCGCATCGATCTCACGCCGCCCGAAGGTCCCATCCAAGACGGCGACATCGAACCGGTACTTGCGTAGAAACTCAAAGGTGAGGGGGAGGGTATACGAAGAGTCCAACCCATAGAAAATCGTCTTCCCGTTGCGCTCGAACACGTAGTTCAGGCACAGGTCCAGCACGATCATGTGATCGGTCTTATCGATACTATGATTACCATGCACGGGAGTGACGGTCGTATCGCCAATCCCGTAGGACTGCATGGGTTCGAGAATGTGATACCCGATATCCGTGCGCGTTTCACGAGTGAGGAATCTACCCGTAGTGCTATTGAACTCGTAGGTGTCGGCGAACTTCAGTGCTTCAATCGCACTATGGGATCCGTGTACTTGCAGCTGATGCGGCAGCGAGGCCGCAAACTCCCGGATCTTCAGAGGTCGGAAATGATCCCAGTGGATATGGGTGATGAAGAGGTGCTTGATCGTTTCCGGCGCGATGCCGAATTTGGTCAATTGATCTCCGTCGTAATAATCGATCAGGAAATCCGGGAAGATCACCGCTTGCGCGGGGCGGCGCAGATTCCTGCCCCCCAGCTCCCGAACCCGGGGGAGAGACTCGAAGTCGTCTTCCAGATCATCCACGCGGGGAAAGTCTCCTGCCGCGGTGCCCAATAATTGTAATTTCATTTTGCTAGATTTTCTTTCTGGTGCGCTCGTTGGCGCATCGATCTAGGGTCGCCTCAAGGAAGGGGTCAACTTGCATCAATGCCGAAGCGACCTTTTTGCGCTTTGGGTTATTGCATAGCTTCAACGTCCGACTGAATACTGCACCCAATGAAACCATACGACGTCGCCGCGTATATCTGGCCTTCATATCATTATGAGCCACGGATGGAGCATTTCTGGCCTGAGAAGGACGGAGAATGGTATACCGTGCGGCGAGCCACGCCGCACTTCCCCGGTCACGACATGCCGCGTATTCCGCTCTTGGGTTACCAGGATGAAGCCGATCCGGCCGTGATGCGAGAGCATGTCGAAATGGCGCGAGAGCACGGCATCAACGTCTTTATCATGGATTGGTATTGGTACGAGAATGCCACCTGTTTTGAACGGCAGCTCAATGAAGGTCTGATCCCGGCCCTGGAGGGGACCGACAGCAAATTCTACCTTATGTGGGCCAACCACGACGTGAATAATTTGTGGGACATGCATACCGACACGATTAATGGAAAGGAATCGTTGCAGATGAGCGGTCAAGTGGATCGTCAGGTGTTTGAGCCCATGATCGAGCGTCTGATCGAGAAGTATTTCACGCTCGAGAGCTACTACCGGATCTATGATAAGCCGGTGTTCTCCATTTTCGACTATCCCAATCTGGTGGGAGGTCTCGGCGGGGTACCGGAAACGAAGGCCGCCTTTGCTTGGATGCGGCAGCGCTGCGAGCAGAAGGGTCTGCCGGGGCTGGATATCCAAGCTATCGCCCGGTTAGGCGAAGGCGGGTCGGAGGCGGGTGAAGCCCTGGAGAGAGGCACGGAATACCAGACGGCCAAAGCGCTGGAATTCGACAGTGCCACCACCTACCAGTATGTCATGGATTCCACCCAAGAGGGCGACTATGTGACTTGGGCGGACAAAGCCATTTCGTCGTGGGCACAATTTGAGCAGGCCTACGGTGTTTACTACCCGCATGCCTCGATCGGTTGGGATAACACCCATCGCAATCCGTCGGAAAAGGCCATCGTCCATGGGTCGACCCCCGATGCCTTCGAAGCCTGTTTGTGGCGGGCCAAGCGCTTTATGGATGCGCACCCCGAACAGGCACCCTTGGTCACACTGAACAGCTGGAACGAGTGGACCGAAGGAAGCTATCTTCTGCCCGACATGCGGTGGGGGTATCGTTATCTACAGGCCGTGCGGAATGTATTCGGCGGGAGATAGTGGGTCGGCAAAAGTTTAGACCAAAAGCTCTTAACGTATGGACTAGGGCAAACTTGTAGGGCTGCACCTCGGTGCAGCCTAGGCGACGACCAAGGTCGCGCCCTACCTTTGTATTTATCGACTGACCTTCTTTATGGGCTGAGGTTGATCATGAGCTTCCCGTCAAAACTTCGAGTTTTTCCAGGAGCTCTGGTTTGACTTCAATGATCCCGCCTTTGCCATCACTTTTGATGACATTGTTGGTTTCATACAAAGTCATCCGGGAGAAAATACCGGTGTCACGAACCAATTCAAACTCGGCGGCAAAATCCCAATAATCGTATCTTTCCAACGTCAGGGGAACGTTGGCCTTTTGCGCCGTGGCGATGAAATTTTTGCACTGCGGGTCGGCGAAGATGAAATCGATCGAGGTAAAGTAGGCGCGGATATTGATTTCATCGGGCTGGATTTCCTTGATCCAACGCTCCCACTGCCAATCAACATTCATGGGGTAGGCGGTATGGCGGCAAAGGGGGATTGGATCCCGGAGCATCTCCACATTGAGGGTCAGATAAACTTTCTTGCCTCGTTGGCGGATGCGCTTCGCTGCTTCCTTGAATAGCTCGGTGTAAGCATCTCCCCGGATCTTGGAAATCTTGGAGAGTTCCATCTCCTCCTCGCTACATTGACCATAACGCTTGAAATATTCCTCTTTGATGCAGTCGTTGTAGCCATAGGCATAGGGCTCATCCACATGGACGGAATGACATTCGATGCGGTTACCGATCATTTCGTAGCCGTCATCCAGAGCCTTCTCGAGCCACTCCAGCCAGTAGGCCTGCACTTTCGGCTCACAGACACACAGCGCGCCATGCACATATTCATTCTTGCCCTTGCAAATGGCGAAGAATCCTTCTTCCCCGTTTCGATCCAGAGTCGCCGCCCGATATTCCCCGAACCCATCATCAAAATTAAAACCAGCCTTGAGATGGGGATCGCCGGTGGGATGGGCCCAAACATCTGAACCCGGCGTGGCGCATATTTTCCCGCCCTGCTCATCAAATATAGCAATGGCATTTACGGCGGTGTTGGTAAACAGCTCCCCGCTTTCAGCTGTTCCGTCACAGTTAACTCCCACGGCTAGGTATCTTTCGGCAATGGACAACCCCCCCAACGTGATGACCTCGATGGGATCGCCGGCATGGGCGATGGTTTCAGTGGGATAATCAACCTCGAAACCTGAGGTGATGGTGTCTGCTTTTGCCGTTTCCGTCGAAGTCGCAAAGCTGAAATCTCCGTCATATTTTTCGTAGTTCGCATTGTCAGGCGACACATAGATCGTGACATTTTCCTTTTTGATGCGGCTGCTGATTTGGTTTTGCTTGTAAAGCTTGATGGCGGAAATCGTCTTGTTGACCGCATCCTTATCGATGTCCCAGGTTCTGCGTTTTATCCGCAGGTCGGGATTCTCCAAGAGGAACTTGGAGGCAATCATGATTTTCCCACCAGTATGGGGGATGCCCGGGTTTTCCCTGGCTTCCTTGAAGTATGGTGAATAGGTCAGCCACACCCCTTGCTCATGAGGCCGCATGACGGCGACGGGTTCCAGGCCATTGGCCTTCGCGGCTTCAACAAACACCCGGCTGAACTCGGGTATATTATTGGCCGTTTCTACGGTGTTTCGATGCGAGGGGGCATGGTGATCCCAGAAATATCCATAATCACGGTTACCGTAATACTGCATATATACCCGGGTGACGCCGGCCTTTTTCAGGCGGGCCATCATTTTGTGCATGGTCTCTTCATGGAAGACATGCAGCGCGTCATCCGGGAAGTCACTGATTGCTGATAATTGCATAATAGCAGTCCTTGGTGGGGCGTAAACGCACGCGGCGATTACTTACTCTATGGTGATTCGGTAGAGATTGGCGTCGGTCGTCCAGTTGTGCTCCGTCCCGATGGAATCGGCAAAGGCACGTGACATGTGGAGAAGGATTTCGTGGGTAACCCGGTCCTCCCGGGCAAAGAAATTGGACAGAGTGAGCAATTCATGATCACCGTTTTGACGTTCATCGATGATGCCCACGGTTTCTGCTTTGAGCAACCCGGAGACCGGGTCCACTTCACCCATCACAAAGGGATGACGGGGAGCATTTCCCCGCGAGTTTTTCGGATTGATGTTTCCCAACCAGAATAGCTTGCCCGATGAATGGTGCAGAAGCTGCGAACAAGAACTCGGAGAAAAGAAAGCATCCCCGTTGGCGTAGGTCCAAGGTTGTGCGGCCGGCCAGGTGCGGCCTCCGTCGGTCGAGATGGAAAACCACCGTCTGGCCGGGAGGTCATGTTGACCATCATTGGATCCACGCATGACCATGAGCAAGCGGTTGCCGGACAGCAGTCCGAGGGTGGGTTCAATCGCCCCCCGGGTGGAAACTTTCTCATCGCCGGCAATCCGTGCGGAGAGTTCCCAATCCAGTTTTCCGGCAGCATTCCACTTGCCGATGAGCACGGCGGCATCGGTGAAGGTAAAGCTCTGGGCGGGTTTGTGATAAAAACCATCTTCGCCCACCGGAGAGATTTGCACGGGAACAAGAATTTCGCCCGAGGGCATGCAGAACGGCACACAGGTAAGGTCCCCCAGCATACAGCAATTTTTCCCTTCCCAAACACCGGGGAGAGGGTGACTGGCGTCATGCTCCGTTCCAGCTTGAATGATGGGTTCGTCGATCATCCAACTCCGTCCGCCATCCGATGAGACTCGATAGAAAGTCATCCATCTCCTCATGCCATCGAGCGGATCGTCGTTGGGCCAGTAAGCCGAATTGTAGATCTGTACAAACCGATCCTTTTGCGGATCGCAGACGCCACTGCGGAAGGCCATTTGCCGGGTGCCCGTGCCCTCCGGAATGGTGGTTTTGATCGTGTCGCTTTTGCCCCAGGTCATTCCGTTATCCTCCGAAAGGGAGAACTTCACACTGTCGACGGAATCCGAGCGGTAGATTTCCTGATCGGCTCGCAGCAACTCGTTACCTTGGGCACGAGTGTAGTAACTGGAGGACAGCACCATGGTCCCCTCCCGGGGTGATGGAGCGAAAACATCTCGCGAAACTTTTCGGGTGTGGCCCGGTGCGTTCATGTTGCGGACCAACACGGAACAGATGAGGAGCCGTTACAATGAGAATCGGCGCTCATCTGTATCTGAGATTAGCTAAGTCATGCACACATTGGTGGTGCGAATCGGATTGCCGTTTTGCAGTCGACAAGATTCCGAGGTCACGAAGGGAGGGAATTCTAAGTAACTGAGTTTTGGTTTTGATTGCTCGCCGGGGGATTTTAACCGGTTGTTTCAACCGAGACTCCGCCGCCAGAGCGCAAGGCCCAGCACGCCCAGTCCAGCGAGCAATGCCACCGACGCGGGTTCCGGCACGGCCGTGGGGCTGGCGAGGAAATTGTCGCCGGTCATATCACCGGCGCCCAGCGCGACCGAGGGTCCAGCGTTGGCGAAATTTTCTGCCAACACACTCAATTGGAATGTCTCTCCAGAATTCATGTTCCAGTCATTCGCGCCACTACCGATGGCAATGCTGTATAAATATGTGAGGCCGCTGCCGCCATCGAAGGCTGCGGCCAACGTTTCGGTGGAGGCGATGTAACTGAGATACAATGTGGCCGTGGTTGAACTCGTGATATTCATACTGACCGGCATCGGTGTGCTATTGTCGGTCACAATTTCAGCTGATGCTTTCGGGTTGGTATAACCCATGTAAGCATTCTCCAAACCGATGGAGAAATAATCAGTCGAGTCGGCACTGTTTGAGACCTCAATAGTCCATGCGACGAATTGGCCGGCGACCATATTGCTTGCCAGAGGAACGGTGAAATCCATCTGCACGGTCCAGTCAGCCGTCGAGCTACCGGTGTTCAGAATCCATGGTCGCATGGCATCGGTTGAAGCCACATTTGTGGCCCCGCTGTCGGTAAAATTTAATACCCCACCGCTGAAGACGAACGCGCCGCCGTTCTGACTGGTTTCAGTTCCCCAGTTTGCGGGATTATAACTGGAAAAGTCATCACTCCCGTTGAAATTGGTGGGAGGAGCGGGCAAACGTGGAACGAAAACCAATGCGATGATTAACACTAGGCCGAGGCGGATTTTCATGAGGCGCGCATTATGCCAACTCATTTGCATTTTGACTGCGCATCCCTTGTCCTCCCAGCACAATACAGCAGTTTTTATTATACCTATTCGGAAACTTCATATTGCTGACCGAGGGGGTTGAAGCCGCATTAATCGGGCGTATTTGATGAGGTGCAGATTTCGCCGTTGAGCCTTTGCCCATTGTGCGCCGATGGAGGACCGGACATCTTTTCGGCGCAACCTGAGCTTTGTTCATCCTGGCCGTTCCCTCCCAGGTTCAACCCCCCCCCTCTATGATTCCACGAGAACGCATCCTCGCTCACCTTGCGGGTCACCCGGTCGACCGGTTGCCGCTCATGCCCATCACCATGATGTTTGCGGCCCGTCAGATCGGAGCGCGTTACCTCGATTATTGCACGGACTATCGTGTGCTGGCGGAGGGTCAGATTCGCACCGCGGAAAAATTTGGGTTTGATTACGTCAACACCATGTCTGATCCGGCCCGCGAAGCGGCGGATTGTGGTGCGCCGGTTTGTTACTTTGAACAGCAGCCTGTGGCGCTGGATGAGACCACGGCATTGCTGGCGGATAAAATTCAGCTCAAAGGGCTGCGGCAACCTGATCCGCTCGGGGGCGGACGGATGCACAATGGCGTCCACGCGGTGGCCCACCTGCGGGAAGCGGTGGGTGACAGATTACTGGTTGAGGGTTGGGTGGAAGGGCCGATGTCGGAAGGGGCGGACCTGCGCGGCATCAACACCGTGATGCTGGATTTCTACGATGACCCGATTTTTGTGCGTGATCTTTTTGCCTTCGTGGTGGAGCTGGAGTTGCGTTTCGCGCGGGAGCAGGTGGCAGCAGGAGCGGACATGATCGGCGTCGGCGATGCCGCGGCTTCGCTGGTCGGACCAGAGATTTACCAGGAATTTATCTGGCCGTTTGAAAAACAATTGATCGATGGAATTCATGCCATGGGTGTGCCGACCCGCCTGCATATTTGCGGTAACACCCGGGCCCACCTTGCCGGTATGGGCCAACTGGGGTGTGCGGTGGTCGATATTGATTTTCCGGTGCCGCTGACGGCAGCCCGTGAGCAAATGGGGACGGAGCAGATTTTGGTGGGTAACCTCAATCCGGTAGTAGGGTTGCGTAATAGTGCGCCGGACACGATTACGGCTGCCCTGGTCGAATGCCACCAAGCGGCGGGGCCCCGGTTCATTGTCGGTGCCGGTTGCGAGGTGCCACCCGATACGCCGGAAGAAAATTTGCGTGCACTTTGCGACTATGCCAGATCACACCAACCCATAAACCCGTTATCGTCATGACTCCGCATGATTACGTTGAACGCGCCCTGCGTGGCGGCCACTCCGATCGGGTGCCGTTCACCATTTACGAGTGCATGATTCCCCAATGCGACACTGAGCGTGATCTGCGCAATCGGGGAATGTGTATAGTCAATCGCCTGCCGGTCTTCCGCACGCACCGGCCCAATGTGCACACCACCCAGCACACGTGGTGGGTGGATCAGAGCAAGTTCACCCGCACTGAATATGAGACACCAGCCGGCAAAATTTCCACCTTGGTCGAGGATGGAGGGTTCACGACTTGGCGCCATCAATTACTCCTTAAACGACCGGAGGACTATGCTGCGATCCGGTTTCTCTTGAGCGACGAAGTTTACGAACCGGACTATACGGAATACGCGCGCTTACAGAAGGCCGGGGCGAGAGATTTTAGTTGTCGCGGTATCATCGGGCTGGAGCCGCTGCAGGAACTCATCTCCGGCAGTGTGATGTCGATGGAACGATTCTGTGAGGAATGGATGGAGCGGCGCGATGAAGTGCTCTCACTCTATGAAATCTTGGTGGAGAACCGCCGCCGGGTTTATCCCATCGTGGCGGAATCACCCGCCGACCACGCCAATTATGGAGGCAACGTTACGCCTGAGATTATCGGTCCCCGCGTGTTTGAGGAATACTACCTGCCGCATTACGAAGAGGCGGCCGAGGTGATGCACCGTCACGGCAAACTCATCGGCTGCCACTTTGATGCGAACAATCGCATCATTGCCGACGCGATTGCGCGCACGCCGCTTGATTACATCGAGGCATTCACACCTGCCCCGGATACCGACATGACCCTCGCCGAAGCCCGTGCCGCGTGGCCGGACAAGGTGCTGTGGATCAATTTTCCGTCGTCGATCCATCTACAACCCGATGCAGCTGTTGCGCAGGCAGCTTACGATTTGATTGAGGAAGCCGGGAAGGTTGACGGTCTCCTGGTGGGCATCACGGAAAACATGCCACCAGCAAGGTGGGAGGACAGCTGCAGCGCGATTATGGATGGGCTTGACCGGCATGCACGGGAGAACGTTTCACTCTACAACTGATGACGACACATCATAATAAAATTTTCCTCGAGACTTTACACGGTCGACCCGTATCTCGCGTACCGGTGGCGCCATTGGCGGTTCATTTCTGCGCCCGGGTCACGGGTGTTTCGTTGCACCGTTATACGAGCGATCCGGTGGCACTCGCCGATGCCGTGCTTCGTTACCATGCGCGATTCCGACCCGACGCCGTCGTGATTTCAGCCGACACCTGGATCAGTGCAGAAGCTATGGGCGCACATGTCGGTCCGCTCAGTGAGGATCAGCCCTGGGGATTATTGGGTGAACCTCGCGTCAGGAATATTGCCGATGTGCGCGCATTGCCTGAACCCGCGTCGACGAAACAAGGACGATGTCCGTTGATGTTGGAAGTGACGCGGCGTGTCGTGGATCAGATCGGTGGGGAAACCACGGTGGTGGCGTGTTTCGACCAATACCCTTTTTCACTCGCCGCCGCTTTGATGGGAATCAACGAGCTGATGCTGGCACTTGATGATGACCGTGAATTGGTGCTGGCATTGATGGAGCGGTGCCAGGCACAGGCTATTGCCTATGGTCAAGCCCTTGCAGCGGCAGGGGCAGATGTTTTGACCGGCGGTGATTCCCCGGCCGGATTGATTGGCCCGCAACGCTACCGCGAATTGGCCCTCCCGTTTGAACAATGGGTGGTGGCGGAACTTAAAGCCACGACCAGCAAACCGGTTTCGCTGCATATTTGTGGAGATGCCCAGCACATCCTTGGGGACATGGTTCGTAGTGGTGCGGACTTGCTGGAGATTGATTACCGCACGGATCTCGCCTTGGCGTGCCGCACGGTCGGACCCGGCATAGCCTTATGGGGAAACATTGATCCGGTAGGCGTGCTCTCACAGGGCGACCCCGACACGGTGAGGCTTGCGGCTCGGCAAGCATTGGCGGCGGCAGCGGGACATCCTCGATTTATTCTCAGTTCAGGTTGCACGTTGGCGGTGGAGACCCCTTTTGCCAATGTGGATGCGCTTATCGCGGCGAGCGGTTGAGCGCAACGTCACTCGCAGGTGACGAAAGGCCTAGCGCCAGACCAACAGACCAGCGACACCTGCAACCGCGAGCACGGCGCCGATATAGTAGGTGGCCCGAGGCCGCGAGCCTTCAAGCCACGCGGCGAAAGGAATTGTGAGCAGGGGTGCGGCGGCTACAATAGGTTGGACGATGCCGGCCGGAGTCGAGCGAAGGGCCCATTGGAAACATGCGACACCCAAAATGGGACCGGTAAGGGCATTGGCGGTAACCCATGGCCAAGCTCGCCCCTTGGCCGGTGTAACTGATGCCCGGCGCCGATGCACGAAGAGCAGGACGATGGCCGCCACCAACAAGCCGCCGAGCGCCCGTTGATAGGCAGCGGTACCGGGATCCACCAATTCTCCCCAAGAGGCCGCCGTGGCGAAGGCCTTGCGACTGATGACGGCACCAACACCTTGGCCCATGGCAGAGAGTAAGGCCCATGCCAGACCGGCGGTCCATTGGGCGGGAGACACTCGGGGCATGCTACGAGGTAGCAGACCGATGATGATCCCAGTGAGGGTGAGAGCGGCACACACGATTTGTGGGACCGACAGCTGAGTGCCCAACCATTGCCATTCCAACCCCGCGGCCACGATGGCCGATCCACATTGGACTATCAGGGTCGATAGATTGGAACCGAGTCGGGGCAACGATTGAAACATGGACACTCCGCCAATGCCAAAGCCTACGATTCCGCCCAGAAAAAACCATCCGAAGGCGATTCCATCGGTGCCACGACCAGCCCAATGTGCCCAAACGCCCAGAATGATGGTGGCCAAAAGCAGCCGCCAGAAGTTTGCCCGTAAGCTGCCCAACAGCATGGCAGCCCGTCGGGCAAAGACGGGAGTAACCGCAAAGAAAATCAGGGTGCCAAGTGCGCCAATCATAGAGGTGTGATCACAGCTTCAGTTCGAATCCGAGGGTGAAGCCGCGACCCACGCCTGGCAAAAAGATAGTGGTGGCAGCGGGATTACGGGCCAGATCAAGCACGCCGGCCGTGCTGGCAATGTGTTGCTGATCGAATACATTGCGCACGGTGGCATAGACCAGCCATCGGGATGCGGAACGCCAACCCAAGCGGATATGCCCTAGGGTGGAACCATCGTAGAACAGACGATTGGCGTGATCCACCGGCACGCGTCCCGCCACCCAGGTGGTTTCGAGGGCCGCGAAAAAACCGTTAGGATGTTTATAGAGCAATTCTGCGTTTCCCGTGTGCGGAGGGGCGCCGGCGAGCCGGTTGTTTCCGTAAACAGGATCTTGATCAAAATGGAAATGACTGAGCATCGATGTGACGGAGATCGACACTTTGTGGTCATCATCCAGCACTCTCCAACGAAGGGAAGTTTCGATGCCCTCGTGGATAGTCTCATTGGCATTGACGGCTCCGCGCGGCTGACCTGAAGCGTCGGCCAGCCGTAGGATTTCCTGCTGCCACTTGGCGTGATAGGTCGTGAGATTCCAGTCCAGCGAACCATGAGTTCCCCGGGCCCCGATTTCGTAGGTGATGGCTGATTGTGGGGTGAGCGATCGCGGGCCGAGGGTGAGATTTGGGTAGGCACCTTCCCTTGCGACGAGATCATCAAAGGTTGGGGGTTCGATGCTGCGGGAGATGGCCGCGTGCAATGACAGGTTCCCATGCGGTGCCCAGAGTAACGCAGCACGCGGTGAAAAGTCGTCGAATGTGAGCTTGGATCGCAGGTTGGTCGTAGGGGCTTGTCCAGTGACTTTGCGTTCTCCATGCAGAGCGGTGAAACCGACGCCGAAAGCAAGGGTGGGTTTCAACCAAACCACATCCTCGATACTGACGGCAGCAGTATAGGCCCGGGCCTCATAGGTTCCAAAGCGAGCTCCACGTTGTGAGAACACGTTGAGGTAGCGATCAACATCGTCCTGGCCCGTGGAAAAAGTGAAGCGGGTCAGAAATTGATGCTCCACTTGGCCGATATTCAAACGGCGCGAGAATGTGGCGTGCCCACTGAGGCTTCGGGCATCGAGATCGGTTTCACCATTTGGTTGGAGCTGGTAGAAGTCATCGTTCATTTGCAGCCAGGCCAGGCCGAAGGCGTTGCTTCCATCCGGAACCCGGGACTTCAATTGGACCGCAATGTATCCGATGGTAGAGTCGCGGCGGGGCTGGTCTCGCTTGACTGGCGCGAAGATGGATTGCGGTTGGGTCTGGGCATTCCCAAGCGTAAGCGGCCCGGGCACATCATACTCGGCGGTGGCGGCATACACCGACACTTCGAGCTGGGTGGAATTGGTGAGCGGGCGATGTGCGGCGAGTCTGATAGCCGTACGTTCTTGGCCGCTGTGGTCGCGCCAACCATCGGCTTGTTGAAACGAGGCGGCGGCCTGAAAGGAGGTGGAGCCGGGAATGGTGGCCGTGAGTTGTGAGCGAAAAGCGCCAAGGTCATCGCCCTCGCTTCGCAGGACCGTGGTTCTGTTGGGGTTGGGAGCGTAGGAAACGGCATTGAGGACCCCGCCCAGCACGGCGGGCGTAAGCGCCATGTGCAGGGTGCCGCGGTAGATTTCAATTCGGGGGAACAGCAGCGGATCAAACAGGCCGCTGTGAAATGATCCATCCGCTCGGGCGAGGGGCAGCCCGTCGATCAAGAGGGCAACGCCTCTGCTGGAAGGAGCACTGTTCAAACCGGAGCCACGGATGGAGAGGCGGGGGGGTTCGAAACCACCGAAACTCTCCTGCAACATGACGCCCGGAGTTTTGCGCAGGGCTTCAGCCAGAGTGGTGATGCCACGGCCGGACCAATCGATCGCAGTGACGACAGACGAGGGTCCCAGCGAAGAGGCAAAATAGTCGCTGCTCGCAGAGCGTTGATGGCGATCGAGAGTTTCTTCAATGGTCCACGGTGGGAGCACATGTATTTCGGCATCTTGATCAGTCGACGCATAGAGAGTCGCTGTCAGGCTGACCAATATCAGCGCGCGAAGCGTGCACGACCATGACAGGCCACCTGTAGATGAAGGAGGTCGGATGCAGGTCATGGACGATGAGTCAACTCACCGCTTGTAGAGCGGTCTGGCGGTGTAGTGGGTGTGCAGCAACTCGTGTGCTTTTGGTCCCAGTGGCTTGCCAAGGAAATCATCATAGAGCCGGATCAACTCCGGATTTTCATGTGAGCAGCGGACGGCGCTGTCGCGATCATCGGCGTAGAGGCCGGCGATACGAAGTTGCCGCCGTTCATTGTCGACCCCGTAGGGTTGCCCGCCACCGCCGATGCATCCTCCGGGACAAGCCATGACTTCAATGAAATGGTAGGGTAACTCTTCACCCTTATCTCGGGCCTCGCGCACGCTTTCGAGGACGGTTGCAACGTTGGCGAGACCATGGGCCACGGCGACGCGGACCTCGGCTCCACCAACGTTGACTTTGCCTACTTTCACACCGTCGAGGCCGCGAACTACTTCGACCTCAACCTTCTCTAGCTTTTCGCCAGTGGCGTAAAAATATGCGGTACGCAGCGCGGCCTCCATGACCCCGCCCGTAGCTCCGAAAATCGTGCCGGCGCCGGAGTAATCCCCCAGAATGGAATCGGGCTCGGCATCGGGCAGATTGAGGAAATCGACCCCGGACTGCTTGAGCATGCGAGCGAGCTCCCTGGTAGTGAGCACGACGTCCACGTCCTTGTGTCCGGAGGCATACATTTCATCCGCGCGTGAGATTTCAAACTTCTTGGCCGTGCAGGGCATGATGGAGACCATGAAGAGCTTGGCGGGGTCGATCTTGAGTTTCTCGGCGTAGTAAGTCTTGGCCAGGACACCCAGCATCTGTTGCGGAGACTTGGCCGTGGAGAAATTATCGAGGAAGTCGTAGTGCTCCTTTTCCATGAAGTCTGTCCATGATGGACAGCAGGAAGTGATGAGTGGAAGCGCACCGCGTTTGTGGACGAAACGTTCGATGAATTCGCTGGCTTCTTCGACAATGGTGACATCAGCCGAGAAATTGGTGTCGAAGACCGCCTTGAAACCAAGGCGGCGGAGTGCCGCGTAGACTTTCTTGGTGAGGTTGGTGCCCGGAGGCAGGCCAAAGGCTTCACCCACGGTGACACGCACGGATGGGGCGATCTGAACGATGCAGATTTTTTCTTTGTCATTCAGTGCCTCCCAGACGATCGGAGTCTCATCGTTTTCGACAATGGCACCGGTGGGGCAGTGGGCGGAACATTGTCCACACTTTACGCATGGGGAATCGGCCAGGGAAATATCACCGGCCGGCGCCATGCGTGTGTTGATGCCGCGATCGAGGAGGGAGAGGGCCCAAACATTCTGCACATCCTGACAGACCTGAACACAGCGACCGCATTTGATGCACTTTTCAAAATCGATGATAATCGAACCTGTTGAACAGTCAGGGGGGGCGTCCTTCACGTAGCGTTTGATCGACTCCATCGGTATATTGAAGTCGGCGGCGAGGGTTTGGAGTTCGCATTCACCATTGCGACCACAGGTGAGGCAAGCCTGCGGGTGGTTGGAGAGGATGAGCTCAAGCGTGGAACGCCGGACGTCGACAATTTCCTTATCATGGGTGGATATGTCCATGCCCTCTTCGAGGGACGTGCAGCAGGCGCGGATGAGCTTGTTGCCTCCCTTGTTGCGGACGATGCAAATACCGCAGCCGGCGGTGGCCAACAAGTCCTTGTGCTTGCACAGCGTAGGGATTTTCACCTGCGCTTCGCGGGCGGCATCAAGGATGCTGGTGCCCTCGGGAACTTGGACTTCGATTTGGTTGATGCGCGCAGTGATCATGACGATACGGTGGCTGTAGCTGTGGCCGGCTCGGGGTTTGCGGCAGCACGTTTGGCTTTTCTGGCGTAGCTGGGACCGCCTTCGATGTAGGCTTGGTATTCCTCTCCGAAGTAACGGATCGTAGATAAGACGGGATTGGGTGCGGTCTGACCGAGACCGCAAAGTGATGCTTTTTGCATCGCCTGACAGATGCGTTTAACCAGCGGAAGGTCATCCGCATTGCCGCGGCCGCGGGAGATGCGGTCAAGGATTTGCATGAGTTGGTAGCCGCCGATCCGACACGGGGCGCATTTGCCGCAGGACTCATCCACGCAAAAGCGCAGATAGAATCTGGCCACATCAAGCATGGAGTCGCCCTGATCCATCACGAGCATGCCGCCCGAGCCCATGATTGATCCGAGCTCCTGCAGTGATTCGTAACTGATGGGTGTATTGAGCAAGTTCTCGGGAATGACACCACCGGATGGGCCTCCGGTTTGGACCGCTTTCACTGCCTTGCCATCCAAAACCCCACCGCAGATTTCGTAGACAATTTCCCGCAACGTGGTGCCCATCGGTACTTCCACGAGTTGGGCATTGCGCACCTTGCCCGTGACAGCGAATACCTTCGTGCCCTTGGATGTTGCGGTGCCGTGGCTGGCATACCATTTGCCTCCCTTGAGTAGGATGGCGGGAACTATAGCGAGAGTCTCGACGTTGTTGATGGCGGTGGGCAGGCCCCAAAGACCGCGCACTGAAGGATAAGGTGGGCGCGGGTTCGGCGTGCCGCGCTTACCCTCGATGGAAGCAATGAGAGCGGTTTCTTCACCACAGACGAATGCGCCCGCACCGAGGCGGATCTTGGCGTCGAAGTCGAATCCGCTGCCCAGAATGTTTTTTCCGAGCAGACCCATTTCACGGGTCTGATCAATGGCGCGCTGGACCCGCTCAATCGCCCGGGGATATTCCGCTCGAATATAAAAGTAACCCTTCGATGCTCCCATGGTGTAGGCCGCGATCATCATACCTTCGAGGACAGCGTGCGGATCACTTTCCAATACACTGCGATCCATGAAGGCGCCGGGGTCACCTTCATCAGCATTGCAAATGACATAGCGTTGTTCTGCGGGCTGCTCGCGAGTGAGCTGCCACTTCATCCAGGTGGGGAAGCCGGCTCCACCTCTTCCCCGCAAGGAACTGGTCTTCATCTCCTCCAGCACCTGTTCCGGCGTAAGCTCAAACAAGGTCTTGGCGAAGGCCTGATACCCGTCGGCCCGTTGGAGGTAATCGTCGACACTTTCCGGGTCCACCTGACCCGAGTGTCGCAATACGATGCGCGCCTGCTTATCCGGTGCTTTCCAAAGCAGATCATCAACTACGCGGTCTGCCTCCACGGATTCGGCAACAATCCGAGCGACATCAGGTGCAAGGACATTGGTGTAGGTCACGGCGGATGGGAGGAGTTGCACGACGGCGCCCTCGTCGTAGATGCCCATGTCGAGGGCTCGGACCACTTGCACCCGCTCATCGAGCCCACGGCGTTTGAGTTCCTCTTGAAAGGAAAACTGGAAGAACTCCGTTTTGTTGCCGATGTCGGCGCTGGTATCGCGCACGAGAATATGGGTTACCGGAGTGTCGATGGTGAGGCTGCGAGCCCTGGTGGCCATGGCATGATCCTCGAGTATACGACCCCCATCGAATTGCTCGGCCAACAGCTCCGGCACGAGTTCAGGAGCCATTTGGCCGTAGAGAATCTTGGGCAGTTTGGCCGATTTCACTTCAATGACCGGATCAGCGAAAGAATATCCCACGGAACCGGCACATAGCAGAGCAAACGAACGACGTTGCTCAACCCGGGCGTGCTCCAAGGAGGTCAGGACGGTCTCGGCACCGGCGGCGATGCCCCCCGTGTCGAGTTGGACGCGGATCCATTCCTCGGGATCAGCGGCCTGATTGGTCGCGAGGGCTTTCAGATCTTGGCGAGTCAGCGTTTTCATGCGGCGTGTTCCTTTCCGGCCTTGATGGTGGCGAGTTGCCCGGCGATATCGGAGCTCTTCACATGGCCACATGTCTTGCCATCGATGACCATGGCGGGGGCTAACCCGCAGCAACCGATGCAGCGAACGGTATCAAAATGGACCTGACGGTCAGGAGTGGTTTGCCCCTCGGACACCCCAAGTTGAGTGCGGAGTTCGTCGATCAGGGTGTTTGCCCCTTTGAGGTAGCATGCGGTGCCATTGCAGACCGTAACACTGTGTTCTCCGGGAGGCTGCAGCTTGAAGTAGTGATAAAAGGTGATGACTTCGTATATTCTCGCCAGCTTCACTCCGAGTTCACGGGAGAGCTCCATCGCCACTTCACGCGGCACATACCCGTGCTGATTCTGAATCGCGTGTAGAATCATGATGAGGTTGCCCTCTTCATTGCGCCAATGGTCCACATGGTGCTGAATGTCCCGACGGATGGTAGAGTCGAGTTTGCCTTGAATACGACGAAGGCGCTCCAATTTCACCTCTAGGAGCCGAGCAATCTCGTCGGAAATCTCGCGAGGGATGAAGCCGTGCTTTTGCTCCACTTGCTCGAGGATTTCAATTAATGCAGCTTCGTCTGCATTCTTGAGATTGATTGATTCGGGCCCGACCCCTGAAGAATTGTTTTTCATAAGCGCTCCGTTGAAGAAATGGACAGCACAATAGGGTCGAAGTCTATAAGTAACACTCATTCTGGGATTTTTAAAGAGAAGGTAATCAGAATTATAATACATGCTTCAGTTGGAACTTATGATAACTTAAAGTCTGAATATTCAGATACTTGGCGTATATCCCATTTTATAAGGCGTCGCTGTATGGCCTGAAGTTTTATGTATATTTTGGGAATAATTCTTGTATATACTGGCTCGCAAGATTGCACGAGTTTCACACCCTGCCAGTCGTCGCATGCACACTCCGCGCCCTGAATCTCCAGCCAGTGTCAACTGCCAGTTGCTCTACTTCACGACCTGCAGTGTGACTGACAATGCCAAGGTGCTCGCAGCCATCACCAACGCGTATTCGGATCATCCCGAAGGGGCGAGTTTGGCGCGCATTGATCGATCAACCGGAGCGATGGAGCCATTGGTGAGCTTTTCCGGTCCTGCCATGCAGGCGTATCCCTATTTTGCGCGGCCACGTTCAGTAGATCCCGCAGAGGATTATTTATTCAATGGCACCGTGGCGAAGCACGGCCTCAATAAGTCGAGCCCCTGTTTGGATCCTGCGACAGCAAATTTGTATTTTGTCTGGGGACGTGATGACGGTTGGGGCATGTTCGATTGCGTCAACCTGATCGATGGACGGCGGCGCACCATCCTGGAGATACCGCCGGATCGTTGCGTGGGTTATACGCACCTTGATGCAACGGATGGGTATGTGCTGCTTACCTTGATGGACAGTCGTGTTTTGGGTTTTGGTGAGAAACGCCAAAATAATCAGGAGATGTCGGAGAACTACGCGAAATTCGGACTCACCACCCAGATTGCTGAAGTCGAGGTGGCGACCGGTAAACTCACCACGCTCTGGGAAGAGGCGGCGTGGGTCACCCATGTGCAATATCATCCGACCCGGCGTGACATCGTGCTCTTCAATCATGAATGGACCTGGCCGCTCGGTTTGGAACGCATCTGGATCAAAGCTGAAGGAAAACCGAGCGAGCAAGTGCGGCGCGAAGATCGCTCCATCCAGTTTCGGGTGTCACCCGATCTTGGACTCGATGATGTGGCCCATGAGGTTTGGCAGGAAAATGGCGAGGCAGTCATCTATCACGGCGTGCGCTGGGATGCGCCGGGACACCCCGAGCAATTTGTTGGTCGAGCGCCACGGGACAACCGCATGCCGTTACAGGAAATATCCATCCCTGATGATCGCCCATCGTTCTACGGTCATTTCTACCCGAGTCGGGCGGGAGACTTTGTGATCACGGATGCGATCGCCAATGAAATCGGGCTCGCGCAGCGCAAGGGCAACCTGATCTCCCGGCTCAGTATGGATTGGAAGAACGGCGCGATGGCGGTGGTCCCGCTTTGCGAGAGTAACACTTCCTGGCATACGCAGGACAATCACCCCCATCCGGTGCTCACGTCTGATCAGAGTGAGGTATTGTTCACTTCGGACTGTTCCGGGGTCCGGCAGATTTATTCGGTGCCATCAATTATTTGAACAAAGGCTCGAATGGGTTCCTGCATGGTATAGACTGCAGCTCTCTTATGAATAAGACCCGCATTGCATTCATTGGTTTTCAACATCCCCACATCTGGGATCTGGTGGCCCGCGCCAGTGCCCATCCTGATATCGAGGTCGTCGCTTGTTGCGAAGAGGATGCCGCCACGCGCGACAAACTGGCCGGTGATGAGCGGGTAACGATCACGCACTCGGATTATCCGGCCATGCTCGCCGAAGTTGCGAGTGATGCCGTGGTGGTGGGTGAGTGGTTTGGTAAGCGCGGTCGTGTGGTGATCGATAGTCTCAAGTCGGGCCGACATGTGCTCGCGGACAAACCGATGTGTATAGCATTGGCTGAGCACGATGAGATCGTTCGTTTGGCGACGGAGAAAAATCTTACGGTCGGCATGATGCTCGATATGCGCGACTCCGGAGTCTTCATCAAAGTGCGTGAAATGGTGCGCGCTGGTGAGATCGGTGAAGTGCAGTCGGCTTCTTTGGGCGGGCAGCATCCCTTGCTGCCGGGAGTGCGGGCCAATTGGTATCACGAGGAAGGCAAGCATGGGGGTTCGATCAATGATATCGCGCTGCATGGGCTAGATCTTTTGCCGTGGGTTACCGGACTTGAATTCACGCGGGTGACTGCGGCCCGGGAATGGGCCGTGGGCGTGCCGGCGGATTCACATTTCAAGAATGCGGCTCAGTGCATGCTCGAGTTGTCCAATGGTGCCGGCTTGATGCTCGACGTTTCTTACGTGGCTCCAAGCAGCCAGGGTTACACCTTGCCGATGTATTGGCGGCTTACGCTGTGGGGCCGCAAGGGCGTGCTCGAAGCCAGCCTGACGGCGAAGGAAATCACCTTGCACATGGAAGGGGAGAAGACCGGACGCAGCGTGCCGATTGGTGCGCCCAATCCGGGCGGATACCTCGAGGCGTTTCTCTGCAACATGCGGGGTGAGACTGGCGGCGGGCTGACCCAAGCAGAAATTTTCTGCGCCAGTTATGTGACGCTCAAGGCCCAGGAAGCCGCTGATCGTGGTCTGCTCAACTTGGACCTGTAGTTCATTCATCAAATCTCAGATCGAAGAGACGTGCCATGAATCCAGCGGAATTATGCAGAATTCGTCCTTATCGGTCGCAGATGCAAAACAGCCTCTGGCATTGGGATGCGCACCCTGAGTTACCGGAACTTGAGCCTCACGGGCATGTTGAGTTGGGCCGATTTGATGGTCCCGGGGTGGTGCGCACCATCCACCTTACGCTGAATATCACGGGGGATGATCGGGCGGCCTTGCTGCGCGGAGTTTTTCTCAATGTTCGCTACGATGGGCACGACTTCGCCTCCGTGCATGCCCCGGTCGGGGATTTTTTCTGTGATTCATTCGCCGGGGAATCCATCCCGTATGCCAGCATGGTGATGGCGAAGCGACCAACGAACTCTCTGTTCTGCTACTTGCCCATGCCTTACCGAAAAGGGATCGATATCTCGCTGGTGAACACCACGAGTGAAACCGTATCCGGCTATGGTTATGTGACCGCCGAGGCCGTCCCCGCCTGGGAAGAGGACACCGGTTATTTCCACGCGCGGTGGCTCGACCGTCTGGTGACTCTGCCGGATGAGGTAGTGCCGTTGCTGGACACCAAAGGTCGTGGGCAATTCCTTGGCTGCCACCTCACGGCCGTGAGTCGGTGCCCTCATTTTGCGGAGAACCAGGGCATCTGCGAAGGCAACGATGAGTTCCGGGTTGATGGGGCCGACACTCCGACCTGCAACTATCTCGGGACGGAGGATTTCTTTGGCTTCAGCTGGAATTGGCGCAAGCTATGGACGGATAATTACTCCGGCACGACTTTCCTCAGTGATGAGGGGGGGCAAACCCAGCTGGCTTGTTACCGCTTTTTGCTCAACGACCCGGTCAGATTTACCACCGCTTTGAATGTGCGCATCAACTATCAACACGAGATAAACAATCCCCACCTGCAAAAGGCCAAGGCCGAGGGTAACGGACAAGTGCAGTTCGGAATCGTTACCTATTGGTATCAGGATTCACCCGTCGATACTTTGACCGTCTTATGAAGTTATTACCCCTATTGTTTTTAGCCGCCGTTGTGGGAAGTGCGCAACCGACACGTGCCGCTGAGGTGCACGTCGTTGATACCACATCTTTTTTGAGTGGAGAATCCACCCGCGAAATAGAGGGCCGTTTAAGCCGCTTCGAACAGGAGAGCGGTATTCGCGTGCTTATGCGGTTTCACCAACAAGAACCCTCGGGAAAAGAAGATAGTGCGCCGGGGGTCTATATGCGGGCGTTGTCCGCCAAGTTGGGAGTATTGGAAAACGGGGTGCTGTTGGTCCATTTTGCGGATGTTAATGAATGGCGGGTGTGGATTGGAAATGAGCTGACGGCACGATTTGTGGGTTTGCCTGGCACGGCCGAGGGATTTACGGAAAGTGGAGCCATGCACAATGCCAAGGAAGCATGGCTGAAAAATGTTTTTACCGAAAGCCAAGGCGTATGGAACTGGTGGCAGCATAATTCCCCTGGCGAGCCCCTACCGTCAGAAAAAGTGGAATTCGAGGCAATTGCGCTGAGCGATGGTATAGAGGCGAAGTTCGCGACGGAATTCTCGTCCCTTGGGGAAGAATTGTTGGATGCGGTGATTTCTAGGGATAGTCTCTCGATCCGCTCACTCCTTTCTCGAAGTGTGAATTTGGAATCACGTGATGAGAAAGGCCGCACTCCTCTGATGATTGCGACTCATGCCAACCACGTGGAGTTAGCGGAAGAGCTGATCAAAAGCGGCGCCGATGTGAATGCCCGCGATAATTTGCAAGATACGCCCTTCTTGTTTGCTGGAGCTCAGGGGCGCACGGAAATTCTAAAACACACGCTTGAGTACGGAGCCGACTTGAAAAGCGTCAACCGCTTCAAGGGCACGGCACTGATTCCCGCCGCGGAAAAAGGACACCTCGAAAATGTGCGGATGCTACTCGCGACGGATATCGATATTGACCACGTCAACCGGCCGGGTTGGACCGCACTTTATGAAGCCGTGATGCGTCCGCGGTATGGCAGTGAAATCTACCGGGGGATTGTTCAAGCTCTGTTGGATGCGGGAGTTGATGAGACGATCCCCGACAAACAAGGGCGCACGCCGGAGCAGCGCGCGCGCGAAGTGGATAATATCAATCTTGCCGAGATGATCGCGGAATATGCGGCGACCAAAAAGAATCATGAATAAATCAACCGACCAGCGTCCGGACATATTGTTGATCATGCCCGATCAGATGCGGGGCGATTGTTTGTCATTGGAAAATCATCCGGTGCTGATGACCCCGAACATGGATTCGATTGGCCGCGGCGGCACTCATTTCACTCGGGCCTATACGTCATGCCCGTCATGCATACCGGCCCGGCGCGCCATGCTGACCGGGCTGTTCCCGGCCAACAATGGCGTGGTTGGTTATAGAGAACACCACGAGTTGCATGAGCCGACGTTCCCCGAGCAATTGTTGGCTGAGGGTTACCGGACCACACTGGTAGGCCGGCATATGCATCAGCATCCCACCGATAAAACATATGGTTATGAGAACAACATCGGGGCCTCCTGCTACATGGAGGACGATGAGTATGCGTTGGCGTTCGAGGCCGCTTTTCCGGGGCAGGGATTTATCCGGGGACACGGGTTGTCCAACAACGGATGGTCCGCACGATCATGGCAGTTTCCCGACGCCTGGCATCCGACCAATTGGATCGCCAACCGGGTGAAGGATCAATTGCGCTCGGTGGACGATGATCGCCCAAGTTTCATCACGGCATCATTTTTTGCGCCGCATCCGCCGTTCATCCCCCCGGCTTTTTACTTTGATCGATACCTGCAGGCATCGCTGCCGGAACGAGCCATCGGCACATGGGCGAAAGTGCCCGAGGAGCACTCGAATTTATTGGATGTCGACCGCAATCGGGTGGACCTCAAGGGTGCTGCCTTGCGCAATGCGCAGGCCGGATATTTCGGGCTAATCAACCATCTCGACGATCAGGTCTACAGCATGGTCTTCGAATTTCGGCGGGCGTGTGCAAGGCGAGGACGGCCATGGGTAATCGTGTTTACTTCTGATCACGGGGATATGCTGGGGGATCACTATCTCTTCCGAAAGTGCGAGGCATACGAAGGCTCGGCCCGGGTGCCATTTCTGATTCAGGGCTCTCCGGAACTTGGTTTGGTCAGTGGGGCGAAGCATGATGCGCCGGTTTGCTTGGAGGACATTGGTCCGACCCTGCTTGATCTGGCCGGTGCCACCCCGAACGAAGCGATTGATGGTAGCAGCCTGTTGCCGATTTTGCGCGGTGATCCGATTCCCGTGCGCGATTCCCTGCATGTCGAACATTCTCCGTGCTACGACGTTGATCAGGCCTTCCACATGCTGACCGATGGCCGTTGGAAATACATCTGGCGACCGGAGGCAGGAACCGAGCAATTGTTCGATCTATCGTCCGATCCCACGGAGTGCACCGACTTGTCCAACGTGAAAGAATTCAAGACCAATTTGTCGCATTGGCGACAGGCGATGATCACTCGGCTGGCGGGGCGACCCGAAGGATTTACCGATGGGCAACGACTCATTGCCGGCCGACCGTATACGGATTTGTTGCCCTGAGCGTGCTTTGCCCATAGCTGGCCGGTCGAACATTTGTAACGTATTATGTTACAAACTGGATTTGTTGGACCACCTATGGTTGAGCTTGTGGCGGCACCGGTTTCACTGTCGTGGCATTAAAATCGAAGGTGTATTTTTCCTCGCCGTATTGGAGGGTGACGATGCCAGTGCCGGGAGTGGAGTTCATCCAAGGACCTTCGAAGATCGGCCACGTATCGAGATTGGTGGTGATACCATCCACTTTCCTTTGACCCTGGTGAGTGAAAAGAAGCTGATGTCCGCGCGTGCTGGTGTAGGTCGCGGTTAGCCACTGCTCGTCGAAGGTGGGATTGCTCTTCAGGATTCGAGCGCAGAATGCATCGAAGCTGGACTCATCCTTGGCCGCGACGGCTTCGAGAATGACCGCCGTCTTGGGGTGATGAATCGTCAAACGATCGTGGCCCTCTTTTTGGTGCCACTTGCCGGGTACACTGGTCCAAACCGCAAAGAAAATATTGTCGGCTCGGGCCATGATCCAACCGTCCTTTTCGCGTCGTTCCGCGATGATGTGAGGGAAGAATCCATTGATATGCTGCCGACCTGCGTCAGCCGGAATGTCGTAGATGGCGATGACTGTGTTTTCGTGTTGGAACACATCCTCATGGGGTGAGCCCTCGATCCACTTGTTGGGATCGGCGTAGTAGGGCCGCTGGTTTGAGATGTCGGCCAGAATCTTATCGATGGGGGAGTCGAAATAGCGGACGAGTTGCTGGGCCGAGTAGGAGGGGTTGATGAAGAAGCAGGTGGAACCATCCTGAGGGGATACCCAAGTGAGGTCCCAGCGATGCTGTTCGACATCGGTGAGATCTCCCCATGAGGAACCGACGGCGAATTCTGATTCGACGTAAGTGTATTTCCATGTCGGTGCGCGATCCACCATGTTGACGCCGCGGCGCGGTGCTTTGAGTTCGCGCAGCGCATAAGGTTTGCTGCGATCAGTGGCCATGTTGCCGAGCATTGGCAGGGCTTGAAACTCCTGCAGTGCGGCCAGGGCAATGAAGTAAGCTTCGTCGAGTTCGGGCCGGACCGGCGCGTTGCCGAAGAAGAGTCGGCCAAAACGAGTGGCGGCACCGGTGTGCTCGTGGGTGTGGAGCACTTGGTTGAATTTCTCGCGGCTATGTGCGCCCACCCAATGGCCTTCGAGATACTCTGTCGCCCATTCAGCGAGCAGAACCTGCATCACCATCCACGCTTTTTTCTTAAGGTGCTCATCCTCGGCGTATTCGTAGAGACTGGTGAAACAAAGCAGGTAGAGGTGATGGTAGTTGGGTGAGTCGTATTCAAACATCCCTCGCGCGATGGTGGCATCGATCCAGTTTTCGATCCATTGGCCTGCCTCCTCTTGGGCTTCGACGGGTGTTCGTCCATCGGCCAGCTTCGGCCCGTCCGGCCAGGTCTGACCAAAGAGGTAACGCGCGGTGCGGAACTGCAGCATGTGGTTGTCGGTAAAGCCGAAGTCGTCACTAAAGCTCTTCGCCATCCGGACACGGATTTTCGCCAACAGCTCAGCCGGGAGTTTGTCCCCAAGGCGCAGCACGGCATCCATGAGTGGGTAGGTCTCGAAACAACCCCAGGTCAGATTGGGATCATTGACCGCGTCCTCGAGATATTTGAGTCCGGTGGCGGCATCGACCCCGGTGGCGATCCGGGCCACGCCGAGATAAATGCGCATGCGCGAATCCTCTCCCTCCGACCATGTCTTGCGTGCCATGAACTCGCGTGTCTCGACGCAGCGGTCATGGAATTGAGTCCGGTAGGCCGTGTCGTTGGGATATAACCCTTGGGCAGACAGGGTGCTGGAGATTGCGAGACCTGCGGTAAGGAGAGAGAACAGAATCGAGGTGATAGTTTTCATCAGATAAGAACGATTACAGGACTAACCGAAAACACTCTGTAGAGTCGCCCGTTTTTGGCGAAGATAAACGAATTGAAGTCCACGGAATAGAGGCTTCCGGGTTGTCTATGATCAGCAATTGTGCTGCGGATGATCTCCATGCTCTGGAAGGAAAACTGGAACGAGGCTCGGGAACACCATCTGCGTTGGTGGGGGCACGACGGACTGGTGGTAGTGCCCAGTGTGCCGTTGCACGTGGCCCGAGTTAGCCCTTCGCGTGATACGGAAGGGGTGGATCCGGGCCCACCGCCGAGCGCCGAGGCATGGCACGCCGATCCCGGGTATGTCGCGGCCAGAAATCATCACTGGCTGGCCAACAACGTTCTGGCCCTCGACATGCTGCCTATCGGGAGCATTGATCTGGGGCCGGGCTCGATCGCGCTTTACTTGGGCAGTGAGCCGGGGTTTTCCCGTGAGACGGTTTGGTTTTATCCGCTGACAGACACCACCGTGCTTGATCGGCCGCTCTGCTTTGACCCGAACAATGTTTGGTGGCAACGGCAGCTTGCCCTGATTGACGCAGCGCTGGAGAAAAGTGCCGGACGTTATCCGGTCGGTCTGCCTGACCTGATCGAGAATCTCGATATCCTCGCAGCCATGCGCGATACGCAAACTGTGATGCTCGACCTCTTGGAGCGACCCGACTGGGTGAAGACAAAAATTGCCGAGATCAACCGCATCTATTACGAAGTTTACGACGCCTTGCACGCGCGACTGGCTCTGCCGGACGGCTCATGCTGCTTCGGCGCATTTCATCTGTGGGGACCAGGTCGCACGGCCAAAGTGCAGTGCGATGCCCTGGCCATGATATCGCCGGCGATGTTTGAGGAGTTTGTGCAACCCGCGCTGACCGAGCAATGCGAGTGGCTCGATCATGCGATGTTCCACCTCGATGGCACCCAAGCCATCAGGCACCTGCCGGCCCTCCTCACCATCCCCGGACTCGACGCCATTGAATACACCCCACAAGCCGGGTTGGAGGAGGGCGGGCATGAACGTTGGTGGCCTCTGTATCGGGACATCTTGGCTGCAGGTAAATCGGTGCAAATCGTGGGCGTGAAACCGCACGAAGTAGGTCCGCTGCTAGACACCATCGGGGAGCAAGGCGTCTACCTGCATGTGAATGGGATTGATGACGCCGACACGCTGCAATCGCTCGAGAGAGAAGTGCGTCGGCGTTATTCGAAACAGACTTCCGTCTGATCAATCCTGTATCACTCGGGTGATCGCAGATTTCATGATGGCTTCTGAACCGGCAGAACAAAAGGAATCCGTTGGTTCGTAGCCCCCTTCTTCGAAGGACTGTTTCAGGCAGATGTATGAGGGTCCCATATCCCCATAGCTTGCGACACAGGTGAAAGCGGCGGGATTTTGTTCATACGCGAAGTATTGATATTCGATGAATGACTCGCCGGGAAGATGCAGGATGCGAATGGCGTCATTGATATGCAGCGCAGAAATCGTGATCGGCAGTTTTTCCGCCCGGGCACGATAAGTGAGGATCAAGGCGGCGCGGCTTCTCTGTAGCGCCCCTTTGCCACCGGTCACCAGATTCTGCATGGCGTCATAATCCATGGCATCCGCCGCTTCCGAGTCTTTGGCATCCGGCCGGGCCGGAAGATGGATTTTATCCAGATGCCAATTGATCGAATTGATGGGCTGCCGTTTCGCGCTCGCTTCAGATGCCTTCATCGCCCGTAAAATCTCGTTCGCAAATCGCGCGCGGCTTTCATCGTCACCATTGTTGTAGCGACCGGCGGTCACATTGCCGGCGCAGCCGGTGAAATAGAGGTGCGGGACATTTTCCTCTTTGCTTATTCTGGTGCGGGCGAGACCCACGGACTCGGGGGTCACAATACCGGTGCGATCATAGGCGGTCGGATGGGTCGCGTAATAATGTAGTGCCGTGAGTTTCTGGTCCCCGTGCCAAAAACTGATCGTCTTCAAAAAGGGATCTATCAGCCCTTCGGGTGCGTCACGGATGGCCAAATCTTTGCAATGGGTGTAACGCACGCCCTTGACCTTGCCGTTTTCCATGACGCGACGATTGGAGGCGAAGGCGATGACCTGGTCCTGTCCCGTCGAAACATGACTGCACGTTTGCAGGCGCTTCATCGCTGCCTTGGCCGCGGCGGCCACCTCCTTGCGGATATCGGAAGCCCAAGTGCCTTTCACAATCGTGTCCGGGCTGCCGTGTTGATCCAACATGGCCTGGGCTACTTGATCGGGCCACGGACTATCGTGGCAATGGGAGCATTGGACCGCCACATGATCGGCATCAGTTCCGGTGGCGGTAGCCAGGGCCTCCCGCCAATGCAGATGCTCATGGTTGCTGAGGCCCGCCCAATCAAGCGCACACAGGACAATCGCCGGTTGGTCATCGGCCACAATAATGATGCCATTGGCCTCCAGTTTATCTGCGATGGTGTGGGCGGTGAGATACCAACCGGCGCAGAGGGGAAACCCCAAAGGAGGGGTGACGTCGCATTGGAAATGCGCAATTTGCACGGACATTACCTTTTGCTTTAGCAGGTATCCCTATTCGTTGACCACTCTTTTCCCCGTGCGCACATCAAAGGCATGAAAGGCGGTGGGGGTGACCGGTTGTTGGGCAACCCAAAGGATGTGCGGATCGGTTTGCGGCTGGGCGATGGTGGCGAAAGCGGTGTTGGGATTGTTGACGCGGCCTACCTGTGGAATCGCACCCAGAAAGGCGATGGCCTCTTTCACGGAAGCGCTGCCGTGGTGGGCATCCATCCATATGGTGATTTGTTCGAGTCGCTCGAGACTATAACCGCTCGCGTCCGGGCCGGTGTAGCCACGTTGGCGAAGAGCAGCGTCGGCTTCACCGACAGGATGGTTGGTCAGGCAGGCATGACCATTGGTCAAGGGATGCGAAGTAAAGTTGCCGCAATAATTGGAGCTGGAAAACACCACACCGGAGGCATCGACCGCAATGAGATTGCAGAAGAATTTGAACTGGCGACACCGCGTCTCGACTTCAGCGACGGTGGAGCAAAATTGCAGCATGTCGCGGAAGACCAGATCAACCGGCACAAGTTGATCGAGTTCGAATTCAACGCCCGGACTGATGAGCGAGGAGATGCCAAGCGCGAGCCCGGCTTCGTTCATGCCCCGGTTGGCCCACACGGTGCCGGCAATGGGGAAGCTCAGGTAGCGCAGGCCCGAGGTGGGCTGCACTTGGGCGATAGTGTAAAGGAAGCGCGGATCATCCAACGTGCCGCCGGTGAGGATGTGACCATCGGCGCCGGGAAGAGCAAAACTGGAACAAGCGCCGGCGTGATAGACCTCGTATTGCCACGCTCTAAAACTGAGCAGCTCAGCCAGTTCTGGCTCGATACCCGCACCTTCGGCAATGCCGTGGATTTCCTCCTGCATCCATGGCCAGTGATCGAAGCAGAAGGTGCGTAAACGCTTTTGCCACGTGGAGATTTCCTCCATCCGGGCAGCTTTAATCCCGGTGATGAAATCACCGAGCAGCACGGCGATATTGGCATGAATCTGACTTCGGCCCGCTCGGCCCTGTTGACGCCCGAGTTCCCGCGGAGCGCCATGCAAAAGCAATACCGATGGCGCGGGTGTTTTCACTCAGTGGAAGCGGATGCCAACATTTCCTGAAGCAGCGGTTGCATGGCGTCGGCCCAGATTTGATATCCCGCAGGTGTGAGGTGCACTTGATCCGGCATGATGGTGTTAGGGATGGTGCCGTCGTTGCCGAGGAAACTGGCGGTGATGTCGAGTGCGCGAATGCTGTTGCCGTTGTCCAGGGTAGCGAGGTCGGCATTGACCGTGCGGATCTTTGCCATGTGGCTTTCCCAATTGTCGGGACTGCCGTCGGCATTGATGCGCGGACCGCGGGGGAAGATGCCGAGCGCCAGAATCTTGGTGGTGGGGTTTTTTTCGTGGATCAAGCGGATGATTTTGCGAATACCGGCCGAGATGTGTTCGGCACTGGAACTGCCGCAATTGTTCGTGCCCACCAACAGGACCACGACCTTGGGGGAGATGCCGTCGAGTTCACCATTTTCAATGCGCCAGATGATGTGTTGGGTGCCGTCGCCCCCGATGCCGAAATAGGCGGATTGATATGCCCCGTAGTAATGGTCCCAGATGTGAGGAACGGTTACCCATTGTCGGGTGATGGAGTCACCGAGGAAGAGGAGCCCGACAGGACCCGATTTGGCTCGCGCCAGATAGGATTCATGCAGTTCAAAGAATACCTCGTTTCCCGGTTTGGGAATGGGTTGCGTAGTTTCGGGCGATTCGGCAGTGGGCATGATAAATTATCAGTCGTTTACGGACGTCATCATTTCCTTGAGCAGTGGCTGCATGGCATCGGCCCAAAGTTGATAGCCGGCGGGAGTGAGGTGGAGTTGATCCGGCATGATGCTTTGAGGTATGGTGCCATCGTTTCCGAGAAAGTGTGAGCCGATATCGAGGAAACGTATGCGGTCACCGTCATCGAGTTGAGCAACATTGGAATGGGTTGTGCGAATGACCTTCATATGATCTTCCCAGTCATCCGGGAGACCATTGCCATTAATGCGTGGGCCACGCGGAAGAATGCCGAGTAGTAAGATTTTTGCCTGAGGTATCTTGACTTGAATGAGGCGAATGATTTCGCGGATGCCAGAGGCGATCTGGATGCCATTAAAGTTGTGGGTATTATTCGTGCCAATCATGAGAACCACGACCTTGGGGTGAATGTGGTCGAGTTCGCCTTGAGTGATGCGCCAGATGATGTGCTGTGTTTGGTCGCCTCCAATGCCGAAGTTGGCAGCCTGATAGGGTCCGAAATAATGGTCCCAAATGTGTGGTGCTTGCGCCCAATCTGCCGTGATCGAATCTCCGAGGAAGAGCAGGTCGATGGGTTCAGCCTGGGCTCGGGCGAGAAACGATTCGTGTTTTTGGAAAAAGATTTCGTTGCCTGTTTTGGGGGTAGGTTTTGCTGCGTCTACTGGTGCGGTGATGGACATGACGTGGCTTACTCAGAAACTGCTGGCGGGATGCTGACGGATTGATAGGCGAAGAGTCTCCAGCCCTCAGTCTCCCGATGCCAAACGGCAAGAAAGCGCAAACGGAATGCCAGATGTTGCTCAGCCATCCGGACCCGCAGACTGGCGCGACCCGTCAGAATCGCGACATCGTCTCCCACCGGGGCGATTTGCAGTTCCTCATAATCATAAGCCTCGTAGCGCATCCGATTGGAACGCACGGCGGTGAGGAAATCCGCCTTGGTTTGCACCCGGCCGTCGGCATGACCGTAGCGCAATCTATCGGAGAGCAAGCCTTTGAGCCGGTCTTCATCCCCCGCAATGGTGGCCATCACCCGGGTAGCATCGGCGGTGCGAACCTCCTCGGTTAGAGATGCTCCGGCCAGCGGACACAGGGTCAAGCTGACGAATAAACTGATAAATGCCCGGGTCTGCATGCCATAAGAGTTTGAGGGCGCTTCAAAAGGAAACGCCCTCAATCAACTCAGCCCTTTTTAGAGAGCAGCCAGAAGGCGTGGATGATTCCACCCAGCCAGAACAAGAGCAGGGTGAGCAGGAGACTGATGATAAAATCCTTACCCGCGCCTTTGCGCATGAAGACGGCAACAGGGGGTAGAATAATACTTAGGACGATTTCTAGGATGCTCATATTTGGTGGATGGGTTTCAACGAACAGTTTGGTTAGGATTTCACTACGCTAAGAGTCAATACGTTCCACGGCTTGGGGTTTTCCGGCGGAATCGATGGCCACGTAGGTGAAAACACCTTCCGTCACCCGGACTTGCCCACCGTCGGTGAATCGCTGCACCCAAGCCTCAACATCAATTCTCATCGAGGTCCTGCCGATCTTGAGCAGACGGGCATAGCAACTCACATTATCGCCAATCGCCACGGAGTGAATGAAGGCCATACCATCGATCGCCACGGTGGTGACGCGGCTATGCGCGGTGTTGCGCGCAAGAATGGCCCCACCCAAATCCATCTGCGAAATCAACCAGCCCCCGAAGATATCTCCGTTGCCGTTGGCGTCCGCCGGCATCGCGAGGGTGCGGATAACTAACTCGCCGGTCGGATTGATAGGGAGCGGAGCGGAATCACTCATGGGGCTGAGTTTGCTCGGGTTATCATGCACTGCAAGTTCGCCGTCGTTGGGGTCACTCGGGTTTCGCTTTTAATGAGTAGCCGAGCAGTGGCACGGGGACTCCTTCGGTCGCAACCAACACGGTCTGATTGTCATTGGTGAAGCATACGCCTTCGGCTTGCGGGAGGGCATGGGCCACAAGTTGGATTGGCTCGCTGGCAAAAGCTTCGGCCCAGCTCTGACCAGATAGACGATTGTAGATATAGACTTCACCATAGGACAACACGACGGCGGTGCGTTGATCGGATGAGATATCGAGACTACAAGGCCATGCGCGGAATTTACCCCACGTGGTTTCAATCAATGCAGTTGGTCCCGTGGGTGGGGGGATGCCGTTGAGATTGCCCACAATCTCTGCCACGGCGGTGGTGGATCCGGCTTCAGCGGATAAAGGTAGTCGGTATACCACCGGCGGGGTCGTGCGCTTGGAAATCAGGTAGATGTTTCCTTCGACCGGATCGACGGCGATGCTTTCGCAATCACGGGCACCTCCAGGATACGTGAAACGGATCTGTCCGGTGAGGGTAGCACTTATCTCTCGGCTGGGGTTTAATTCAGCCGGATCCGGTTCGGCGATGATGTAGAGCACACAGTCTTTCCTTTGCGCTTTGTTGTCACCCACATCAGCCGCGACTAGATAGGATTTTCCATCGACCTTGAACGAGGAGCAATCTTCCCAGTCATAGTTGGTCGCACCTTCAAGTCGCACCGAACCGAGATAGCGTCCTTTGCCATCAATGGCGTAGAGCACAGGCTCACCTTGGCTGTCGTTGTTGATCCAGTAGACATCATCAGCCCGTCGCGATGGGGCCAGACCGCTCGACTCATTGATCAAGGGCTCCTCTATGGTTCCCACCGTAATCGGGCCTTGCCAACCGCTGTTTGCATTTGAGGCGGTTGAACAAGAAGACGAAAACAGGCCAACGCTTAAACACGAAAGAAGTAGGGTGAAAAAACGCATCCTCAAGACCTTGCCAGATCCAGTCTCTCGGCAAGGTAAATAGCGAATTTGTCATCTGGGAATTTGCGTTGTTTTCAATGAAACCTTGAGGCATGTTTTCCCTCTCATGAATGCCGTTTCCTCTGCTGCTTTTCGCCGTCTCTGCAACGAGATAGGCACGGTCGATGCCGTGGGTATCGAGGAGCGGGTTGCTAAATTTACAACCCGCAGCATCAAGAAGGCCTCCAAGGTCTGGGGGCTAAAAACGGCCATCTCGATGGTCGATTTGACCACTCTTGAAGGCAAGGACACCCGGGGCAAAGTCGAGTCACTCTGTCGCAAAGCCATTAGTCCACATGAGGATTTGGATTCACCGCAAGTGGCAGCTGTGTGTGTCTACCCCGCAATGGTGCAATATGCCGCCCGTCAGCTGGCGCATACCGCGATCAAGGTGGCGTCGGTGGCCACGGCATTTCCCAGTGGGCAGGCTCCGCTGCGCACACGACTGGCTGAGGTCAAAGCCGCAGTTTCAGCCGGGGCGGATGAAATCGACATGGTGATCAATCGCGGTGCGTTTTTAGCCGGGGAGTTTGGCCGGGTGCAGGATGAGATTGCCGCCGTGCGAGATGCCAGCGGTCAATCCACGCTGAAAGTCATTCTCGAGGTCAGTGAGTTGGAGAACTATGACGCGATCCGCGTCGCCTCTTTTCTGGCCATGAGGGTTCTGCATCCCGGGGATTTCATCAAGACGAGTACCGGCAAGACCTCGCTCAACGCCACCTTGGGCAACAATCAGGTGATGATTGAGGCCATCCGGGATTTCTATCTCGAGACCGGCATACCCATCGCGATGAAACCAGCCGGTGGCATCAAATCCGCGAAACAAGCGCTCCACTTTCTGGTCGCCGTCAAGGAGACTTTGGGCGACGAGTGGCTCAACAACACCCGCTATCGGTTTGGCGCATCGTCGTTGCTCAACGACTTGCTTCGTCAGCTCGAGAAGGAAAAGACCGGGGCCTACCAAGCACCCTACTACTTCAGCGAAGCCTCTGGAACCTACTGAGTTTATTGTGAAACCACAGATGAACACAGATACACCCAGATATGATGGACCGCATGCTCAGCTGACGTTTGCTATTCTTGGGTGTTCGATGGAAGGGTTGAACAATTTAGGAGCTGGATTGCATGAAAAGCCCTATGAGAATGCGTTGGTTGTGGAGTTCGGTTTAAAGAAAATCAAAGTCGAACAGCAGCGTCGATTTGCAGTGGATTATAAGGGCACGCAAGTGGGGGAATACATTCCTGATCTGATTGCTGGATCCAGTGTAATCGTGGACACGAAAGTTATCGATAGAATCTCTGATTTAGAGCGTGGGCAGATGTTGAACTATCCGCGAATTACCAATCTCAAGATCGGATTAATAGTAAATTTCAAACGCCCCCAACTGGAATATGAACATATCATACTCTAGGTATTATCTGTGTAAATCTGTGCCCATCTGTGGTTAAAATCATGGCTACTCAAACTGCTAAAAAAACTTCGCGATCCAAGAAATCTAATTCACGTTCAGCTGGCCGGCCGGCGGCCGAGTTAATTTTTGGCAACCTGTGGGAGTTTGATCCCGCGCCCGAAACGGCTGATCCCAAGTTGAAAGCCCGCTACGATCTTTTTATCAACGGCAAGTTCGTCCCCCCAGCGGCAGGTGAATATTTCGACTCCATCAATCCGGCCAACGAAAAGAAAATCGCCCGGATCGCCTATGCCCAAGCGGTCGATGTGGATGCGGCCTATGCCGCGGCAAAGAAAACTTACGACACGGTTTGGGGGAAGATGCCCGGCAAGGAGCGCGCCAAGTATATATTTCGTATTGCCCGTCTGTTGCAGGATCGAGCCCGGGAATTTGCGGTCGCCGAGACGATTGATGGAGGCAAGCCGATCAAGGAATCGCGCGACTTTGATGTGCCCATGGCCGCCGCCCACTTCTTCTATCACGCGGGCTGGGCTGACAAACTCGACTATGTGGCCCCGGGTCGAAAGGTGGTCCCACTTGGTGTCGTCGGACAGGTGATTCCTTGGAATTTCCCCTTGCTGATGTTGGCGTGGAAAATAGCGCCCGCACTGGCAATGGGCAATTGCGTCGTCATCAAACCTGCCGAGACGACCAGCATCACCGCGCTCAAATTGGGAGAAATATTCCAGGACGCCGGGCTGCCACCGGGCGTCGTTAACATTATCAGTGGTTTTGGTGATACCGGTGCGGCGATCATGACGCATCCCACCGCCGCGAAAGTGGCCTTCACCGGTTCGACCGAAGTGGGCAAGATCATCATGCGCTCAATCGCGGACACGGAGAAGAAAATGACGATGGAGCTGGGCGGCAAGGCGGCCAATATTGTGTTTGATGATGCGCCACTTGATCAGGCCGTTGAAGGCATCGTTAACGGTATCTTTTTCAATCAAGGTCATGTGTGTTGCGCGGGTTCCCGCCTATTGGTGCATGAACCGGTGGCCGAGGCTGTGCTCACCAAATTAAAAGCCCGGATCAAGATGCTGCGGATCGGTGATCCGCTCGACAAGAACACCGACATTGGCGCCATCAATTCGAAGGAGCAGCTCAGAACCATCAAGCGATTGGTGGCCACGGGAGTGAAAGAGGGTGCGACGATGTTTCAGCCCAAGTGTGATCTGCCGGCCAGGGGTTACTATTTTCTGCCGACAGTTTTCTCTGATGTGACGATGAGTCACCGCATCGCGCGCGAGGAGATATTCGGACCCGTTTTAAGCGTGCTCACTTTCCGCACCCTCGATGAGGCGGTGGAGAAAGCCAACAACACCGCCTATGGTCTGAGTGCCGGGGTCTGGACTGACAAGGGTTCGCGTATCCTGAAGATGTCGACCGAATTGAAGGCCGGTGTGGTCTGGGCCAACACCTACAACAAATTCGATCCCACTTCACCGTTCGGCGGTTACAAGGAGTCGGGCTTTGGCCGCGAGGGTGGCCGTCAAGGCCTGCTGGATTACTGCAAACTGGTGTGAATTTTTAAACCACGAATGAACACGAATAGACGCGAATTCGCGTCCAAACAATATTACCACAGATGTCACAGATGAATACAGGATTCCAATCCCCACTCCGCTGTTTTTATCCGGTTTGGATCTGTGTAATCTGTGGTTAAAACATGTCTTTCAATGCTACTCCTCCCACTGAATGCCCGGTCTGCGGTGAAGCGGTGCCCCGCGGAGCGAAAGCTTGCCCGGGTTGCGGAGCGGATGAAAGGACCGGTTGGAATGAAGACGCGACTCGCTATGATGGGCTCGATCTTCCGGATGAAGCTTATGACGACGAGCAACCACGTGATGCGCCTTCTCAAGGTAAACTTATTCAAAGCATTGTCATCGTGGTGACGATCGCTGCGGTGCTCTTTCTTTTTGTATTTTGATAAACCGATATCTCAAACGAATCAATCCAACCACAGGTGAACACAGATAAACACAGATCCAATCTGATCGAGGATGCCCTAACGTATTCGACCTTGGGGGCTTTAATGGATGTCCTTAATGCTCTTGGATGTATCCGTTTCAGGACGGTTTTTTTGGATTTCATCTGTGTGAATCTGTGTCCATCTGTGGTTAAAAAATCATGACTCGCTTACCCATTACCAAAACTCCCAAGCCCTATGTTGGCGGCGCGTTCATTCGTTCCGAAAGCGGTCGCACCTTTCCGCTCAACGACAAGTCAGGTAAATTCTTCGCCAACATGCCGCAGTGCACCCGCAAGGATTTGCGTAACGCGGTCGAGGCGGCGGCCAAGGCGGGAGCCGGTTGGGCCAAGCGCACGGCATATAATCGCGGACAAATTCTATACCGGCTGGGGGAAATGCTCGAAGCCCGTCGCTCGGAAATGATCGATACGTTATTTAGATTCGGGGCGACCAAGTCCGCCGCGACCAAGGAGGTTGATGCTGGTTCCGACCGGCTGATCTATTATGCGGGCTGGTGCGACAAATACGAACAGGTGCTGGGTAATGTGAACCCCGTAGCATCCCCGCACTTTAACTTTACCGTGACCGAATCCATGGGGGTGGTCGGCGTGATTGCGCCGGATGCTCCGGCTTTGCTCGGTCTGATTTCAATGGTGGCTCCGATCATCGCTAGCGGCAATGCGGTTGTCGTTGAGGTATCGGAATCCAATCCTTATCCGGCGATATTATTGGGTGAAATGCTGGCGACCAGTGATCTGCCCGGCGGGGTGGTGAATCTACTCACTGGTTTCCGCAAGGAACTGGTGCCGACATTTGCTTCACACACGCACTTGCGCGGTATCAGTGCTGCGGTGAGCGGGGAGGACCGCAAAACTTTGCGACTGGGTGCGGCCGACAGCGTGAAGCGCGTTCACTTTGTCGACGCCAAGACGAATTGGTTTTCGGATAAAGCACAGGATCTCTACGCGATCCGGGACTTTGTGGAATTTAAAACCACGTGGCACCCGATCGGAGCGTGACGTCGTTTTAATTGTTTATGAGTTAATGGCCAATTGCTATTCCGGCAATTGGTCGAGTCGATCCCGCACCCAAGCATCGATGGCGGGTAAGGCGCGCTGCTTGAAGATGGCGCGGTCGCGAATGCCTTCAGCTGAGCGCTCGGCGAAGGGTAGTGCCTCGGGGGGTTGTTTGACCTTGATGAAAGCGATGAGTTCATCGGCTTTCGCCACATCCGAACCCGGGCTCATGATGCCGGGAAGATATCCGTAGGCTTCAAAACTGCTCACACGTTTGATCAATTCATCAAAATGCTCCATCGCATACGCGACGACCAGGTCGTAGCTTTCCAAGTGACGGCTCAACCGCTCCAGATTGCGGTTGGCTTCTGAAACCGGGATGGAGTCATCCATGGTGAGTTCCAGGGTGGCTTGGGTCAGTTTGGGATCCAGAGCACTTTGCATGGCACTGTAAGCCCGGCGCGTAATTCGCGAGTCGACCGAACTACGGGCCGGCGCGTGGAGTTGATCATACGTGGCCCGGTCTGCGTAACGTCCAACAATCCTAAAAACTGAACTGATAAGATTTCCGGGAAGGGTGGATGAATCCCTGAGGTAAGCTTGGAATTTTGCATTGGCAGTGGCGATGGTCGCTTCGTCGCCAAAATTTCCCAACAACGAGATGACGTCGGAGCGAATGGGCGCGATGAGGGGTGCTTCTCCGAGTTTGGCCTCCCAGCCAAATCGCTGCATTAATGGATCGAGAATACTGCGTGCCCAAGTCTGGTAGGCTCGGCGTCCGTTGGTGCCGATTTCGAGATCATCTATGGTATCAAGGGTGGCCAGAATGTTTTCCAGAATGGCCAATTCCTTACTCGAGCCGAGTGCACTGGCCAGATCGAGCCACCGGGTGACGGGTAAGCGACCGGCCTTGGCCAGCGCCCACGTGTCGGCCAATAGATTAAGTTGATCGGCGGGTGGAAACTCGGCGATGTGGAGCTGAAGATCATGCCCTAGGGTTTCATCATATTGGACGCGGTAAAAACCGTTGTCTCCCACATTCAACTTGATGGGTCCTTCACCTTCCGGCCAGGGCAGGATCAATTCGTTTGTGCCCATTAATACCACTGAGGGATTGTTGATTTGACTGAGGGCCGCATAGGTGACCGGGATATGCCAGGGTTGGCTATCAGGTATCGGAGCGCCATAAGTGAAACGAGTCTGCTGCAAAATCAATTGTCGTTGGCCGTTTGATTCTCCCACTGAAACCGTCACGATGGGAAATCCGGGCCGCTCGGTCCAATCGGAGGCCACCGTGGAAACAGGTTTGCCCGTGGCAGCATCCAAGGCGGCCCAAAGATCGGCCGTGGTGGTATTGCTGAAGCTGTGGTTGCGGATATAAAGGCGGATGCCTTCGCGAAAAGACGCTTCACCGAGGTAGGCTTCCAGCATTCTCAAGAAGGCCTGCCCTTTGCTGTAAGCAATCGAATCGAAGCTATTGGCGGCCTGCATTTCGGAAGCGAAGTTTTGCTGGATCGGGTGAGTGCTGGCTTTCGCATCGAGCTCCATCGCGCTTTCCTTGGCTTTGTTGGCGCGTAAGGAAATCTTCCATTCAGGATTCAGGGCATCGGTAAGCTTGGACTCCAACCATGAGGCAAATCCTTCGTTGAGCCACAGATTGTCCCACCAGGACATGGTCACGAGGTTGCCAAACCAGTGATGGGCCATCTCATGAGCAATGACGGAGAAGACGTATTCCTGCGAGGCTTGCGAGGCCGTAGCAGGATCAAAGAGCAGGACGGTATCAATGTAGCTGATGCAGCCCCAGTTTTCCATGGCGCTGAAACCGGAGAAGGCATTGGGCACGGCCACGTGATCCAGTTTGGGCAGCGGATATTTGGTGCCGAAATAGGCATTGTGATACGCGAGCACGCGTTGGGAAACCTCCAGCGCATAACGGGCGGATTCCCGTTTGCCTTCGGTCGTGATTACCCGCTGGGTCACGCCATCAGCCACTATCTCCACGACTTCAAATTCACCCGCATACATCGCTACCAGATAACTCGGCATCGAGGGACTGCGGGCGAAGGTCACGGCTTTTAACCGGGAGTTGACGGGTTCCTCGTGCATCACGGGCATGTTGGAGACGCCCATCATCTGCGCTGGAATCACCAGGGTGATATCATAAGTCGCCCGGAAAACGGGTTCATCCCAACAAGGAAAGGTGCGGCGGGCATCGGCGACTTCGAACTGAGTGCCGAGCATCGTTTTTTTCCCATGAGGTGTGTTGTAATGATCGACGAAAAATCCTTCGGCTGACGTGCCGATTTTGCCCCGATAATTGAAGAGCAGCGTATGTCGACCGACGGATAGATTAACTGGAATGGTCACCGTTTGGGTCTCCTTTTTCACGGTGTAGCTCAGCACGATCGGGGCCTCCGGATTGTCGATGAGGCTGATGGAGTCGAATTCCAACTCCAAGGCATGGAGCATGATTTCCTGCATGGGCTCCGTTACATTGAATTCGATACGGGCAGATCCCTTGGTGGTGCGTTGTTCGAGATCGGGCTGAATCCTCAGCGTATAATTCAAAGGCACCGCGGTTTTGGGTAGCAGTCCGGGAGTAGTCTCAAAAGAGAATGGCTGCTCAGCCACCGTAAAAGTGGGGATAACCAATGCCAGACCCAGGTACAGACTGGAAATATGACGCGAGCAAATATGCATCATCCTAGACAGCATCTCTGGCCGATATGTCAATTATGACACCTCGCACGGGTGAGGCAACCCATGACTAGTAGTCTGCCTGTTGGCCGAGAAACGAAGTGATTATTGCTGAGGCTGAAAACGGGCGATCTCATTCACAGTGGGCATGGATGGGGCCGTGCCTCTCTTGGTCACAGATAGGGCAGCGACGACATTGCCGAATTTAGCTGCGGCCACGATGTCATCCTTAAACTTGACCAGCCCAGCGGCGAAACCGCCGCAGAATGCATCCCCCGCACCAGTGGTATCGACAACCTTGATGCCCTTGCAGGCGGGTAGCGTGGTGAATCCATCTTCCTTTGAAATGAAGCAACCTTTGCTCCCCAGAGTGATGATAACGGTGGGCACGTTGAATGCGCGGCAAATTTGGTGAAATTTTGCTGACGACAATTTTGCCAGTCCCACTTCGGTAATGGTTTTCCGCCCGCCCAATTTGGGTCGGTTCACCAGGGCGACGAATTCTGTTTCGTTGGGGATCAGCACGTCTGTGTGCGACAGGATTGCGGGGTTGAAATCAGGCCGCATTGGCGCGGGATTGAGCACGGTGGTGACGCCCGCCCTCCGCGCGAGGCGGAAGACATGGGCATTGATGCCCAATGTTGCTTCGTGTTGGCAGACGACGACATTGGCTTCTTGAATTAATTCGGCATCAATATCGCGTGGCTTGATTTGCGCGCTCGCGCCAAGAGCGACGATGATTTCGTTCTGCCCCTCATCGTTGACGAGGATTCCTGCGGTTGCCGTAGCGTGTTTGGGTTTGGCAATAAACTGGGCGGAAATCCCTTCCGCGGCATAAAATTTTGCTGCCTCTGCCGCGAAGGCATCACGACCGACAGCGCCAATAAACATTGTCGAGACACCGGTGCGTCCGGCCGCGATCGCCTGATTGGAACCCTTGCCTCCGGGACCAGTGACAAAGGTGCCGACCGTGGTTTGACCAGGGGAGGGGAATTCGGCGCAGAAAAAGGTCAGGTCCTGCACAAAACTACCCACCACGACGACTTGGGGAGGCTTTTTCATATTGGGTAAAGCCAGCATTAAATTTTTTTGCATGAGTGCAATAACTGCTGCAATCCATGGGGGCCACCGTTCTTAAGGTGTGGTAACCGTTCGTCAAAATGCCGCCGACAGGGGAGGCTGGGAGTCTATGTTCTACTCGCGCCGATCCCAATTGGCGCCTATCCCATGAATCAACCGATGGAATCTTTGGCTTCAGAGCGTGCACGGCACGACAAACCCTACGTGCTGGCCCAGTTTGTGGGCTGGGGTGGTTTTACTCTGACCTATCTCGGACTGGCACAGCTAAACAAGGGAATATCTCTGGCTGATGCCTGCATCTTCATTGGAGTTAATCTGG